>Ga0126384_10000985_pt1 | contig 16527 bp, 16 predicted proteins | sample PanSoiMetPlot_36_FD_92543 | JGI IMG/M metagenome (GOLD analysis project Ga0126384, IMG submission 92543) | Tropical forest soil microbial communities from Panama - MetaG Plot_36 | ecosystem: Environmental > Terrestrial > Soil > Tropical forest > Bulk soil | place: Panama | collected 2016-02-17 | reverse complement strand
CTGGGCAACTCCGGCAGGGTCGCGTTCGACCAGCTCGCGTGCCTGCGTTGCTCCGAGCTCGATCCCGAAGAACGCCTGCGAGAGCGAGTCGTGAAGCTCCCGCGCAAGTCTCTGCCTTTCCTCTAGGGCGACCTTCTCCTGTGCGACAGCCACCAGCCTCGCATTTGCCGCAGCGATCGCCGCCTGGTCTGCCAGCGTTGCCAGGAAGGTTGTTTCCGCTTCAGAGGGGAGATCGCCATCGCGATAGACGGCCCCCAGCAGTCCGACGATCGCCCCGCGATAGGTCAAGGGTGCGAATACGGCCGGCCGCCAGGGGAGCGGCCGGAGTATCTCGGTCACCGGAGCCGTTCTCAGCCTGCTCTCCAGCTGCCGGCGCGCATCTGCGTAGACGACGACTCGTTGATCCGTTGAATTCTGCTGACAGGCCACGAACGCCGGGGCCGCCCCAAAGCGGCGAATGGCGTTTCGAAACCCCTCAGGCAAGCCGGCAGCGCCGATCCAGATGGCGAGGTCGTCTTCATCCCCGAACGTCACATAGGCGCCCAGCGCTCTTGTGCCATAGAGGGCACAGTCGGCGAGAGACTGGACGGTCGCCTCGATGGAGTCGCTGATGGCGACACTGGCCGTTGCCTGTGCAAGGGCGGCCGCCTTCCGCTCCTGCGTCAGGCGCTCGCTTACGTCTTGAAAGACCACGGCGATCAGCCGATGACGCCGGCACTTCAGAATCGTTGTCGTGCCTTCAACGTGCAGCTCGGATCCGTCCGACCTGGAGAACACCAACGGAACGCGGTCTACCTTTCCCCTGCGAGCCCGGTCGAAATATGCCAGCGTAGATGGTCGATTGCACTCGGGGACGTCATCGAGAAAGTCGCGCCCCACGAGTGCTTCCATGGGGTAACCAATGAGCTTGCAGGCCGCCGGGTTGGCGTAGACGTAGCGACGATCGGTGGCCAGGAAGAGGATTCCGTCGGCGGAAGATCTGACCAGATCAGCCAGTACGGTCAGTCCGAGGTCTTCCGGGTCGGGCGTGGTCCAGTCAACAGCTGTACCGTCGACGATTGTGTCTACGGTCATCGAAGCGGTTCCCGACCGTGGGATTCCGGCGACCTGGGCTCCAAGGCTGCGGCACGCCACATCGCTACGCTACCTTGTTTGCGAGGCGTTCACGACTGACGAATGGGGAGGATTCCCGCCCTCCGTTTGGAGGGCATTCGTAGAAGCTGTGTAGTGCCGCGGAATGAATGCGCGGCCAGCTCGATCGCGGAGAGGTCCGAGACCGCCTGCATGTGACAGAGTTGTCGGCGTCCAATGGGACAGTCGAGTTCTGTAATGCACAGCTCCTAGCCTGCTTCTGATGCACGATTCAGCAGGAAGAGCGGCGATGGAGACGGAACCGACACCACCGAGCCAGGGTGGAAACGAGCACGGGCGTCTCAACGAGCGATGGCCGGCGCTGCCGCTGGAGGCGTGGAGCGACACATGTGACACCTTGCACATGTGGGTGCAGATCGTGGGCAAGGTGAAGCTCACGCTGTCGCCCTTCCAGAATCAGTGGTGGCAGGTTGCGTTTCAACCCACCGCTCGCGGCCTCGCCACGGGACCGATTCCTTCGGGCGATGGCGTCTTCGAGGCGGAGTTCGACTTCGTCGATCACAACCTCGTACTGCGCACCAGTGACGGTAGGTCCAAAGCGCTTGCGCTGATGCCGGGTTCGGTATCTGATTTTTATCACCACTTCATGAGCGCGCTCGGTGCGCTCGGGATCGAGGTTCGGATCAATACTCTGCCCGTGGAGATTCCCAACCCGATTCCGTTTGAGGCGGATCACGAGCACGCCTCCTACGATCCCGACTACGTGCATCGCTGGTGGCGCATCCTCACTCGAACCGCCACGATCATGGAGCAGTTCCGCTCTCCATTCGTGGGAAAGAGCAGTCCGATCCAGTTCTTCTGGGGCTCGTTCGACCTCACGGAGACGCGCTTCTCGGGCCGTCCGGCCGCGCCTCCACCGGGGGTACCCAGATTCGTCCAGCTGGCCGAGGACCAGGAGAACATGGCCTGCGGCTTCTGGCCGGGAAACACGGCGGCGTCGGGCGTAACCCTGGGGCAGCCGGCGTTCTACGCGTACAGCTATCCCGAGCCGGCCGGCTTCAAGGAGGCGTCCGTGCGGCCGGGCGAGGCCCGGTATCACGAAAAGTTGGGAGAGTTCATCCTTTTTTATGAGGACGTGCGGCACGCCGACCTCCCGGAGCGCGCGATCAGGGATTTCTTCGAGAGCAGCTATGAGGCGGCTGCCACACTGGCGCACTGGGATCGTCACCGGCTGGAGCGCCGAGGGGAGCCCGTTCAGGTGCGAACCTCTACCCGTTGAAGAGCCTCCTGAGTCCAGGGCGTTTCAATCTGCGCCCAGGCACTGGTGGATCAGCCGGATCACGGTCGAGCCCTCGCCCACCGCCGTCGCAATTCGCTTGACCGATCCATGGCGAACGTCCCCGATGGCGAACACGGAGGGCAGGCTGGTCTCCAGGAGAAGTGGACGGCGGGCGAGCGGCCATCTCGTGGGAGAGAGGTCAGCGCCCGCCAGCACAAACCCCGAGTGGTCACGTTCAATGTTCGCGGGCAGCCAGTCGGTGTGCGGCTCCGTGCCGATCAGTGCAAACAAAGCCTGGGCGGGAACGGTCTCCTCGCGGCCCGAACGGCGATCCCTCAGGGTCAGCGACTCCAGGCACCCACGCCCGCGGCCACCGATTACCTCCACGCCGTGCCGGACCGTGATTGCGGGTGAGTTCTCGACCTCATCGATCAGGTAGGCGGACATGGCCTGGGCGAACGAAGAGCTGCGAGATAGGATGGTGACGCGGGCCCCGCAGCTGGCCAGGTGCATCGCCGCCTGTCCAGCCGAGTTGGCGCCGCCGACCACAAAGACGTCCCGGTCCCTCATCGACCGGGCCTCCCATATGGCCGGCCAGTAGAACACGCCCGCGCCGACGAGCGCTTCCAGTGTCGGAATCCCCAGCCGCCTGTACGAGCAGCCCGTCGCGATGATGACCGTGCGCGAGCGCAGCTCGCCTCTGTCCTCCAGAGTGACCACGTACGTGTCGCCGCGTTGCCGCAGCCCTGTCACCCGGTTCCCGTAAATGAAGTCGACCCCCAGAAAGTGCGCCTGCTGGAGAGTACGGAAGGCGAGCTCGGCGCCGCTGATCCCGTGTGGGAACCCAGGGTAGTTGCGGATCTTCGAACTCGCGCTGGCCTGGCCTCCGAACGCCTCCGGCTCCAACAGGGCGGTGACGAGCCCCTCCGAAGCCCCGTAGACCGCAGCCGACAGACCTGCCGGTCCGGCCCCGATCACAGCGATGTCGTAAAGCAGATCCCTGGGATGTATGTCGACCCCCAGCGCTTCGGCCACCATCGAGTTGGTCGGGTTCTCGAGAATCGAGCCGTTGAACACAATGACCACCGGGAGCGCTGGAGACACCACGGCCGCTTGCTCAAGCAGCGCCCGCCCGGCCGGCGAGCCGGCAGCGTGGAAGCCGAACCGAACCCCGTTTCGGGCGAGTATCTCGCACAGCTCGCAGGATCGCGTCGCGCCTTCATCGCCCACCACCTTGACAAGCTCGAAGCCACCCCCGTGCTCCCGTGCCCATCCTTCCAGGTAGTGAGCGATGGCCCCGTGGAACTGCTCGTCACGAGCTTGAGCCGGCTTCAGGAGACAGTCGTCGATCTGACCGAGGCACATAGCCTGACGGATCGCTTCCACGCTCGTTCCGTCGCCCCACGAAACCAACAGGATGCGTCCGGAAGCAGGAAATACGTGGCGGGCCCGGGTCAAGAACTCGGTCCCGGTCATTCCAGGCATGCGCTGGTCGGCCAGAACCACGATGACTTCACGTCCTGCCTGGGCCAGCTTGCCGAGAAGCTCGAGCCCGGCCTCTGCGCCGCCCGTCGTGATCACCTCGTAGTCGGGCTCATATCGGTGGCGCAGCTCGCGATCCACGGCTAATCGACCGTTCTCTTCGTCGTCGACCGCCAGGAGAACCGGAGGGGCTATCTGTTCGATACGTCGATGGTGACTCAGACTGCTCCTGGAGGCCGCTGAACAAGGGAAGAGGATTGATGCGTCCTTTTGGTGGAGTCCCTGGCCGCCACAGCGTTGTGATTGGGTCGGCTCCTGGGGCGCGCACTTCGAGCAGACGCTCCACATCCTCCAGCCGAGAGTGAGCTGACCCGCTCTCGAGTTCCGTCCACCAAATACAGGTGCTGCGCGCCTGGTGATGGGCAGGCGTCACCGTGCGACGTTCTCCTCAGACTGGGAATCGCAATCACGGGAATGGGTTGGCGACGCGTTGCCTGCCTCCCAGTTCCTGTCCGGAGGCTCACCTCATGAAACACATGGGTTCAACGGTCAGGGTCGCAGCCGTGCCGAAGCAGCTCGCCGTCCCCAGCGACCTTGACATGGAGGGTCGCCGCTCAGTGGCGGCTGCTCTCAACCCGCTGGTCGCGGATGCATTCGCCCTCTATGTCAAGACCAAGAATTTCCACTGGCACGTGTCGGGTCCCCACTTCCGCGATTACCATCGTCTCCTTGACAAACACGCGAAGCAGGTGCTCGACATGACTGACGTGCTTGCGGAGCGGTGCCGCAAGCTCGGCCAGACGACGATCCATTCCATCGGCGAGATCTCCCGCTTGCAGCGGGTGCACGACGATGAACGCTCGTTCGTCGAGCCGGTCGAGATGCTGCGCATCCTGATGACCGACAACCACGACTTCGGAGAGCGTCTGCGAAGCGCACACCAGGTGTGCACGGACGCCGGTGACGTCGCCAGCACCAGCCTCCTCGAGAACTTCATCGACGACACCGAACGGCGAACCTGGTTCCTCTCCGAGACGATCGTCGTGTAGCAGGGGGAGGCAGGCCTCCCCCTCCGGACCCCCACCGTGCTGGATTAAACGGTAGCCGCATGCCCACAGGTGGGGGTGGGGGGCAGCGTCTGGCAGCGTTTAGCCACAACCCAATCGGCCCGGCAGAGCCGGGCCTACCCGCCACGCCTTCCAATGAACTACTTGCGCCTGCGGCAGCTGATTGATGCGCGTCAGGTAGCCTGTCGACGATGCGGATCGCCATCGTGTCCGACATCCACGGCAACCTGGCTGCCCTGGAGGCAGTCCTCGCCGACCTCGACGAAGTTCGCCCCGCCCTGGTCGTCCATGGTGGTGACCTGGCGCTCGGAGGCCCCCATCCACGGGATGTAGTCGACCGGATACGCGAGCTCGGCTGGCCGGGCGTCCTGGGCAACACCGACGCAGTCCTCTCCAGTGAGCAGTCGATCCCGGAGCAGGCGCCCGGCTTCGTCGCGCAGGCTGCGGCACGAACCAGGGAGATGCTGGGTCCCGAGCGCGTCGCCTGGCTGACGCGCCTGCCCATGGAGTGGCTGGGCGAGGGCGTCGCAGTGGTGCACGCGGTCCCCGGCGACTGCTGGGCGATCGTTGCGCACGATGCCTCAGACGACAGCCTTCGCGAGACCTACGGTCCGCTTGGCGTCCCGGTCGCCGTGTACGGCCACATCCACCGCGCGTTCGTCCGCCGCCTGGATGATCTGACCGTCGTCAACAGCGGCAGCCTGAGCCTGTCACTGGACGGCGACGTTCGGGCGACCTACGTCGTCATCGAGGACGGGCGTATCGAGCACCGGCGCGTCGCATACGACGTGGAGCGGGTCGTCGCCGACCTGCTCCGGATTGGCTATCCAAACGCCGCAACCTACGCCAGCTGGCTTCGAACCGGTGCCTGGACCACGCCACCGGCCTCAAACGACCTGGGCCCGCCGCCGCCCCAGCAGCGGGCACCGCAGAAGGATTGAAGCTGACCGGGCAATCAGGGCTTGCGGGCGCTCGGTTCCTGCTCGGCCTGCTCCTCTTCCTCGGATGCGAGGTCGACGCGCACCGTCTCGATGTTGACATCGGCCGCCGCCATGCGAAGCTTCCGCTCCAGCTCCGTGACCGACTGAGATTCCACGATCGCCACCAGCACTGATGTGCCCGGCGTGAGCGCCTGACCGATTCGGTTCAATCGCTCGTCAGGTAGGCCCGTGTCGCGCATCCGGTTGGCCAGCGCACCGATGGCCGCGCCGCCAGCCGCCGCACCGCCGGCCGCGACTGGGCCGGCTGCTGCCGGCCCGACTGGCGCTACGATCAGCCCTACCACCGCGCCCACGATGGCGCCGACCACGGCACCCAGCGCGACGTGGTGCGATTCTTTGATCTGCAGATTGCCGTCGGCGCCCCGGACGACGACGGCGGCCTCCTTCAGGGCCACCACGTCGTGCCAGACGCTCTTCAGCTGCTCGAGTGCGTTCGAAGCCCCGTCGGCGGTTTGAAACGCGGCCACCACCGCCTGGAGCGATGCCTCATCGGGCACGTGCCTAACCTCAACAGCCTCATTCCGTCGCTGGTTCACCCGCAGCCGTCGATCGTCAGCGCCGGCCTGCACCCGACCGCTGGGGCAGCGGTGGAGCATAGCGGGTCGCGATCGCCGACAGGTCGAGCGAGGCGTCTGCCTGCGCCGTCTCGGCAACGAGCTCGCGGACGAGCGCCGTGAGCGGCACCGGCGCACCGCCCCGCTGGAAGAGACAAAGGCCGAGATCCAGGTCTTTCAGCATGTCGCGGATCGCGAACATCGGGGGAGAATGACGGCCCTCCACGTAGCCTTTCCGCCGGCTCTCGAGATTGGGCGCGTACCTGGCCAGGATCGAGAAGACCGCCTCCCGATCCAGGCCTGACCGCTCGCCGGCGGCCAGCAGCTCGGCTCCGCCCACGCTGAGCAGCCCCAGCATGCTGTTGGCGACCAGCTTGAGACGGGCACCGCTCCCGAGCCCGCCCACGTGGTGCATCTCACCCAGCGCTTCCAGAACTGGCCTGGCACGGACGACGTCTGGCTCGGCGCCGCCCACAAGCACGACCAGCGACCCGCTCTCCACGGCAGTCACAGTGCCGAGCACCGGCGCGTCGACAAGCGGCGACCCGTGCTCTCGCAAGACCGGATCCATCTCGAACACCACGTCGGGGCCGGTCGTGCTGACGTCCACGAAGAGCTGACCCGACGCTCCCTGAGCCGCCCCATCAGGGCCGCGGTACACGTCCCGCACGGCGTCGGGGCCTGTGAGGCTGCTGAGAACCAGGTCCACACCGCGCACCGCCGCAGCGGGGGTGTCCGCCACCATGCCGATGCCCAGCTCCTCCGCCCGGGAGCGGGTTCGGTTCCAGACTGTGAGGTCGAAGCCCACTCGCTCGAGGCGTAGGGCCATGGCCGAGCCCATCTTGCCGAGACCCAGCACAGCGATCCTCATCGAATTCACGCTCCCCATGTCATGTCCCTTGGTTTCGGGACAGAGCATGTGCGACCCGCACCCAGCTCATTGCTGAAGAGCCTGGAAGCAAGACGTGTAGGGGTTTCCGAACGTGCTGTCGAATCTGTTTTGGACAATGAAATACACCGGAGCCCGCAGACTGCATCTTCGGGTGCCTCTGCCCTCAGCGACCGCGGGGCGCGGCCGGGGCGCAGAGGCACGCCGCAGCGTCGTCGTCGCGGCTGTCAAAGCCGCCACCGTGTTCAACTTCGGCGCGCATCATGATAGAAGGACCCTTGCCCGATAGTGTCATCGTAGACTGATCCGGCACTGAGTGATCTATGTGATCGAACTGTGTCGCGTTCTGATGTTCGACAGAGCGTCTCTGCGATCTCCAGACAGGTCGTCTCGGCAGCTGCACCAGTCCTGCTCAAGTGTGCGAGTCTCATAGGTATGCGTGAAATCACCATCAAGTGACCAACAACAGTATAGATAGAGGCGCTCAGCGCCGAGCGATCCAGACGTTGTCAACCCCAGGTCGCCACTCAGTTAAGAGCGTTGCCGACGCTGAATTGATCACCTGATAGCCGGCAAGACTTCTGGTCTCGCATCTCGTGCTGCGGCTGCCAGGCCGGCGGCGCGCCTGCAGACGACGACGAGCGGCCGTGGTCAAGATCGGATAGCCGGCCGCTGCTGCCGGTTGGCAGAGGTTCCCACCTCGCCTATGGCAGTCGTGGGACCAGCACCCCGCAAGTCAGACTGGAGGGGATTGGGAGTGACAAGGAGACCATGGGAGAACTGAATCAGAAGCTGCTGGACTTCCTGTTCACGCTCGCGTTCTGGTTGGAGAAGATCATACTTGAGCTGGCGATACCGTTCCTCCTGATCGGTGGGATCATCCTCCTCTTCTCAAGGAGATGGGGGTGGCGTTTTATCTGGGGGACTGCGTTCGCCGTGGGTGTCGCTCTGTTCGCGAAGCCGGTGGTGCAGGCGCTGCCGGGCATCTTCGCGTCCATCTCTTTCCCGTAGACCTCCGCGACGCCTGACGTTCTCAGCCCGTTCGAACGCTGACACAGATGACTCATGGCGTCAGACTTCGCCGTCCGCGGCGCAATCAAGGTTGTCTGCATACGCATCCGCGGCGCGATGCACTTGGCAGAGTCCGACATCTGTCCGCGGTAGGTCGCGGCGCGTAAACCACGGGGCCTACGCTCGACAGTGAACGCGATCCTGCCAAATGCCGGTTGGTCCTCATTCGGCGCCCCGGCGCAGGGACGTATTTGCGAGGACATTACGAATGCAGAAGCGATTGGTATTGACCATCATCGTCCCGGCGGCACTCACCGCCTGCGGTGGCCACCCGGCCGTGGGCGCCAGGGCTGTCGCGCAAGCCGCGCCCGTTGCGGCGGCGTCGCCGACCCCGGTGACCACCTCGCCGACCCATGTGACCTCCTCGCCGACTCATGTGACCGCATCGCCGGCCCAGGTGACCTCCTCGCCGGCCCAGGTGACACCCCCGCCGACCGTCCTGACCGCGAAGCTGACTCCGGAGAGTGGCAGCAAGGCGGCGGGGACGGCAACGGTGACCACGGCGGGCGCGACGTTCACCATCCGCCTCGAGGCGACGGGTCTGCAGCCGGCGACCACCCACCCGGCCCAAATCCGCGCCGGCACCTGTGGGAGCAATGGCCCGATCGTGTTCCCGCTCGAGAACATGGTCACGAACGGCGCTGGTCACGCAGTGGCTGCCACATGGATCCATCACCCCTACCAGGTTCCAGCGAGTGGTTGGTTCGTCGAGATCCTCCAGGGCCCGACCAGCAGTGGCACGGGCGCGAAGCCAATCGCCTGCGCCAAACTCCCTGCGCACTGATGCGCGCAGCAGGTTGTTTGGGCACCGTCTGGTCGAGCTTGACCGCGTCGGGGCATGAGAGCCGCTGACGGATACCGGCCCGACGCCAACCGCGGCGCTGACCGGCTGCCAGGGAACGTCACCGGTGCCGGGAGGTCCGGTCTGACCCGTCGTCAGGTGCTTGGCAGGGCTGCTGTGCTGGGAGGCGGTCTGGCGATGGGCCACCTACTCACGGCCTGTGGCCGGGCGGCCGCCGGTTCCGACGGCGTCAACATCGGCTTCGTCTCTTCTGACCAGGGCGGCCTTCCAGCGCGCGTCGAGATGGAGCGCAACTGCCTGAGACTCGCGGTGGACGAGTTGAACGCTGCGGGCGGTCTGCATGGGCAGCCAGTCAGGAGCATGGAGGCCTCGGGAAAGAACGTCTCAGAACGCGCCGCCCGCCTGCTGGACGAGCAGCAAGCCGACGTGATCATCGGCGTGCTGTCGGACGCCGATCGAGCGGCTGCCGCGCCGCAGGTGGCTCGGCTCGGCGGTCTTCTGATCGATGCGGCGTCCCAGGCCGCGGCGCCCTGTCAGCGGAGGCTGGTGGCAACCGGCCGCGTGCCCAGCCAGCAGGTGGAGCCGATGGTCGACTGGGTGGTCACGAATGTAGGGCGGCGTGTGCTGGTGATCGGCGCAGCAGACGCATGGTCACTGAGCGCGGCAGAGGCCATCCGCAGTGCTCTGCGGAAGCACAATCAGTCCCCGGTGGCGGTACGGATCGTGCGCGACAACGCCGAGATCGACACCGCGGTGGCCGACTCCTACGCGATAAACCCGGACGTCCTGTGGTCGCTTCTCCAGGGGTATGATGCGGTCCGCTTCGGCACGCAGCTGGGCCGCAAGGGATCACGGGCGCTGGTGGTGGCGAGCCGGTGGGACGAGCTGGACGCGGCCGCCAACCCGGGTCTGCTTACCGGTGCGCTGACCAGCCAGCACTGGTTCAAGAACCTGGACACCGCGGACAGCCGCGACTACGTGACTCGGTACCAGCGTCGATTCGGCTCGACCAGCCTGCTGAGCGCACCCGGCGAGGCGATCTCGGTGGCCGTGAAGATTTACGCGGCCGCGGTCGGGCGAGCTGGCAGCAGCAACCCGGGCGATGTGCAGCGGGCGATTCCCCAGGTTGAGGTCGCGGCGCCGAGCGGCCCTGTCCGGATTGACGCGGCTACTCGAGTCGCCGTCGGCGACATCTACGTTGGGCGGGTCACCGCAAGCGGTGGCATCGACGTCCACGACCGGCTCGGCCGCCCCGCGCCCGCCTCGGTTCGCTGTAGTTGAGCTAAGGCCCCGGCCCGCACTCGCCTGCTGTCCGGCAGAGAGGCCGGCCCCTCTCTTGCATGTGGTGATCGGCAGTGACGGGGCATACGGTCGAAGTGGATGCGTGTAATCGCCGGCGAAGTGATGTGGACCCTTTTCCGCAGCGCCTGGGCGGGAATGGCGGCAGCGCCTCCTGCTGACGGCGCGGCCGCAAACAGGTAGTCACTCGATGTTAATTGGGAGAAACGCTGCGATGGAATCCACTGCGTACGCTGCCCCGTCGACCCAATCTATGTCCTGGTGGCTCATCCTTTTGCAGGGCATCGCGCTGTTGATCATCGGCCTGCTGCTGTTCACGGAGACAGCGATCACCCTGTTCATGCTCGTCATGTTTCTTGGCATCTACTGGTTGATCGGTGGAATCTTCGATCTGGTCGGCGTGATTGGCGACCGCACGCAGTGGGGTTGGAGGCTGTTCACGGGAGTCATCGGCGTCCTGGCCGGCCTGCTTGTGGTTCGGCACCCGCTGTGGGCCGCCATCATGATCCCGTCGATGCTGGCCTGGCTGCTTGGGGCGTTCGGCATCGTCATCGGTATCGTGACGCTCTTCAGAGCCGTCACGGGCGCTGGATGGGGCGCGGCGATCATCGGCGTGATCAGCGTGCTGCTCGGGGTCATCCTGCTTCTCAATCCGGTCTTCACGGCCAGCGTGCTCGTGTATGCAGCGGCCGCCTGTGCCGTCGCCGGAGGCGTGGTGTCGATCGTGTATGCGTTCCGGCTCCGGTCGCTTGGGCCGGGTGCCCGGCGGAGTGGCTTGAAGCTGGTCAACACGGCGCCGACGGATAACTAGCTTCGCTCCGAAGGAGCAGAGCAAAAGGAGCAGAGCAAATGGACGTGAAACAGGAGCAGATCGCGCGGCCATCGGGATGGAGGGTCTTCGCCGGCTCGGTGCTGCTGCTGGCCGGTTGCTTCAATGTCATCTGGGGGCTGGTGGCCCTGTTCAATCCAAGGGTGATAACAATCTCGACCGGGGAGCTGGTCATCTGGGACTTCAAAGTCTGGGGTTGGATCTACATAGTCGTTGGGGCGCTCATGGCGGCGGCCAGCGTCGGCCTCTTCATGCTGCAGCCCTGGACTCGGTGGGCGGCGGTGGTGTTTGCGGGCCTCAGCGCAGTCATCTCTGTCGTGTACTTCCCCGCCTACCCGCTCTTTTCGCTCTTGATGGTCATTCTTGACGTCGTCGTCATCTACCAGCTCTCCGTGCGCTGGCAGGACGTGGCCTGATTCAGACCTGGACTGGATATGGACACAGCCCCCGTCCCGACCAGGACGGGGGCCGTGCCGGTTGCCGACCGCTCAGCTTCGGCGCCCCCAGCCCGTACCCACCGGCAACCTGTCGTCGAGGGCCACCAGTCTGAGCGTGTCGACATGGAGGGTTCGCAGCCGGCGGTCACGCTCGAACCTTCTCTCCGCCAGGAGGGCACACATCTCAGCAGCCTCCAGCCGGCTCATCATCATGGGATCCCTGGGATCGGCGATCTCGAGCTGATCGAGCAGCCCGAATATGGTCTGCCAGTCCATGCTTTCCCTGTCTGCTCCACTGGGCCCGACGGCCGAGGGCACCTCCCGCTCCTGGCCTCAGCCCTTCACGGACCCTGCTCGAGTCGAGCGCTTCGGCTGCTCGCCAGACTGGACCTGGATCCGGGCCGGTCTGGCTTCGCCCACCCTCGGCACGTCTATGCTCAGCATGCCGCTCTTGAAGCTTGCCTTGATGCGGCCAGCCTGCACGTCGGCGGGAACAGTGACCTGGCGCTCGAAGTTGCCCAGGGCCATCTCCCGGCGCAGGAACCGGCCTTCTTTGCGGCTCCGTTCCTCTGAGCGTTTGGCGTTGATGGAGAGGGTGCCTTCGGAGAACGTGATCTCGACGTCTGACGGCTTGACGCCGGGGAGAGGAGCTTCGATCCGGTAGCCGCCGTCGGTCTGGACGACGTTGATCGGGAGGCGGTAGGTTGCCACCTCGGTCGAGGGCGCGTCCGCCACCCGGGCGCTCCGAAAGGCATCCCCGAAGGTTTCCGAAAAGAGCCGATCCATCGCGCTGTGCAGGCTTGCAAGCTCGTGCGACGGGCTTGAATGGACCATGTCCATCGGTCAGTTACCTCCTGGGGTCGTTCTCCGGTTGCCGGCCAGGTGGCGTACGGCGCCATCAGGATCGATCACATCCCGAGGCAGTGCACCTGGCTGATGACAGTCACCGCGTTGGGACAAATGTCGGAGATCATCTGATGGAGACGGCTTTTCCGCAGGCCTGCTTTTCCAGATGCGACTCAATCGAAAGGAGGAGGACCGGTTCAACCATCTGCATGATGTGTCGCCCCAGGGCCGCTGGGATGATGATGCCGGCGAGGCCGGTCCTCGCAGTCTGGTTGAGGGGAAGCAGTGACAGATATGCACGAAAAATGGCTTGCGGAACGTATGGACAGGCGCACCTTCCTTGGCGCCGCGGCTGCCCTTGGGGGCACGTCGATGTTGGGCTCGATCCTGGCTGCCTGTGGAGCGTCGGGTGGAGCTACCGGACGCGCAACCATCGACACCTGGGACTGGTGGGTGAGTCAATCACCGTGGGTCGAGCATGAGATCAAACGGTTCGAGCAGGCGCACGGCGGCATCCACGTAAAGCGGACCGTTAACGCCACGAGCAGCTACGACAAGCTGTTCACGCTTGCTGAGCGCAGCAACAGCGCACCCGACGTATTCATGATCTCGACCACCACCGTGCCGCTCAACGAGCAGGTGGCAAAGGGCTGGCTGCTCCCACTCGACCGGTGGGCAAATTCGTCCTGGCGAAAGCGGTTTCCGGCGTACTCGTTCGTCGAGGGCATCAACATGTTTGGCGGGAAGGTCTATTCTGCCCCTCTCACCAAACCGGCGCCGTGGCTTCAGCTCTACATCAACAACAAGGTGTTCAAGGACGCCGGGCTGACCAACGCCGACGGCAGCGTCAAGGTACCCAGGACGTGGGACGACGTCACCCTGGCCGCGGAGGTCATCACGAAGAAGGGCAACGGCAACACCTACGGACTGGGGTTCGGCAACGGCTCGTTCCCTATCCTGCCCTGGTGGGTCGAGGTGTTCGTCCGCCCGGCCGGGAGCCCAGGCGGTTCCACCGGGCCTGACCTCCGCACCGGCAAGTTCACCTTCGGCAGCGACCGCAACTACATGGACTTTGCTGAGCTTCTGATGAGCTGGAATCGAAAGGGATACTTCTTCCCCAGCTCGATCAGCATCTCGGACGAGATCGCCCGGGCATACTTCGAGCGCGGCAAGTTCGGAATGACCATCGGGGGCGTCTGGAACCAGGCCGAGTGGACGCAGCACGGCTTCACCGACTACTCCTTGACGACGCTGGTGGCGCCAGCTGAGAAGCGTGCCGGCTACTTCTATTCGTCGCCGGGAGGCACCCTCATGGCTGTCTCCGCGCAAACCAAGCACGCTGACGAGGCCTGGGCATGGTTCGACTGGTTCTACGGCGTCGACGCCGGCAAGAGCTGGGTCCAGGAGTACAACGAGGACCTCTCCGTTCATCCGCAGAACAACGACCCGCGCAAGATCCACTTCCGGCCGTTTGCCGAGTACGTGGCCATGGAGAGCCTGTCAATCCCTGGCCCGGGCGCGAGCATCCGCAACCCGGCTCAGGCCTTCGTGGTGGTCAACCCGGTGCAGCCGGACCTCGGAACGATTCTGACCGGCATCTACACCGGGCAGATCAAGGGCGTGCAGGCCGCGTTCATGGACCTCGACGCGAGGCTGCAAGGCGCACTCGAACAGGGCGTCAAGCAAGCGCAGCAGCAGGGACACAAGGTGAGCCTCGACGACTACGTGTTTCCAGGTTGGGACATCACCAAGCCTTACCGGTGGAGCATCCCCGAGTATCCATAGACGCGCGATCCGTCATGGCTGCGAGAGATTCGGTGTCCAGGCGCCCAGGGGGTGCCTGGGCGCCGATGATTCGAGGTCTTTGCGAATCGCTACTGCTGGACAGCATCGGTCGTGCAAGCTACTAGGGGGCTGAGCGGCCGGCCGGCCGCCGCGCAGAAGCGTGGTGCCTCGATCTGGCGTCAGGTAAGGATCAACCGCTGGTCCTACGCCTACATCGCCCCGTTCCTGGCGTTGGTGATCGTCTTCACGATCTATCCGATCTTCGCTTCGCTGGGCTACACCCTTTACCAGTGGAACGGGGTAGGCAACCCGACTCAGTACGTTGGGCTGCAGAACTTCGAGCGGGTCGTGCGCGACACGATCTTCTGGCAGGCGTTCGGACACACCCTCCTCTACACGGCTGTGCTGGTGCCGGTCCAGCTCCTGCTCGCACTCGCTCTCGCCCTGGTGCTGAACGACCGGAGGCTGCACTTCTCCACCTTCTACCGCGCCGTCTACTTCATCCCGGCCATCACTTCCGCCGCCATCATCGGGGTCGTCTTCCAGCTGATGCTCAGCAACTTCGGCGACAGCGTCGGCCAGGTGCTCGTCCGGCTGCACCTGGTGCAGCACCGGATCGACTGGCTGGGCGACCCGCACGCAGTTCTCTGGATCATCATCACGATCGGCATCTGGAACACGCTCGGCTACAACCTGGTCTACTTTCTGGCCGGCCTCCAGACGATCCCTGCTGAGCTATATGAGGCCGCTCGAATTGACGGCGCGGGCGCGGTGGGGCGGTTTCGCCACGTAACGATCCCGGGCTTGCGCGAAGTCGGGCTCATCATCCTTTTCCTGGCCATCCTGGGCAGCCTGCAGGTGTTCGACCTGGTCCAGGTGCTCACGGGTGGCGGTCCCTACTACGCCTCCGAGGTGGTGAACACGTACATCTACCACCAGGCGTTCGGCGCCGGCAGCTTCGGTGGTGGGGGCGGGGCGGCCGCCCAGCCGAACGTCGGCTTCGCGTCCGCTGCATCCTTCTTCTACGGCCTCCTTCTGCTCGTGATCACGGCCATGCAGGCGATCGCCTGGCGCTGGGTGAGGCAGCGCCGGTCGGGCGATTCGGGAAAGACCGCAGTGCCGGGGAGCGCCCGATGATCGCGATCGCGCGAATCGGCTGGCAGCAGGCCGGACAGGTGCGCATGCTGTCTCGCTCCCGCCTCCGGCGGCTGCTCACGCATGTGATCCTGGTAGTGGTGGGCCTGTTCTGGGTCTACCCGTTCCTCTGGGCGCTGGGAAGCTCGCTCAAGAGCCAGGCAGGCTTCATCGACGAGGGCCTCAGCATCATCCCAAAGGAGCTGCAGTGGCTCAACTACCTGGACGCCTGGAACGGCGCCAGCTTCGGAACCTACTTCCTCAACACGGTGCTCATCACTGTGTTCACGGTCGCCCTCACGCTCCTCTTCACGTCGATGGCCGGCCACGCCCTTGCCAGGACAAGCTTCCCGGGTAAGCGGATCCTGCTTGTGGTCATCATCGTGACGTTCTTCCTGCCGCGCGGCTACACGATCGTGCCCGTCTACGACGTGATCCAGCACCTCGGCCTGCTCAACTCGCTCTGGTCGGTGATCCTCGTCCAGGTGGCAAGCGGGATGGTCTTCAACACCTTCCTCTTTATGGGCTACTTCACGACGGTGGCCAAAGAGGTTGAAGAGGCAGCCCGGGTCGACGGGGCCAGCTTCAACCAGACGTACTGGTACGTCATGCTGCCTCTGGCGCGGCCGATGCTCGCCACGCTCGGACTGTTCACGTTCATCAACTCGTGGAACGACTTTCTCACGCCGCTCGTCTTCACGCTCGGTCAGCCTGATCTGCGGACTCTGTCGGTGGGCCTGTACGCGTTCATCAGCCAGACCTCGACGAACTGGACTGCGCTCTGTGCGGGCTCCATCATCTCGCTGGCGCCGATCATCCTGGTCTTCGTGTTCGCGCAGCGGCACATCGTCGACGCCATCGCCGGCGCGGTCAAGGGCTAGTGTCCTGTCTCCGAAATTCGTTGGCAAAAGCGACGGATGCTGGCGAGGATCTGGTCGGCGGTCTTGATCCACACGAATG
>Ga0126384_10000984_pt1 | contig 16531 bp, 8 predicted proteins | sample PanSoiMetPlot_36_FD_92543 | JGI IMG/M metagenome (GOLD analysis project Ga0126384, IMG submission 92543) | Tropical forest soil microbial communities from Panama - MetaG Plot_36 | ecosystem: Environmental > Terrestrial > Soil > Tropical forest > Bulk soil | place: Panama | collected 2016-02-17 | reverse complement strand
TGTCCTCTGTCCGGCCATAAATGATGGCGAGATTCTGAAGCGGACTATCTTCGAGCTCGCGGATCATTACCCGCGAGTGAACAGCGTTGCCATCGTTCCGCTCGGCCTGACGCGTTATAACACTGACGAGCGATTAACACCGGTTACTCATGACTTCTGCCGGCAAACGATCAAAGAAGTGAAGATCATTCAATCGCAGTTGCACGAACGCCTGGGTGCCACCTTCGCTTTTCTTGGAGATGAGATATATCTAAAGGCCGGCAGTAGAGTTCCCGGTCGCAAGCACTACGGTGACTATCCTCAAATCGAAGATGGCATCGGCATGGTCCGTTCATTCTGCAATCAGTTTTCGTCTCTGCTGAAGAAGTTAGATCAAAAGGCGCACCCTGACACGAGACAGTTCAACGGGACTATCATGACCGGCACCTTATTCGCTCCCGTGTTGCGAGAACAGATAGCAAAGCTGAACAATCGCTTCGGCACCCGACTGCACGTTGCCGCCGTTGAGAATAATTACTTTGGAGGAGATGTATCAGTCGCAGGCTTGCTGACTGGATCGGACTTTGTTAAAGCGAAGAACAAGATTCAAGGCGACTTTCTCATCATTCCTCGCACTACATTAAAGAGCGATGAAGAAATTATGCTCGATGGCATGTCGCTCGCGCAGTTGAAAGAGAAGCTGTGTGTGCCCGTATTCCCATTCGATATGCGCGCGTTCTCAAAGTGGATATCCTCTGCTGGGCTGGACCATATGATTCCGGAAATGGTTGTTCAATCAAACGCTGCCACTCTTAGAGCTTGAGCTACGATCTGATTCGGGACTCATGCGCGACTTGCCGGACCAAACGACATCCGAAGCTCCGCGAAAGATCCTTGACGTAGGCTGTGGGCAGAATAAATACCCCGGCGCTGTTGGCATCGATGCGAATCCACGCAGTCATGCTGATGTCATTCACGATCTGGGAGTATTGCCGTACCCGTTCCCGGCCGATGAGTTTGACGAGGTAGTCTGTCGCCATGTGATCGAACACGTTCCTGACGTGATGGCGTTTATTTCCGAGTTGCATCGCATCACTCGCGCGGGTGGACGAATCAGAATAGTTACTCCTCACTATTCCAATCCCGACTGGGCTACCGATCCCACTCATCGAAACCATTTCAATAGCTACTCATTCAATTGTTTCATGCCGGACCGGACTCCGTTTCCGTTCTATACCACCATCGAACTAAAACCTTTGCGCACCTACGTGAGTCTGGCAAATCTTTGGCGCGCTATCGGTCTCGAGTTCATTGCTAATCTCGATCAGCGCTGGCCGTCGCTTCGTTTCACCCGAAAGTTTTGGGAGTTCTACCTCTCGACAATCTTTCGCGGCAAAGAACTCCACTTTGAGTTTGAGGTGGTAAAGCCAACCAACGCCAGATAGAAACCTTCAGGTGAGTTTAAGATTCGACCCGCCGGATTTCTCTCTTACCTTTTGGATTTTTCCAGAAATTTCGGATTTTTCTTCAGAATTTCGAATCTTATTGACTTCGAATCGCACGCAAAGCTCCCCGATTGTGGACTTTTTTCCAATTGCACGGAAGTTGCAACGAGTCCCCTTGACGATTACAGGTAGCTCAATCCTGCCTGTCATCCAGTGAGATTTCCCGGCCCCCTCGGGAACTCCTAATCCCACTCGTCCATTAAAGACTGTTCGGCAGCCAACAAGGAAAGGAGAAAGCATGAAACGGTTTTTCAGCCACTTGCCACTCTTGTTTGGTCTTCTAGTCGTGATGGCAACAACGGCACTCGCACAAAACACAGGTTTAATAACCGGTACGGTCACAGATCAATCCGGTGCAGTTGTGGCCGGAGCAAATGTAACGGCTCATAATCCTGCAACAGATTTCAACAGAACGGCCGTGACCGCCGCGAACGGAACTTACCGGCTCGATCAGTTACCGGTAGGTATCTATTCAATTTCGGTCGAGGCTTCGGGCTTTAAAAAGACGGTTAACACCGATGTTAAGCTCAGTCTAAATGACGCATTGACCTTCGATGTCAAATTGGAAGTAGGCCAACTCAACGAGGTTGTCAACATTACGGAAGCGCCCTCTCCGGTCAATACCGAGACATCGACATTGGGTAAGACAATTGACAATAAGACCCTTAATGATCTGCCTCTACTTGCTGGAGCTGCAGGAAGAAATCCACTCGCCCTGGCGCCCTTGCAGGCAGGCGTCATGCCGGCCGGCCAGGTAGGTCCCTTTTCCGTCAACGGTCAGCGCGCTCAATCCAATAACTTTCTCTTGGACGGCGGCGACAGTAACGACTTGGCCATCAACGTACCAGATGCGGTGCAGGGATTTAGCCCAGACGCGCTCGAGGAATTCCGCATTCTGACGAACACCTACTCCGCCGACTTCGGACGTAACTCCGGGGCCATAGTTGCGCTCGTAAGCAAGTCGGGCACCAATGAGTATCACGGAAATCTGTTTGAGTTCTTCCGCAACCGCGTATTGAACGCAACTCCGTTCTTCAATAACGCCACTCCGGTTTTCAACGGTCTCCGCAAACCGCAGTTTAACGTGAATGAGTTTGGCGGGACCTTTGGTGGCCCATTACCGCTGCCGCGTTTTGGTGAAGGTGGACCATCAATTTACGACGGTAAGAACAAGACGTTTTTCTTCTTTAGCTACTTAGGTTTCAGACGACGCCAGGGCGTATCCAACCAGGCTACTGTCCCTACGCAGGCGCAAAGAAACTTCGTCAACACAGTCGGGACGCCCGAAGCCAAAGCTTTGCTGGCTTTGATTCCGGCGGCAAATTCCGGAAACACTTTGTTTTCGTCAGCGAGCAATAGTTTGGATCGCGATCAGTTTTCCATTCGCGGCGATCACAAATTCTCGGACAAAAATAACTTCTTCGTTACCTTCTTCAACGAGGATCAGACGTTTACAGATCCCTATGCCTTTGGAGGTTCAACCGTTCCGGGCTTTGGGACTAGTGGTAATCTACGCTTCACCAACGTAGTGGCTAGTGACTTCCATACGTTCAGTGCCAGCACCGTCAATGAGTTCCGGTTTTCGTGGCACCAGCGTGACACTCTGAGCGTCGTACCGCAGAACAGAACGACACTTTCCTCTTTAGGCATTCAGGGAGTTGTGCCCGATGATCCGAATGCGGCCGGTCCTCCCCGAGTTGACATCACTGGGTTTTCGAGCTTTGGAAATACTATCCAGGGTCCGCAAGGTCGTGATGATAATACTTTCCAGTTTGTGGACAATATCTCCCACAACCGCGGCAATCATCACTTAAAATTTGGTGGTGAGCACCGCCGTTATAGCCAGGACCAAACCTTCGACTTCATCAACAACGGGTTGTACATATTCACCGGCGATTTTAGCGGTAGTGCACTCACCGATTTCGCCAACGGGGACGTACTTGAGTTTGTTCAGAACAGCGCAGGCACGCCTCGATACGAAACCCAATCGTACAACCTCTACTTTCAGGATGACTGGAAGGTGAAACCGTATCTAACCCTTAACTTGGGCGTGCGTTATGAGTTGGACAAGCCGCTGGTTGACAGTCAGGATCGTGTCAACACGTTCCGGGTAGGCCAGCAATCCACAATTTTCCCAACCGCGCCCAGAGGCATGGTGTTTCCCGGCGATGCCGGCATTACGCGCTCGACCTACCAGACTGACAAGAACAACTTCGGTCCCAGGGTAGGATTTGCCTGGGACGTATTCAAGAATGGGCGGGTTAGCTTGCGAGGTGGTTACGGCATCTATTACGACACCGTGATTTCCGAGACTACGCTGCAGTTCCTAACCGCCCCGCCTTTTGCAATCCAGCCTTTCGCTGATTGCACCACCATTGATAACCCCTTCCAAAATGCTCAATGCACTACGCCGATACCACAGCCTTTCCCGTTCACTCCGGTGAAGCCAGGCGGAACCTTTGACTTTACAACGGTTGCTCCTATCGGCATGACTATAAACGAACCCGGCTTCAAGACCCCCTACTCGCACCAGTACAATTTGAACGTGCAGTGGGAATTCCGTAAGAACTACCTCCTCGAGGTTGGGTATGTCGGCACTACGGGAGTGAATCTGCTTACGCGCAGGGAAATCAATCCCGCCCAATTATTGCCCTCGGGTGTGAGCAATACGGGCAATACTGCCGTCCGCCGCCTGTTCAACCGGGGCAATCCGCAAGATGCGGCTTTCGGAGGCGCAGTCTTCAGCAACATCACGAACCAGGAGACTTCTGCCAACTCAAACTACAACAGTCTCCAGGTAACAATTTCGAGGCGGTTCACGAACGGCTTCTATTTCCAGAACGCTTACACTTGGGGACACTGCATTGACAATTCATCCGGCTTGCGTGCAAACACTCGCTGGAACAATCCGCGCGCTGATCGGGGCAACTGCGATCAGGATATCCGGCAACGGAATGTTCTGAGCTACATCTATGAGTTTCCTTTCTATAAAGGACAAAATGGAGGGCTCGGCAAACTCTTGGGCGGGTGGCAAATCAATGGCGTGAGCGTGTTGCAGAACGGCACTCCATTCAACATCACGGAGCCGCAAGATCGCTCATTATCTGGCGCTGGGAGTGATCGTCCTGACTTCCTTGGAGGCACCGTCCAGTTCTTTGATCCGCGGAATACCAATGCCTCGAACGGTGGACCGAATCGTATCTTTAACGGAACGGGTGGGGGAACAGCATCGGCTGCCGCGAATCCATCCTTCCGGCGCGTCGGTACATCCAACAGTCCGGCTTTTTGCCTCACAAACTGCCCAGTTGGCTTCGTGAATAACGGTGCCGGCCGCTTCGGAAGCTTTGGCCGTAACGTATTTCATGGTCCTGGCGACATAATCTTCGATGTCTCGCTCATCAAGCGAACAAGAATCAGTGAGGGCAAGACACTCGAGTTCCGTGCTGAGGCCTTTAACGTGATGAACCATGCCAACTTCGGTAATCCGAATGGTAGTATTGGTTCGGCGAACTTTGGTCGCGTCACTACTACCAGAGACCCGAGGCTGATTCAGTTCGGCGTCAAGTTCGCGTTCTAAAACAGCGAGCCTTCCAAAACCTGAGAGGGGCGGCTATAATGCCGCCCCTCTCAGCTATTTTTATACGACAGTTAGAGTTCTTTCCAAACAGGGTGCGCTCATGATTATCCCTTTAAAAGGATGCCAGGGATTTCGCTATCCTGTTCTCAGCTCCTTTGTCATAGTCGTTTTGGTTAGTTGGTCCACCCTCGCTCAGAGCGATCAAAATGTAAAAATTGATAGCGGCACCGGAGGCCGCAACACGCTCCAGGGCGATGTCTATCTTCCCTCAGGCCAGCGACTGGGTCAGCCACTCCTCATAAAACTGGTTACACCTCGAGGTGAACTTACAACAACGACCAACGGCAATGGAGCATTCGTCTTTCGCCAGCTCGGTGGTGGACGTTATACGGTAAAGATTGAGGAGGGGTTAGGGTTCGCAGCAGCCTCCGAAGTTGTGGAAATCAGCGAATCAGGTTTTGGCGGCGGAATGAGTCGGCTGGGCCAAACCTATACCGTTCAGATCCATCTTCGACTGCTCGATGTGCCTTCACATACGCGCGGTGTACTCATCGCCGATTCGCCGCCAAATGAAGCAGTCGAATTGTTTGAGAAGGCGTTGTCCTCAGCTCGGGAGGGTGCCCGTGAGCGGGCAGTCGAAGAACTAAAGCAGGCAATTAAGATTGATCCGAGATTTGTTGCCGCCCTTAATGGCCTGGGTGTGCAGTACATCAAACTGGGTGAGTTTGAAAAAGCATTTGAGTCTCTTTCGGAGGCACTCAAAATTGCGCCAGAGACTCCAATGCTCCACTTGAACGCGGGCATTGCGCTGCTCCAGTTGAAGAGATTTGACTTGGCGGAAGTCGAGTTCGCAAAAGCTATCCACGGCAATGATGCTTCTGCACCGGCACACTTCTACAGAGCTCGCGCTTTAATAGGCTTGCGGCGATTGGATGAGGCAGAGAAAGAGTTGAACAAAGCCCTCGCCATGGGTGGCAATGATATGGTTATCGCGCGCCGTTACCTTGGCGGGATCTATGTAGAGAAGGGCGAAAACGACAAAGCGATTCGAATGTTGGAACAGTATCTAAAATCTGCCTCACAATCCAATGAGACGATTCAGATCAAACGATTAATCAGTGAACTGCAGAAGAAGCAAAAGAAGGGTTAAGAGCATAGACTTCTTTCATCGCAGCTTGTGCGAATCGTCGGACCGTCATAACGTTCTACAAATCGATTTGTGTGAATCAGGAGTCGAAGATGTTAAGTTATGAAGCTAACCCGCCTCGATTGCGGATGGCAGTTTCTTATTTGTTAGCCGGAATGGTTGGGGCTCTTTGTGTAGTCAATGTCGCTGCCCAGGCAGGACCTACAGTCGACAATAATAAGGGATTGCCAAATAACAAAATCGAGGGCCGGCTTTTCTTTCCCTCTGGAAGCGCAGTCACACCAGTTCGAATTACGCTTTCGGGAGATCGTGGTGATCAGTCCACTAACAACGACCGTGACGGACGCTTTTTCTTTCGCGGATTGAGACCCGGACGTTACACACTTGTTGTAGACGGTGGAGATACATTTCAGAGTGTGAGCCAGATGGTTGACGTGATGCCGGTGGGTATGCCTGGTGTGCAAGGAGATAATTTCAGCGAGACACCAACCATTAATATTCGGTTGCAATTCAAGTCGTCAGAATCCGCTGCGGGCGTAATCAACGCCGAACTTGCCAATGTTCCCAAAGAGGCGGTTGATTTGTACAACTCGGCACTAAAGTCAGCCAATCAGGGCGATCGGAAAAAAGCGACTGAGCTTTTGAAGAAAGCCATCTCAATACACCCACAGTTTCTGGCCGCACTCAATGGTCTTGGCGTCCAATATATGAAGTTGGGCGAACTCGACAGCGCAGCGGACACGTTTGGTTCTGCGCTGAAGGTTAAGCCAGACAGTTCTCTTCTGCATCTCAATTATGGGCTGGTGCTCTTCCAGCAGAAGAAGTATGCCGAGGCGGATCAGCAGTTGGATCTCGCGCTGAGCAAAACTGAAGGGTCAGCAACCGCGCATTTTTACAAAGGTCGAACTTTGATAGCCTTGCACCGTTACGCGGATGCTGAGGTCCATCTGCAGAGGGTGGTTGCCCTCGGAGGTGAGGAGGCGACGCTGGCTCATAGATATCTCGGTGGTTTATACGTTGAGAAGGGTGACAACGCCCGAGCCATTACGGAATTAGAAACCTTTCTGAAGCTTGAGCCCAAAACTAAAGAGGCAGATAAGATCCGCGAGTTGATCAAACAGCTACAATCAACCCTACGCCCCAAGTAGTCACACGTAGCACTCAATTCTCACAGTAGCACTCAAACGTTCGGATACTTTATACGAAATGCTGAACCCGCTTTAGCTAAGCCGATCGCTACCATCAAACTCACTTTCACAGAGCCGCATGTGTTCTGCCTCTTAAATGCTGGTGCGGCACAAGTCCTGCAACACTAAACCCCAAGTCTTTTTTACGGGGAAGTGGCTCGTAAAATCGGCGGAAAAGCGTATACTGTTTCCGAAATTTCGGAGAAATATCCGGAACTGCGGATCTCGCTCGTGTCCTAGCACCAAATCCAGCTGTGCGGCTGCGAAGTTTGGGAACTGTCAAGACGCCCTCGCTCTGGATCCAAGGATGCCGGCTCGAATCCCTTCCCACGGTCTTATTACTCGGTTACGAACTTGATCGTCTCGTAGTCAGCAGCCGCTGACTGGACTATTTCCGAGCTGTCCGGCTTGCATCGTCGCCGGTTAGCTTTTCGGCCCCGTTTATGGTCTACAAGAGACTAACCGTGCTAATCCTTGTTTTGAGTTGCAGCCTCTCTGTTGCGGCTCAGGCAGCGAAGCCCACCTATGAGCTGGGAAATGACAAGACTGCCAGGGGCAGTATCAAGGGACACGTCCTTACTCCTGCCGGACCGGCAGTAACGCAGAGCGTCAGAGTCACTCTTCTTACCGTGACTGGCGTACAGGCGACCGCCTACACCGACAATCAGGGTTCGTTTGAATTCCCGCAATTAAACCCAGGGAATTATGAGGTGCAAGTTGAAGCTGGCGGTATTCAACTTGAGGTGGTTAGCCAGAACGTGCAGGTATTCAGGGGCGCTCCTTCCATTATCACTATCTCGTTGCGTGAACCTGAATCGAGTAAGAAGCGACCGGACGGGAGGGCGAGCGTGTCGGTCGGCGAGTTAAGTAATGACATTCCGAAATCAGCGAGAAAGGAATTTCAGCTTGCCAGCCGGGCCGCCCAGGAAAACAAATCGGACGAAGCTATTGCACATTTGCGTAAGGCTATCGACCTCTATCCAAACTTTCTAATGGCGCGCAATGATCTTGGTACCCAACTCCTCGCCCAAGGCAAACTCGACGAGGCTGCCGAAGAATTGCGCCAAGCGATACTTATTGACGATAAATCTTTCAATCCGAAACTCAATCTTGGAATTGTGCTGGTCCAGCAGCACAAGTTCGTCGAAGCCGCCGAGATCCTCGACCGGGCCCTCTCGCTCGATTCTGAATCACCGTCAGCTCAACTTTACTCGGGTGAGGCCCAATTGGGATTGGGCAATTACAGTCGGGCCGAGAAGGAATTAAGAGCAGCCTACAGCATCGGTGGCCGTCCTTTTTCGTTGGCACTTTTTCATCTAGGGCAGCTTTACATGAGCAAGGGGGATCGGGATTTGGCCCAAAGAGCGTTCCAGCTCTACTTGCACGAGGTCCCTGATGCAGCAAATGCGGATCAGGTTCGGAAGTTGATCGCAATGCTGCATTAATGACGCAACTACACCATTCCTAGGAGGTAGAAAATGAGGACTTCTATCATGGCGAGATCGTTGGCGCTAATCGCAATGTTTGCGCTCTCGATAATTATGATCTTTGTACTTAACACGCCGGTGATGGCGCAAGCCACTACCGGCACATTGAAGGGAACTGTAGTCGATTCAAACGGCGGTGTCGTTGGTGGAACAACGGTCACAGTGAAGAACGAAGCGACCGGAGTGGAGAAGACAACGACGACGAGTAGCGATGGCTTGTATGTTGTCTCGGACCTGGCGCCAGGCAAGTATACGGTTACCGTGTCGCCGACTTCCGGATTTAGCACCAAGAATGTAACGGGCGTGGACATTAAGCTCGGAGAAACAACAGACCTTAAGGTTGATCTCGAGGTAGGTGTCCCGACCGCAAATGTGACGGTTACGGCTGAAACGGAAACGACTATTCAGACGGAACAGTCTCAGATTACTGCGAGCTTCGAGACACGCAAGGTCCAGGATCTGCCGTCGAATGCAGCCGGCAGTGGCATTGATACGATTGCCTTGCTTGCTCCTGGCGTTGTGCCCGGTTTTGGCAACGTCAATAGCGACGGCACGACTTTATCAGTTAACGGGAACCGCGCTCGCGCAAACAACTTTACGATTGATGGTACCGACAACAACGATCTCTCCATTGGTGGCCCCAGTTACTTTGTGGACAATCAGGATGCCGTCCAGGAGTATCAGCTGGTTACCAACAACTTCTCAGCTCAATACGGTCGCAATCAGGGAGCGGTCGTAAACATCATTCTCAAGCAGGGTGGGAACGCGTTTCACGGTAGCGGTTTCGAGTATTTCCGCAACTCCGCGATGGATGCGATGACTAACCTGGAGCGCCGCGATCCCGGCCGGCAGGCGCCCAGCACGCACAGAGGAAAAGATAAGTTCATCAGCAACGTTTTTGGTGGCACGATTGGAGGACCGATCAAAAGGAATAGGGCCTTCTTCTTCTTTAGCTTCCAGGAAATTAGACAAGCCCAGAATTCAACGGTGCTGGGAGGCTCTCTCGCGCCGTTGCCTTCTCAGTTTGGGCCTTTGGCAGCACAGTACCCAAATAACGGTGCGATTAAGGCGTTCATCAGCCAAAGTGCCTTCGCTCAGAAAATCATGAACGTTCAACTGCGGACCGATACGGCACTCGCGCAGCAGCGCATCTGTTTGCCAAAGGATCCAACCTTGCCATTTTCGAGCGGTGCGGCTTGTGGCGCCCTGACCAACGATTTTCCTGTACAAATGGGACTTCCGCTGTTCTCGTTTGCTCAACCCTTCAATGAGCCGGAGTGGAGCATTCGCGGTGACGTGAATATCACCAAAAAGGACAGCGTTTACGTGCGCTACTTGTGGCAGAAGTCACCGGAGACACTTTCGCTCTTCAGCAATACCTTTAATGGCGATGTTCCGTTCAAGTCCTGGAATCTAAGTGGGAACTATTTGCGCCAGCTTACCACGCATGCCAGCAACGAATTTCGCGTGACCAAACAGCAGCTTTCGGTGGAATTTGGTGGTGGCTGCACTGACACGCTAACGGGATGTATTCTCGATCCTAGTACCGGCATCGATAAGACTTTCACGAATATCGCGTTCAGCGGCTTCGGTGCCAGTTCCGGCACAGGCATACGAACAATCGGTCCAGCTACCAACCTGCCACAGGGGCGCACCGTTAATGTTTGGCAGTTTAGCGACAACCTGACTATGACTCTCGGCCGTCACTCGTTATTCATCGGCGCGGATTTCAGGCACCTGACGAGTTCTGTGCCCTTCCTGCCGAATGTCAACGGAGCGTTCACCTTTACCAATCCCACGCAACTGGTGAAGAATCAGCCGGCGCGCGTAATTCTCGTGGGCGGCCAGGCCGTGTTGGACTACCCTGAGAATGATAGATTCTTCTACGTGCAAGACGACTTTAAGATCCGCAGCAATCTGACTCTTAACCTGGGCATTCGCTACGAAAACACCGGTCAGCCCATCAATCTGCTGAACAAGATCAGCACCGCACGAGAGAGCGATCCGTCTCAAGCACTCTGGCTGCAGAGCATACCGCTTCCCGATCGGACGGTCGCAAAGATTCCAACCGACAACAACAATTGGGCGCCCCGCGTCGGTTTTGCCTGGACTCCGCATTTTGGCGAAGGCAAATATGCCAGGTGGCTATTCGGCGGAAATGACGCGAGTGTAATTCGCGGCGGCTTCTCAATTGCTTACGACCCGGCGTTCTACAACATCCTGCTGAACGTCTCAACTTCCGCGCCTATGGTGTTCAATAACACCATAGGCAACACAGCCTGCAGTAACGGGAATTGCTCTACTGCACCGACATTCACAATGCCCACTAACCCGTCGGGCGACGTCGTGCGCGGTGCATTACAGTCGTTCTTGCAAAAGAATACGTTTGATCCGAGGCTGCTAAACCGAACGATCGTTAGCCCGGGTTTCCACTCGCCCTATTCTGAGCAGTGGTCGTTCGGCATTCAGCGACAGATCAATCGGAATCACGTGGCCGAGATCCGTTATGTCGGTAATCACGGCGTTGGTTTATTCCAGACGCTGAATCGTAACCCATTCATTGGCGATCCGACGCAATCCACAATCAGTGGAGTTCCCAACCAGTACGCGAACGGAGGAGTCGCCTTCGGCTTTACCAGTCGTGGAGCTGGAAGCACCTTCTTTACGTTCCCAGCGTTCTCGCAATTCACTGGAGGGAATACGCCGCTGAATGCGACTCAATGTCCGACGGCTACGGGTGTTAATAACACTGCAGCCTGTCGCGGTCGGATAATTCCTGGCTCCAGCAACATTCGCGCGCGCGAGAACACCGCAACCTCGTCGTACAACGGATTGCAATTTCGCATGAACGGCAGGTTCCAGAATCAACTGACGTACGGCGTCTCGTACACATTTAGCAAGACGCTCGATAATGCCAGTGAGATATTCTCGTTCGGTGAATCGTTTACGGCAGCGAATCCCTTTGACACCGGTCGAGGCGAGCGGAGTTTTTCCGGCTTTGATCGAAGGAACGCTTTCGCTTCGAATCTGATCTGGGACGTGCCCTACTTCAAGGGACAGCACGGACTCAAAGGCAAGGCGCTGGGTGGTTGGCAATTGAACAGCACCTGGGTCCTGGCCAGCGGACGTCGCTATTCCCCTGAGCAGTTCTTCAACGAAGGTCTCGGCGTCGCAGCCTACCAGGACAACGGGTTCCTGCAAAGCTTCGCCGGCTTTGACGCTGTGCGTCCATTCGTTGGCAATCTGAAAGCGCCGGCGGGTACGGTTGGCGTAACTGCGGTCGACGCCAGTTATATTTTCGGTGCGACCTTCCCAGTGACTTGCACGCAACCATGTTCGCCCACCGCGTCAACGCAGTTGTATTCACTTAACGCGCTCAGAACCACCGGGGCACTGGTGCCGGTTACGATCAAAGATGTCCGCTATGTCTTCAACGGTCCAGGAGCGGCAGTGCTGTTTGGCAATCCGTTCGGGAACGTCGCGCGCAACAGTGCGCAGGGCCCAGTGCTTAATCAAGTCAACGGGGGCCTCTTCAAGAACATTAAGTTTAGGGAGAACCTAAACGTGCAGTTGCGTCTTGAGGTCTTCAACCTTTTCAACCATCCGAATGCAGGCTATGGAATCGCAGGCTCGACGGCTTCGCCTCCGACGGGAACCAGTTTGCCCGACAATGCAATCGAAAACGTTGGCGCAGGTGCGAGCTCAACGTTCCAGAACATTGGTGAAATAACCCATGGTTATCGTCGCCTGCAGCTAGGGCTACGCATCGTCTTTTAACCGATCGAGCCGGCGAAAGTTGTCTCAATCTTGAAGGGGAGAGTTGGTTTCAACTCTCCCCTTTTTATGTGCGCCTCCGTCGTGTTCCCAACTGAAACTCTAACGCGGCGCAAAGACGTAACTCTTGCGAGTGCTCACTTCAACTTCCGGTACATCGACTCGCACTTTTATCTGTCTTTGCGTTCCATTGATCACTCGATTCTTTGGGTAATAACCGAGTGTATATTGTTGGCGCAGTTTTGCAACGATGCGAGTGAACGATCGCGAAAGGTTCTTAATGCTGTCTGAGTATTGCATGCTGCCACCGGTTCGTTCCGCAAGCAGCCGCAGATAATTCGTACCGCGTTTGTAAACTTCGCTTGCGAGTTCGCCGTTCTTCGTAGCATGGGCAGTGGTTGACAAGCCTTCGGCCGCGCCTGTTTGACGTGAAGGGTTATCGATAAAGTCGCCGTACGTATTGTACTGAATAGGATAGATTGCGGCGTCGGACCTTTCGGCTGCAGCGACTGTACTGTCGATGGTTGCATCGATGCTTGCCGTATCGACGCCATCGGTGAAGAGTACGATCGCCTTGCGGCCAGCGATTGTGCGCAGGCGACCGAGAACTATTTCAATCGCGCTGTACAAACTGGTGCCACCGCCGGTGTGAATGCGGTTGATTGCTTCGCGCACGTCTTTACGATTATTCGTTGCTTCAGCCAGAATTTGTACCCGCTTGTCGAACGCAACCACCAGGACACGATCGTCAGCTTGCAGTTGATCAATGAAGGCAATCGCTGCCTGCCGAATTTGAGCGATTTTGAATTCCGTAGAGTCACTTACATCAAGCAAGAGCGCTACTGTGAAAGGCGATGTGGTAGATTTCGTAGCTTCGAGTTCCTTTGGAGATTCGAAGTAAACGACTTCCTGTTCGACGCCATCTTCGTAGAGGTGAAAATCTTCTCGTTTTAGACTCGGCACGCCCTTACCGTGACGCTGCTTCGCGTTCACCGTGACCGTGACGAGTGCGGTATCAATTCGCACCACGTCGTCATCCTGCTTTTCAACCTGCGGCAGCTTTGGTTTCTGTTGTTGTGCGAAACATATAGACGCAACGATAAGACTGGGCAACAGCAGAAGGGATCGAGTATTAGTGCGCGTTCTGGACATAACAAGCGCCTAACTCTTTTTAAGAAGAAGCAGCGAAGACCCTACATGCGATGAACGCTATAGCGTCAAATGCCACGATCAATTGACGACCGTGAAATCAATGCTTCGTGACACCGTCCGCAGAACTTTCTTGTCAGCCAATGGATCGGTAGTGATCAGCGTTAAAACGTAATGGCCCGGTGGCACTTTCGCCAAGCCCACTTGTCCAATTTTTACCATTTGTACGCCGCTGAGGGGGCCCTTCAAAGGCTCGGGGGGTTCTCTCAGCAATACTTTGCTGCCCTGGGAAATGATCGTTTGCGTTTGCACCTGGTGCTGACCACTGCTGACTTTTGGGTTATAGACCACCGCTGCATAACGCAGATCCTGTTTGCGCGAGATTTCCCGGAGGGCTTGTAGTGGGACTATTCCGGTGTTGCCGCTTTGATTCGGGGGCACTGAGAAAAGGAACAGGCTGCTCATCGTCAGCAGTTTACGCGAGATGTTCGGCACCTCAAGGTATCGCGACGAGGTGCCAAGGCGGCCAGTTTCATTTTCTCGCACTACCACGCGAAGGTCGAAATAGCCGGGAGGCAATTCAGTATGGGCTGCATCACTCAGGCCGGACGCCAGGGTTTGTTTGTATTGCTCGGGTGTCAGCTTGGGATTTATGGTGTTACTGAATCCGCCACGCAGCTTCCCCGTATGATCGAAGACAAAACCTACGACATCAAATGAATCTTGATATGTTCCATCGGCCGATTGAGTGAATTGCAGCGTTTTCGCATCGATGCTGAGATCAATGTCGACTTTTGCTTTGCCGTCGGGCAGAAAGACATGCTGAACCAGTGTGGCAACGCCCAGCTCGGTCTTTGTCAATGGCGAAGTAGCGGCCCTTAAAATTTTGTTCTCTTTCGTGACTTGCGCGGAAGAATCGGTTTGTTCTTCGCGAGCAATGTATCCCGCGCGGGCATACACATGCGCGTTGTCACGCTTTACCTTCACAGAGATCTTGTGAAACTTCGCGTCAAATTTTTCCGAAGGTGAATACCCGATCGTGTAATAACCTAGACTGCGCGCCAGGATCTTGTCGAGGCCTGCGGCGAAGTTATTGGTGTTGACTGCGGATATGCCTCCCGTCGCGTTAGCCACGTTGCGAAGACCTTGAGCGCCAGCTATTGCATCGGAGGCGGTTATAAGTGCCATGTTAGCACCGCGTCCGAAAGTCGGATCTTCGCCGCCGCCACCGATCGTTTGACCGCCCGCGGTCATCCCAAGTGCGCTTTTGCCGGGTGTGTCAGCGAATTTGGTTGTGGCAGGTTGCAAACCGCGTACATCCAAAGTGTTCAGCACAACTCCTGATCGCGCCGCGTTGTCGGTTATGGTATTGATTATCGAGGCAATGTCGACGTAGAGAGGTCGGATTGCATCAACCGAAAGCATTTCACCAGTGCCGCGATCGATTGCCATACCTTGCTCGTTCGCCTGATAAAGAGGTAAACCACCCGAGATCAGCACTACAGACTTGCGCCCCGGTATGGACCTAAGACTTGTGATAACTGAGTTAGTAGTGGACAGACTCATCAACGAGCGGAATCCTTTATTAACGTCCTCAGTTTGAGTTTCTGCATCCAGACTGCTGCTTATGGCATCGGTGTTGGTCATCGTAGTGTCAGCCGCGTTGGGAGGCCTGTCCGCCGCCACAAAACCCTCCGCACCTTGAACGAATGGATGTGCTTTGGGAGTCAGGTTCCGAATTGCTTGTCGCAGAAGCTGCTTATCTGATGTGAATTGTTGCAGCAATCCATTCCCACCGATAACACGCACGATCGACACTAGATCTCCTGCCACCATCTGATTGTCGACGAAGTTCGACATCAAGTCGCGCACCCGCGCCAGATCTTCGCTGGGAATGGTCAAATCGTCGACTACGAACGCAATCACGCGCTTCAGATTGGCCGCGGAAAGACCCGACGACGGCAACTCAGCAACGCCTGATGGCAGCGGAGGTGGCGCACCCTCGACCCGTTTGTCGGTATCGACACCAACAAACTCCATGAACTTTATTTCTTGCTTCTTGCCGTTGTCATAGAGTTCAAAGTCTGCGAGGGTTAGGTCTTTGATGATCTGATCGTTCTTGTCGGTGACAACCAAATCAGTCTGCACGAGGTTTGTTGTTATGCGCACAACGTCGTCATAGCGGTCCTCCTGTTGCTTCTTCTGTGGAGTTTGGCCAGACGCAGTGCTGATTATCAAAACGCTGCAAAGAAGAATAGCAATCGAGGTTTTCATATTTAGGAAACTCCTTAAAAAGCGATGACCTGTCCAGTAGAACTCTCTCGCCTGGTCGCCTGCGCGCTTGTCACCTGGCCTACGCTTGAGTCGATGCACTCACGGCACGAATCCTGCAACACTAAAGGCCAAATCTTTTTTGTGGGAAAGTGTTCGAAAAGTCCGCTGGAAAGTGTATAGTAAATCCGAATTTTTGAATATCTATCCGGAACTACGGATGTAACGTGGCATCCTTGCTCCAAACCCAGCTCTGCGGGTGAGGAAAATTCGAAGCCTCAAGACGCACGGTTTTGGACGAAGGGTACCTTGGCTCGAATGCCTTCCTAAAGCGGTCTTATAACGCCGTAAAGAGTCTTTTCTTGTAAGTCAGCGTTCGCTGACTGGAATTATTCCAGGGCTGATAGGCCTGCGTGCCAGTCTATCGGCTTCCAAAACCAGTTCAAACTAAAAGG
>Ga0126384_10000981_pt1 | contig 16555 bp, 11 predicted proteins | sample PanSoiMetPlot_36_FD_92543 | JGI IMG/M metagenome (GOLD analysis project Ga0126384, IMG submission 92543) | Tropical forest soil microbial communities from Panama - MetaG Plot_36 | ecosystem: Environmental > Terrestrial > Soil > Tropical forest > Bulk soil | place: Panama | collected 2016-02-17 | reverse complement strand
GCGTGGTGGCCGGATCACCGGAGGATGAAAAGATCGATCGAATGCTCTCAGGCTTTTTCCATCCGTGCGTATACACATAATATCCGCCACCTAAAAAGAGAACGATCAGAATCAGACCGGCGACCTTGCGCATTGAACCGACCTCCGCAATTCTCTAGTCTATGGTTGGTGCTGTTAGTATCTCGGTTCAGCGTTCAGCATCAGACTAAGCCCTAAGCGTGTAGCCTTAACTTAACTCTAAGTCTTAAAATTGACTCTATCAAACTAAAAGCAATAATTGCGGACTCTAAACACTCAAGCCCGGGATGGAAGAACCACAAACCATGAACAAGAAACCAGGAAACCTAAACGCTGAAGATAGACGCTTAACATCACACCGGCATCTCATAAATTCTATACGTCTTTGTTCGCCTGCCGCCGATTAGCTCTGCCGCACGATTCATCATCACATTGTTCTCCAGAACCCAACTCATCTCGCCTGTGGGGAAGCCGGCTTCCGGACCGCGTCGGTAGATCTCATCCAGCAATATCGATCCCAACCCCAAATTCTGAAATTCCACAATGCCACCCATTGTGATAACGCGGATTTCATTAATCTTTCGTGAATGCCACAAAAGCTTCGCAAGACCAAACGGCAGCAAGCGTCCGTTGATCTTCTTCAGGGCACGATTTATGTCAGGAACCGCCAAGAGAAAACCAACTGGTCTGGATTTTCCGGCTTCACTCAGTTGTTCGGCGATCAAAACTACCCTCGGGTCGACAATCTGTTTTAAATCCTTAGCCAGGTGCTCAAATTCCTCTTCAGTCATTGGCACAAAGCCCCAATTGCGACTCCACGCGTCGTTGTAAACCTCGCGGATTATCCCAACCTCGTTCTTGAAATCTTTCATATTCACCGTTCGTACACTTATATTGCTTTTATTTCTAAGTCTATCGGCAACTCGTTTCAGCTTATCAGAGTGATTAAAATAATCGACTCCAATATCATATGCATAAAGATCCATCGCCTTCTTCATCCCGTAACCTTCAAGTAGTTCCACATAATAGGCAGGATTGTAGGTCATCATAACCATCGGATCCGTTTCGAACCCTTCGACCAGCAATGCGCACTCATAGTTTGTTGATGGGTTCATCGGCCCGCGAATAACCTCGGCGCCTCGCGAGCGCACCCAATCGCGTGCTGCATCAAGCAGCGCCGCCGCAGCCTCCGGATCGTTCTCAACTTCAAAGAAGCCAAAGAACCCTGCGCGCTCATTATGAAACTCATTATGCGCGCGGTTCAGAATGGCCATTATCCGTCCCACCACACGGCCCCTTCGCCGCGCAAGAAACATTTCGACATCGGAAGTCTTATAGAATGGGTGTCGTTTGGTGTTGAGGATGTCTCGCTGCGCCATCCTCAATGGCGCAATCCAGTGGGCATCGCCACGGTAGTGTTTATATGGAAAATCAAGGAAACGTTGCCGATCACTAGAGCTTCGGGCCGGCTTTACGTTGATCTCTGAAGGGCTCAACTCCGACATCCGGGACTGGCCTCGTCTTCGTGTTTCATCTGACTTAACTCAGGCTGCGCATTATAAGAAAAAGTTTGAAGCGGTACAACAATGTCGAAAGATTCAGATTCGGTCCGAAGCTTGAGAATGGAAACGTTTTGTGATCAAGGCGTGCCGCGTTGACCCTTTTGGAAGTAGCATCATAGAATTTCTTCTTTGACGATAGATAGCTGACAATGCCATGGATGATCGCACATTCAAAACACTTGATCTCGAAGCTCTGGTTGCACTCCTGGCCAGGCACGTACAAACGCCACTCGGACGCAAACGCGCGCTGTCTCTACTTCCGTCTACTGACCGCGACCAAATCACTATCGATCTCGATCGAACCACCGAATGTGCAAATTATCTTGTAACCGGTGGGACGTTCGGCTTGAGCGATGTGGATGATCCTGAAGGTCCTCTGGCGGAGCTTCACGTTGCCGGGACCAGCCTCGAACCCCTTCAGATACTCGCTCTCCAGAGATTAGTTGCCGCTGGAATGGATGTTCGGGAACAGTTCAGCGACCCCGACGTCAAAGGGCGTTATCCACAACTAACGTCGATCGCACTAAAGATGCCCGACATTCGCCGAATCCTCGCCAGTATCCGGGGCAAGATCCTTCCGAATGGAGAAATAGACGATAACGCCAGTCCCGTACTTCGGCGGATTCGCCGTGAAATCTCCGAACGGCGGAATAGAATCTATCGTAACCTCGAGGCATTAATGCATGAACGATCGTCTTCTGCGATTCAGGAAGACATCGTTACGATCAGGAACGGGCGCTTCGTGATTCCCGTTCGCACTGACTCGCGCAGTCAAGTCCCTGGAGTGATGCACGGGCTCTCATCGAGCGGACAGACGACCTTCGTAGAACCGTTAACGATAATCGACCAAAACAACGAGTTAGTGCGACTTCGAGAAGAGGAAGAAATTGAGATTTCGCGAATCCTCCTGGAGATCACTGAGACATTCAGAACTCACGTTACTGACATCGCGGCGATCAAGGACGGGCTCACTGAACTTGACTTCACACATGCGAAAGCACGACTTGCCGCGGAATTCGATTGCGTGCGGCCGGAGCTTATCGATGGTGGCGGGTTGTTGCTTCAGGACGCGCGTCATCTGTTACTCGAGCACTCGCTTAAACAAGCCGGCAGCAGAGCGGTTCCGATTTCGTTTGAGATGGACGAGAGCCATCAAACAATGGTCATTAGTGGTCCGAATGCCGGTGGCAAGACAGTTGTAATCAAGACTGTTGGTCTGATTGCGTTAATGGCACAAAGCGGACTGCACGTTCCCGCTACTCGAGCCGTACTACCGGTTTTCGCGCAGGTGTTGGCGGACATTGGAGACCAGCAGTCGATTGCAGCGAACCTATCGACGTTCACCGCTCATATGCGAAACATTGCGGAAATGTCGGAGAACGTTTCTCCACTTGCATTGATCCTTCTCGATGAGGTCGGAACCGGAACCGATCCGGATGAAGGAGCTGCACTCGGCGTTAGCATCGTCGACTTCTTTCATCGTGCGGGCGCGACTACCATCGCAACCACACATTACAACCCTTTGAAGGTGTGGGCGTCCCAGGCCGATGGTGTGCTCAACGCTTCAGTTGAGTTCGACGAGGTGACTCTGAAGCCGACTTATCGCCTGATTGTTGGCGTAGCCGGCGCATCCTCGGGGCTTGAGATAGCCCGGCGGATGGAACTTCCGGATGAGATCATCAGTCAGGCGAATGCGTTGCTGGATCCTTCGCACACTCAAGCAAGCGACTATCTCAAGCAACTCAAGAAGCTGGTGGATGATGAGGATGCTTTGCGAGCAGCTCTGGAAGAAGAGCGTCAGGCGACCGCAGACAAGTACGCAAGACTGGATCTTGATTTTGCTCAGCGTGAGGTCAAGCGACAGCAGACCTTCGAGAGCGAGCTTGCGAGGGTAATCCGAGAATTCACTGCCGAAGGTGAACGTCTGCTGAAAACGGTTGGAGACCGGGTCACCGCCGCTCGGCTGAAAAAAGAGACGGAAGCACGAGCCGCCGAATTGCGTCGTTCCGCAGCTGTCAGGTTGCGCAAGCAGTTTGAGCCCGTATCCGCTAATACTACGGCTGCATTCCCCACAAAGCCTGGGATTGTTCCAGGTAAACTTCAGCTTGATACAGAAGAAATTCGCGAAAGGGATCGAGTCAAGATCCGATCGCTGGACAGGGAGGGCTTTGTCGAATCGATAAGCGACGGTATCTATACCATATTGATAGGATCTCTTCGGTTCAGGGCGAATCGAGATGAGATTCAGCTTATAAGCGCAGCCGAGGCTCCTAAGTCCAGGCATGCTGCTGCGCTTCCACGCGGCGTAAGTGCCGATGTAAGCGTGGATCAGGATTTCACCACCGAAATAAATGTAATCGGCAACACAGTCGATGAAGCAACGGACAGAGTGGATAAGTTTCTCGATGAGGCCTTTTTGGCGGGCGCTGAGACTGTCCGAATCGTTCACGGACACGGGAAGGGCGCGCTACGAAAAGCGATTGCCGAGCTCCTGACCGGTCATACCCACGTCGAGCGCTTCAATTCGGCGCCTGCAAACGAGGGCGGCGCGGGGGCGACAATCGCAGCGCTTAAAAAGTAGCGACCATGTCCGGCAGCAAAAATAGGATATCGACTTGAAATGAAGATAGCGGTTTCCGGAACACATTGTTGCGGCAAGAGCACTCTCATTGCGGAGTTCCTGGCCAAGCATCCGGATTTTGCGCACGAGCCTGAGCCGTACGTTACGCTTCAGGAAAACCATGGTGAGATCTTTCCGGCGGATCCCTCGGTTGACGACTACTTTCGTCAGCTTGAATTCAATGTGGAGCGCTTGAGGGAGTACAAGGCGGGCGATCGGGTCATTTGCGAAAGGAGTCCGGTAGATTTTCTTGCCTACGTGTTGGCGCTTTATGAACTTCAGAGAGAAAAACAAGCGGCGTGGTTCGTTCAAAGATCGCTGGACCTTGCTTCGCAGGCGGTTGAACTCCTTGATCTGATCGTGTTCTTGCCTTTAGAAGACGATGAAGATTTTGCGGATTCTGAGGATCCAGAGTTAAGAGGCGCAGTCAACAGCAGGCTGGCTGGAATCCTGTGCGACGGCGAGTTCAACCTGTTCCAGAACAATCGGCCTTGTATTTTGGAAGCGCGAGGTTCAACAGCGGAGCGACTGTTGACGATTGAAGCGGCCATCGAGGGCAGGAGTGGCCGATCCTTTAGTATCTGAACCTATTTTGGTTGATATATTTTCGACTGCGCCGTTGCCTGCTGACCTTTCAAATCCTCACCGCGCACGCCGTTAAGGTCCCCGTAAAAGGATATCTTTCCCGTTTTCCCATATGAGCTTGGCGCTGCCGTAGCAAAAAACGATTTTTGATCGGCGCTTACCACCAGGGAAAAGTGGTAGCCGCTTGCTTCGCCATCTTCAATATCTTTTGGGACACCGCCAAGTCGAATCAACTCCTGAAGCGACGCGTTCTTTCCCTCAAACTTCCTCGAGTAGATGAGCTCGGCGCCTATAATACGCTGGAGCATCTCGTAGGCCTCGCCTTCGTTAACCAGCATTCGAGCGTTAAAGAAAAAAGAGCGCCCCTGCGAATTTACCAGTCCCAGCGTCTCCTTGTCGCCGACGAGCCACTCGCTGCCTACACGTACCAGTGAGACCTTCTGAATCTCCTCAGCGCCTCCAAATTTTAGCGACACCGTTGCTGTCTGCGCGCTGATCTCTTCGTTGCTCGGCTCAATCTTATCCGGGATCGCCGAGAACGTACGGGCAAAGTCCGGTTCGAGATCCTGCAACTCTGAAGCCGTCAGACCCTCAACCGCGCTGCGATACACCGACCGACGAAAGCCCTCCACATAGTGTTTTTCTTTCAGGTCTCGATAAAAACTGACGACAACCTCAGTAGGAGAAGCGGGTTTCTTTTGAGCCGGAGTCGCGGTGATAAGAATCAGCAACGATTGGATTAAAAGGATCAAACTCTTCATGAGGATTCTTGTTTCAACTGGGGCGATAAGGTTGAAGTCCGGGAGGTGGACCCGTTTGCTGCAAACGGCCGCTGGCCTCAGCAGCCGCGAATCAAATATAAGACCGGCATCGAATTCATTCAAGGTTAATGATTGAGGCGGTCCGCCAAAATAACCCGCTTAGTGGCTTGCCTGGGCTCCCATTTTCGGCTTCAACAAGCCAACAATGTCCTTTCGATCCTTCTCTTCCGCATAACTTAGGGCGGTTCGACCTCCAGCATCCTTCACCGTGGGATCTGCGCCCGCGGCAAGAAGGATCTTCACGATTTCGACGTTCCCGACGAGAGCGGCGTTCATTAAAGCAGTGTAGTTTCCGGCTGTCCGATAATTGACATTTGCGCCCTTTTGCAGAAACAGCTCGACAGCTTCCTTATTACCCATACCTGCGGCGTTCATCAGAGGTGTAACCCCGGAATTACTAGCCGCGTTTACGTCTGCACCGGCCTCAACCAACTTCTTTACCTCCGCCGTATCACCGTTGTTTACCGCCAGAAGCAGAGGAGTATTCCCTTGTTCGTCCTTTTTCTCAGTGGCGGCCGGAGGGACACCAATTGCTGTGTTCTTGTTGGACTCCACCGAGCGACTGCAACCTATGTATAAAAGCAAAATCAGCAGCAAGGTTGCTGACATCAATCTGATCATAGTTTGTTTTCCTTTCGAATCGGTACTACGTCTCGAGCGCAGACCAGTGACCGAGTTGCTGGAATTTACCACAAAACTATCCCGATTCGAAAAGGGAGTGCGATTCAGGGTGTGAGAGTTCACGACCGAAGGAGCGCGCTGGCGTCTTTGTTTGGAACTTCTTGAAGGTATTCGTTATAATGTGCGGCCGTAATCGGCCCGAGCACGCCAAATAAGACAGAATGGTGACCAATTATGGATCTTAATCCGACGCCCGAAGAGCAGCGTTTTAGAGATGAATTCCGCGGCTGGCTTCAAGCCAACATTCCAGAGGGATGGGATCCCTCCGGCTTTCACGACGAAGACTCGCGGCAACGCTTCGAGTTTCTACGCGCGTGGCAGAAAAAAATGTATGAGGCGGGGTGGGTAGGAATACACTGGCCGAAGGAATATGGAGGCCGAGGCGCTTCTTTAATCGAACAGACCATCTTCATCGAAGAAATGGCACGTGCCGCCGCGCCGCCAATAATCAACGTCCTCGGGGTCTCGCTGCTTGGCCCGACATTAATAGCCTACGGAACTGAAGCTCAGAAAAAGAGATTCCTGGCAAAGATAATCTCGGCCGATGAAATCTGGTGCCAGGGTTATTCTGAGCCGAACGCAGGCTCCGATCTCGCGGCGCTAAGATCAGAAGCAGTTCTCGATGGCGATAACTTTATCGTCAACGGACAGAAGACCTGGACAAGCTATGGTCACTTCGCCGATTGGTGCTTCGCGGTCGTAAGGACCGATCCAGATGTGCCCAAGCACAAGGGACTTACCTACCTCTTGATAGATATGCACAGTCCGGGTGTTACGATTCGGCCTTTGAAGCAGATGACCGGCGATTCTGAGTTCAACGAGGTTTCATTTCAAAACGTCAAAGTGCCGGTTGAGAACGTCGTCGGCAAGGTCAACGGCGGCTGGGAAATCGCGATAGCCACACTAATGTTTGAGAGAGGAACGCTTGGGGCAAGCCTTCAGATAACATTCAAGCGACAGATTGAAAGATTGATTGAGCTCTCGCGCAAGATCGTTCGCAACGGACGCCCAGCGAGTGAAGATCCGATTATCCGTCAGCGGCTAGCCCAGATCTGCACCGAAATCGAGATCTTCAGGTTAAATCAGCTACGCACAACCACCAGAATGGCTAAAAGTGGTGTGCCCGGGCCTGAAGGATCGATTCAGAAAATCTTCTGGAGTGAGATGAATCAGCGGATGCAACAAGTAGCAATGGAGATGCTCGGACCATGGGGTCAGTTAACAAAAGAGAGCGATTACGCCATTGATCACGGGCAGTGGGCTCACGCTTATCTTCGGTCACGCGGCAACACGATTGAAGCAGGAACGTCGGAGATCCAGCGAAACATCATCGGCCACTTCGTGCTGGGCCTCCCGAAGAGCTATTGACTTAGCGTCTTTGCGACTTTTCGTCTTTTCGTTTAAAGGAAGAAACGGCAAAGCAAGTTAATCAAAGTAACCGTCCCTCAGGAGACAAAATGGAATTCGAACTCAACGAAACTCAGAGACTCTTTCAACGATCGGCTCGCGAGCTGTTCGCCCAGGAGTGCCCACCCACACTAGTACGCGAGATGATCGAGAAGAATCAACCGTACTCGGATGCCGTTTGGACCAAACTGGTCGAACAGGGCTGGACTGGCTTGATATTCGGCGAAGAAGACGGTGGTCTCGGACTGGGGATGGTTGAGATGGCAGTTGCGTTCGAAGAAATGGGTCGCGCGCTCGTACCGGGAGCTTTCCTGTCGACGGTGGCACTCGCTGGTCCAGTTATTGAAAAGGCCTGTTCCCCGGAATATCGATCGGCTCGAACTCAGGCGATTTGTGAAGGGCGCTCGAAAGCAACTGTTGCGCTGCTAGAAGAGAGTGCAAGCTGGAAACCTGACGACGTTAAACTCGCAGCGAACACATCCGAGGGAGGCGTCAGGCTCAACGGCAAGAAATACTTTGTAAACGATGCTTCGGTTTCCGATTTGATAATAACGGTGGCTCGAGCCGGTTCGAATCTTGTACTTGCGTTCGTGGACCCAAGATCTCCCGGAATCAGCATCAAAGCGATGCCGGGCATGGACGCTACCCGTTCGCTTTCGGCTGTGGAATTCAATGACGTGATCGTGAAAGAAGACGATGTGGTCTCTGATGGAGCGAAAGCACGCGATGCGCTGGATCATGCCCTGAACGTAGCAACCCTTGCGTTGTCCGCGGAAATGGTTGGCGGCATGGAGTGGCTCATGGAAGCTTCTGTCGAATACGCCAAGACACGAAAACAATTTGGAAAACCGATCGGACAATTCCAGGCGGTTCAGCACCACTGCGCAAATATGCTGCTTATGACTGAAAGCGCGAGATCGGCTGTTTACTATGCTGCGTGGATGATGGGTAACAACCCGGAAGAGGCTCCTCTGGCCGTTTCTATGGCCAAGGCTTACGCAAGCGATGGTTATCGCGAGGTCGGGAACCTGGCTGTACAGGTACACGGGGGAATCGGGTTTACCTGGGATGAAAGCGTCCATTTCTATTACAAGCGTGCCAAAGCATCCGAATTGATGTTTGGCGACGCAACATATCACCGCGAACGTATCGCTTCACTGGTGATTGACCCTGCGGGAGAACCGGCAAAAGCCGTGAGCGAGGCCGCGGATTAATCAGTCGAAACTGTAGTAGAATGAGAAACAGTGTCCGGTAAGATTACCGCTCAACCAGTTCGATGAAACTCCTATCGTATTTGACCCGCGGGCATGGACGACCCAACGCCACACCTGGAACGGTTCATTAGCTACGATCAGGCAATTCGAGAGTTTCAATGGCAGATACCTCAGCGCATTAATATCGGCGCTGCGATCTGCGGTCGACACCGCGATTCGATAACCAGAATCGCCTTAAGCGATGTCAGAATTGGCGGCGTCAATACTTATACATTTGGGGCGTTGGATTATCTCTCAGATAAGTTCGCCACGGCGCTCTCAAAGAACAATATCAATCCTGGAGACTCTGTTGCCGTCGCGTTGCGGCCCTCAGCAGCTCTTGCCGTCGCGCTCCTTGGCATTCTGAAGATTGGCGGTGTTGTTGTGCCGTTGTCTCCCACTTCGACACCCGACTTCGTTGAATATGTTCTTCAAGCGAGCGACCCGAAGGTTCTGGTTCTCGACGAGTCCCTTTTCCTCCATTTTCCGGTTACAAAATCCCGCGTACACACTGATGGAACTATCTTTGTTGTTCGCGATCTCAGACCAACGGCCGGCGTGCCCTACAAAGACTTCTGGAGCGAGGTGGATCGTTGCTCATCAGAGTTCACAAGTGCGGAAACTGAATCCGACTCACCAGTATTCATTTTTTTTATCGAAACGAAAGGAGAGGTTTCCGGTATCGTCCATTCCGTCCGTTCAGTCATATGTCAGTTGGCAGGTTTTGAATTCTCGAATGAGTTTGACGATAACGCGGTTTTCTGGGTAGGCGATGACTGGTCGTCAGCTGCTTCGGTTCTGAGCACGCTGTATCCCGCCTGGTGGTATGGATGCTCGATTGTTGCGAATTCGTTCGAGAGACAAATACCCATGGTGCGTCTTGTAAACCAAAGCGAGGTCACTAACGTCTTCCTGCGATTGAAAGCGACGCAGGGCCGCGACGAACTGTCGACGGTGGTTACCAGCACATCTCTGAATGAGATTCTGGGTACGCCGGAAACGGGCTGGATAATCGGCAACTCCCGAAAGTGGGTTGAATCTCCATTTGGATCCACGTACCGGGTCGTACCAGGACGGTTAGTCGAAGTCATCGACGATGGCGGCAATGCGTTGCCGCCCGGGATTGTTGGCAAGATTGCGATTCACAAGTCTGATCCGGGTCTCTTCACGGCATACTACGGCGAAGTGGCGGATGTTTCACTCGGCGACTGGTTCCTGATAGGTATGTCCGGCTACAAAACGGAGGGTAGTGCGTTGCGCGTGGTGGCCGAAAGCGATCGACTACAGCACATTTAAGGGCGAGGTTTCATTCGTGACGAAGAGCAACCATCGGATCGACCTTAGAAGCCCTTCTCGCCGGCAGATAGCCCGATAGCAACGCCGCGGACGCCAGCACCGCTGTCAGCCCGGCAAAAACTGCCGGCTCAAGCGTTACCACACCTTCCAGCATGCTTGTCATCAACTTAGTCAATGCAAGCGCCGGAAGCAGTCCGATACTCAATCCGATCAGCGCCAGCTTCATGGCTTGTCCTACGATTAGCTTTATCAAATCGGAGTATTTCGCGCCTAGTGCCATTCGTACTCCCATTTCGTGGGTCCGCTGAGTCACTGAATAAGACATCACGCTGAAGACCCCTACCGCGGAAAGAAGCAAAGCAATCGACCCAAAGATCGCCATCAACGCGGCCGAAAGTCGAACTCCAAAAACATGATCGTCGATAACCTGCTCCATTGTCTTAATCTGATAGATCGGCTGGTCGGGATCAATGCTCGAAAGGGATGCACGAACTTCTGCCACGAGATTCATCGGGTTTCTGTCAGAACTGCGAAGAGCCAAACTCATGCTGAAGTCAGGCGATTGTCGCAACGGGACGTACATAGTAAACCGCGCGGTTTTGTCGAAGAAGAACTGCTTGACGTCCCCTACGACTCCGACGATTGTTAGCCAGTGATCAAGCGATTTGAGAGTATCGAACTTGATCCGTTTGCCTATTGGATTCTGGCCCGGCCAATATTGACGAGCTATCCTTTCGTTAATTATCACAACAGGGACGGATCTTTCGCCGTCATCTTCGTTGAATTCACGCCCCATCGTCAGCGGTATCCGAAGTGCTTTGAAATAGCCTGGGCTAATGCTCTGATAATCCGCGGCAACCTTTTGGCCGGGTTCGGTTGGCGGCTGACCTTCAATGCTGAAATCTTCTGTATCCCAATTGTCGCTCGAAGGCAGCGAGAAAGCCGCTCCGACGGACTCGACCGAGGGAATCTGAGCTGTTCTGTCGAGCACCTGCCGCCAATAGTCAGCTCGCCGTCGGGAGTCGCTGTATTTTGAGACTGGCAAGTTTATTGTCATCGTGAGCACATTATGCGGGTCAATTCCTTGTCTCTGATTTTGCAGAAGCCTTGCGAAACCGGAAACCATTAACCCGGTGCCCACAAGTAAAATCAGAGCCAGGGCAACCTCCGAAACGACAAGCAGACTTCGAAGCCGGCCTCGAGCTGCGCCTGATGATGATCCTCGGCCTCCTTCTTTTAGTATTCGATTCACGTCGGGCTTGGAAGCTTGAAGCGCAGGGGCAAGTCCGGAGATCACGCCAGTCAAAACCGCAATAACGATTGTTAGAAGCAGTACTCTGCCGTTGACATTCATGCGAGTAAAGCCGGTGATGTACTGAATCTTGTCAGCTGGGAAGCTGGCCTTAGTTAAATCAACCGCCCACCAACCAATCAGCAGCCCCAGAGCAGCGCCAGCGATAGAAAGCAACAGAGTTTCGACCAGGAGTTGTTGAATAATGCGTCCGCGCCTGGCGCCAAGAGCGATTCTAATGCCGAGCTCCTTCTGCCGATCAGTAGCGCGAGCCAGTTGCAGATTCGCTACGTTTGCGCACGCTATCAATAAGACGAATCCGACGGCGGCAAGAAGAATCGAAAGGAAGGCTTCAGTTATTTCATCGCCGAACTGCCCGGGTAATTTCACCAGTTTAATTCCACGGCCAGTGTTGCTTTCTGGAAACTGCGCAGCCAGTCTTTGGGCAAACATGTCCATTTCAGCCTGGGCTTGCAAGATCGTTAGGTCGCTCTTGACTCGACCCATCGCAATAACACTGTTCAAGCTATCTCGACTTTCATCCTCGTTGGAGAAAGCCAGCGGTGCCCACAGCCCAGCACCAACCGGCCAAGCGACGTCCTCAGGCATAACCCCAATTACCGTGAAGCTCTCACCATTAAGCACAAGACTTTTTCCAACAATGTCGGGATCGCCGGCGAATCGACGGTTCCAAAAACCGTGATTGAGAATTGCCACGTTATGTCCGGGCACGGCTTCAGCGGAATCAAAAGCTCGTCCCAGAAGAGGCTTTACCTGCAGGGTATCGAAGAAGTTGCTGGTTACTTTAAAGCCTTGAACTCGTTGGGGCTCTCCAGAACCCGTGAGGTTTACGTCCCACCACCTATATGCAGTGACGTTCTCGAATGTAGTGTTATTTTTCTTCCAATCCAGGAAATCTGCGGCAAGGACATTGTTTCGGTCGCCATTCTGCGGGTGCGTTCCCCAAATCATCACCAGCCGATCCAGGTCCTCGAATAAGAGCGGTCTTAACACTAGCGCGTCCACCATGCTGAATACTGCGGTATTGGCGCCGATGCCGATCGCTAACGCGATGACCGCAACAGCACTGTAGCCTGGTTTTTTCAGCAGGATTCTGAGGGCCAACCGAAAGTCAGTGCGGAGGGAGTCCATGAAGTTCGTCGTGTTCTGCTTTTTGTCTTGTCAGGCCAACCTTAGTTGTAGTTCGGGTATGGACTTCATTACCCCAAAACTATAACGGGCGTTAGGTGTTCGGCCGTGTGCCCAGAGCCTGACACCTAACACCCTTCGTAACGCCCGTCGAAGAGGCGGATTCTTAGAGCGTTGTTACGTCGATGCATTAGCCAAGCCGCGTGCCAGACGTAACTCAGCACTCATCGGGACCAGGACCTACATTTCCGACCTGGTCGCTAATTCGAAACATCGAGTTAAGTAGCATTTCTAAACCGCTTGCGAGTCCTGCTTCTCCTTTCGATGTCTATTCGAAGGTGAGGCGAAATTTCCCATTCAAATAATTGAATCTGAACCTTGTTCGCTTGTGGGATCGCATTTTCCCAGAGACGCGCATTAATGTAGCGCAAGCCTCATAGGTCCGATACGGTTATTAATCAATAACTTGACGCAGGCTAGTCTTGCGGGTCGAAACGGTGTTGGTAAATATCAGCAAGCTCTGCCGATTTGAAATAGTGCGAGAGTATCGCCTGGTGGGCGGTTCCGCGATCTGCCAGAACCGCCGCCCCAATTTGACAGAGCCCAACGCCGTGCCCCCATCCGGCCCCGATTATGGAAAAACCGGTCGGGTAGTTTGAGGAATTTTGCCTTGCTCGAACGACAAACGCCGAACTGTATAAGTGCGATCGCGATAACCCTCGCCGAATCTCCAGTTCCTTTCCGATTACCAGCGATCGCTTCTCTCCGTCTATTCTGAGTTTGATTATTCGCCCAGAGAGGCCACGCTCCAACGCTTTCAAATCACGTATTGCGCCGAAATCCGGTCCGTATCGAGAGCGCAGAATCTCATTGAGCTCATCCTGAGTGTAGTCGACCCGCCATCTGAATGAGTCCAGCGTTTTCTGGTCGAAGTCCGGAACAATTCTGCTCAAAAGCTCAGGGGAAACCATCCCGCAGCACGCCGGCGGTGACGCAGTGATCCACGCTTCAGCGTTTTCTTCTACCGTCAGCGGCATTCCGTAAGCTGACGGCTGCTTGCCCTCCCCATCATAGATCGATGCTAAATAAGGAACGTTCTTGTCTTCCCAAGCCGCTCGATATTCCTCGGTAACACCACCGCAGCTCTTCGAATATCGCGTATCGCAAATCTTACCGTCATAAACTAAAGCTTTGCCTCTAGTATCTAGTACTGCATCAAAGGCTAATTGAGAGAATGCCTTTCCGATGCCTTGATACCTTTGACAATGATCATCAGCGCAAACGTCGAAGCCATGATGGCTCTCTCGATCGTACCAACGAATGATTTCTTCCGATGAGCCGACACTGTGGATACCCTGCTTTACATTATCAGCGGGGTTTTTCTCGAGCTGCGATAGTAGCCAGCTTCTTGAAACGATCGCGTGAGCTCGCAACAGCTCAACCGGACAAGCCGCACTCATCTCCGAAGAAATGACACTGATCAGATATGACTCAAGCGGCAACTCGTTGATGATCGTGAGCCGGTCTCCATCAGCGGCGAGGGTTAGAATACCCTGAAATTGTTGAGACTCGAGTCGCTCCCAGTGAAACTCGATACCGATTTTGACGTCGTGAACCGTGAAGCGACACAACTTGAAATCAGAAGGAGAGAGCGTGATTTGTGGCGCGGGTGCAAGCCCGGCAAGCCTCACCGCGCCGCTCTCGGCATAGGCGACGTGATCGCCTTCGACTAATTTCCTTTCGTTGCTGTCGAAACGACCTGAAAGAGTGAAACGTGCCTCGGCGGCACCTGAAATTAAACCGACGCGAATTTTCGGCTCACGGGTAATCCTCACCAGCTCGCCTCCTCCGGATCCGGCAAAGAAGAGACCTGATCAACCAATTCGTTCACCACTTCGCCGTTCATGCTTACCTCAGAGAAGATTGCTTCCATTATTTCGCCGTCAATCCGGTCATAATGCGCCCGTTCAGGCACTACCACCACACCCGCAATGTCGATAGCACCTGGGCTAACGACGAGTCTGTTCTCTCCTTCAGCGAAATACACAGATGGGCGGTGCTTAGAGCGCGGGAACAAGTATACCGTCCATATTTTTGGATCGTAGGTGCAGATCATGTTAAGCAGCGGTTCTGTCTTGTCCGTTTGCAGGGACAGCTCGTTGATGACCTGATAAACCCAATGGGCGATCTCCGCGGTGTTACCACCGCGAAAAATAATGACGCTGCGGCCGCATCCGCCCAGGGTAAATAACTCGAAGCTGTGCCTCGCCGTTTCTTCGCAATAGTCGCAGTCTTCCGCCATCACCGGCTCGTCGTCGTACAGGTTCTCCTCAATTGGTAGAAGTTCTCGCGAGCAGGCTTGAAAGTGCAAATGATCCGGCGCCGATGCGCCACATTCCGGACCGTTGTACAGCACGAAGTAGCTTGACCCGAAATCGTGAGCGAGCGACAACAATGTCTCCACGTTCCCCGCTATCTGTTGGGGTATATGTTCTCGATGAACTATAGAAAGGTGACGGTCCAACACAGGAAATGGATTGCACAGAATTACCAGATCAGAACCGTACGCAATTCCCTTCTCTTCTTCCGGAAGCCCTTCTGGACAGAGAAAGCATGGCCTGTTGTCGACTGATCTTTTGTCGACTGCCGCAGCGGTACTGCGAATTCGTCCCGGATTATATTGAATTACAACCTCGGATTCATCGACCGGGACTCGTTTGGTTTCGATCCGCTCGAATGACTCGATTCCGTCGCGAAACAGGGGCCAGGTCTCTCGCTGTTGATCGATGAGCGCCGCAACGATTTCCTCAAGGCTATTGCCTCCGCCATCTTCCTCTAAGTACTCGCGCAGTTCCGTGGCGCTGATCAGTTTTTTTTCCCATTTCATTGTGAATGCATCCTCTGCCGCGCGACTATTTCGACCGTGCGCAAGTAATCTTTGTATGAGTCGTAGCGGTTTGCGGTCGCAAGCGGCAATGCCGCATCAGAGTTCCCTTCCCACCTTCGTGCGTAGTAAATTGGTTCAAAGATTCGCCCAATTTCATAATCGCGGCTAATGCGCAAAGCCACGGCGTAGTCCTCACCATAACTCGCGTTCGGAAAACCGATCTTTCGCAGCACAGGCACATAGAAAGCTCGCGGCGCTCCGAGCCCGTTTATTCTCAGCGCGTTATTGCGGCCGTTCTCACGGGTCCACTCGCGATGGTCGATCAATCCAGGAGGCAGTTCATTCAACGCAAAGTCGACAATTTTGTATGAGCCGATGACCATCGGGTACGGGCCGTCTTCAAATTTTCCCACGATCTTGCTTAACGTGTGTTCATTAGCGTAGATGTCATCGGAATCAAGCTGCACCGCATATTCACCGCAGCTTGGCGAGAAGACCGCCTCATTCCAGCAGCCGCCGATCCCGAGATCAGTCCGCTCCGGCTTCAAATGGATTAGCCGAGAGTCTTCCGAGGCAATCTGACTCAGAATCCGAGTCGTTCTATCGCTTGAGTGATTATCAACCACAATAACATTGAACTGGAACGAGGCTATTTGCGAAAGGGCGCTGTTTACAGCATCCCTGATCGTTTTCTCGCGATTGCGAACTGGAATGATGACGCTGGCGCGAACTGGGAATCCCTTTCCATCTGGAGTCAGTTGCTGAAATTCGGGCTCGAGGTGAGCGCCGATCCGCTTTAGATGTTCGGTTGCGACCTGCTCCATTTCCAGCTGGTATTCGCGGCGTCTTGGGTCTACGTAATCAAATTGCCGCTCGCCGGTGGCTCGAAGGTCCACGGGAATCCGAGTGTAAAGCGGCTCTGGGATTCGCAACACGGCCGAATCCACGGAGACTTTAAGCCTCAGCTCATAGAGAGCACCCCACT
>Ga0126384_10000980_pt1 | contig 16557 bp, 20 predicted proteins | sample PanSoiMetPlot_36_FD_92543 | JGI IMG/M metagenome (GOLD analysis project Ga0126384, IMG submission 92543) | Tropical forest soil microbial communities from Panama - MetaG Plot_36 | ecosystem: Environmental > Terrestrial > Soil > Tropical forest > Bulk soil | place: Panama | collected 2016-02-17 | reverse complement strand
GAGCCGAAGGATCGATCTTTCGCGCGCCTCGTCTCTGAGATCTTTTTGACCAGCGCGCAAGCGAAGTTTTTGGCAATCTGGTAGTGAGTGACTTATGGGCGAAGAAGAGAAGCAAGTATTCAAAGCGAATGAAAGCTTTTACCGCGCTTTCGAGAGTCTGGACATCAAAGAGATGGAAAAGATCTGGGCCAAGGAGGCGCAGATTCAGTGCGGCCATCCGGGCTGGCGCATTCTGAGAGGTTGGGCTCCCGTCATGGAGAGCTGGCGGCGCATCTTCGAAAACACGCCGTCCATTCGCTTTACCTTGACCGATGTTTCGATTGAAATCCACGATAACCTTGCTTGGGTTACGCTCTACGAAAACCTGAATAGTTCACTCGAAGGACAAGCGGTTTCCGCCGTCATTCTTACCACGAATATTTTCACAAAGGGTCCGGATGGCTGGCGCATGATCCATCATCATGGTTCTTCTGTGGCGCAGCAAGCGCCCGAGGCTGATCCCCATACGGTTCACTAGTAGGCTGCTGAAAAAGCCTCATATGCTTCGCGCTCGAGCTAACCGCAAAGGGCTAAGGGCAAAGTAGGATTTCTTCGCGCTATGCTCTTTGCCCTTAGTCCCGTTGGCAAGGCTATCTTACCATGCGTCCTTCACATCTTATTTGACCCGTTGGAAGTCGAGTTGTGACTACCCTTGGAGGAAAAACTGCCCTCGTGACCGGCGCCGGCCGGGGCATCGGCAGGGCCGTTTCGCTGTTCCTCGCGGAGTCCGGTTGCCGTGTGGTGCTGACGGCGCGGACTCGTGATCAACTTGGCGAGGTTCAAAAAGAAATTAGCGCTCGGGGAGGTAAGGCGTTAACCGTTGCAACGGACTTAACCAAGGACGATGAGATCAACGCGCTTGTCGACAATATCCAGCAGACTTGGGGAGGCGTTGATTTCTTGATCAATAATGCCGGCTGGGGAAAACGCGCGCCGGTGGTGAAGGCGAAAGTCGAAGATTGGGATCAAACGTTTCGACTAAATCTCCGTGCGCCGATGCTGCTGGCGAAATTGCTCTTGCCTAACATGATCGAGAAGCACGAGGGTGCCGTGATCAATATAGGATCAGTCTCGGGGAAAACCGGCGAAGCCGACGGCGCGGCCTACTCAGCTTCGAAATTCGGTCTTATCGGATTTACCCAGTCTCTTTTTGAAGAGGTGAGGGAGTATGGGATCAAAGTCGCGGTGATTCTTCCCGGCTTTGTCGATACTCCGCTCATTCCGCCGAATCGGCAGCTGGACCGGAGCAAGATGATTCAAGCCGAAGACGTGGCGCGAACCGTTCACTACGTTCTAACTTCGCCTGCCACAGCCTGCCCCGTCGAGATTACGATTCGGCCGCAGAGAAGTCCTTATCGTTAATGGCGAACCGCAGGGAGCGCTTAGCAGATCCGAGATCGACAGACCCCGCATATGTCGCATATTGCGATCAGGCGTAAAGAGATTCGAGAAAATCTAAGTCAACTTCGGTGAGGCTCTTTACTACAGCGTTGGCATCTTTCAGTAATTGCGCAGGATGGGAGTTGGTTACCGCCAAACATTTCATGCCTGCACGGCGCGCTCCTTTTATGCCTTCTTTTGAGTCTTCTATTACGAGACAGTCGGCCGCATTGATCTGATCGCGCTGATCTCGCCCGGCGTTGATTCGCTCCAAAGCTTTGAGGAAAATTTCCGGTTCAGGTTTTCCTTGCGCCACGTCTTCAGCGGCGATAATCGCGGTAAAAGGGTGTAATAAAGCTGCGGTAGAAAGAATCGCTTCGATTTCATCTCTTAAAGCTCCCGATGCTACTGCTAACGGCAGCCTCGGAGCTAGATCGGCAATCAAGCTCTTAACCCCCGGAAATATCGTGACGTGGTTGCGAATAGCTTCTTGATAATATACCGCCTTGCGGGCAATCAACTCGGCGAGTTTGCTTTCGCTCAACGAACGATTGTTTTCATGATATCCGGCGGTGAAGGCGCCGCGATCATCAAAGCCGAGGTAGCGCGCATAGTAATCTTTTTCCGTGAGAGTTATACCCTCCTCACCCAGCACTCGCTGGAAGAGTTTGAAATGGATCGGTTCGTCGTCCACGATGATGCCGTTGAAATCGAAAATGACGGCCCGCAGCATACGTCAGGCTTACAGAAAATAGCCTTTTGTTTCAACTGAATCTACGCTAAAAAGACATCTATGACGACAGCAGACGATCATCACCACCAACATCATGCCCACGGGCATGTCGAATATCGTTTCTGTCCACGCTGTGGTGGCGGTCTGGAGAGACGTGTGGTAAAGACGGCGGAACCTAAACGGCTAGTGTGCCAGGCTTGTTCGTTTATTTTCTATCAAGATCCGAAGGTGGTTGCAGGAACTATCTTTACGTTGAATGGTGGAATTGTATTGCTCAAGCGGGGTGTCGAGCCGGCGATGGGCAAATGGGTGTTTCCGAGCGGCTATGTGGATCGGGGCGAAAGTGTTCAAGACGCTGCGATTCGCGAGACCAAAGAGGAATCCCAAGTAGATGTAAAGCTTGGTCCGCTGCTTAACGTTTATTCGTACCCCCGCTCTCCCAATGTGATTGTCGTTTATACGGCGGAAATTATCGGCGGTGAGCTTGTCGCAGCGGATGAATCTGTTGAGGCAGGGTCCTTTCCTCCAGCGAAGATTCCGTGGAATGAGCTCGCGTTTGATAGCACTAGGGATGCGTTAAAAGACTACATTCGACTTTACCTGAAACAAGGAACGAAGTAGAGACGTGATAGAGTACTGAAGCACTGGTCCAGCCCAACGTTCCAATCTTCTTTACTCCAATGCTGCAAATCTAACTGAGGAGGTTTTTCTATGGCGATGCCTGGCGTCGGCTCAAAAGCTCCGGAGTTTACCTTGCCCGTGTCTCGGGAGCAGAATATTTCCTTAAAAGACTATCAGGGCAAACAGAATGTTGTCCTGGCGTTCTATCCGCTCGACTTTACCGGCGGCTGACAGCAGGAACTAAGCGCCCTCGAAAAAGACCGAAAGGAATTCGAGGCGCGCAATGCTCAGGTCTTGAGCATAAGCGTCGATTCTCCCTTTTCGCACAAAGCCTTCGCAGAGAAGATGGGCGGGATCAATTTCCCGATGCTCTCAGATTTTTATCCCCACGGCGCAGTCTGCACTCTTTATGACTGCTTGCGGCCTCAAGGTTTCCCAAAGCGCGCCGTTTTTATTATCGATAAACAGGGGGTGGTTCGCTTTGCCAAAGAGTACGAAAAAGGGATACCGGAAAATCCTGAGCTCGTGGCGGAACTAGACAAAATCAACAAAGGATAGGCTGGATTTCCGATATAAGAATCGGATACAGAAAAAGGCCCGTTGCCTCGTTAGAGACGGCGGGCCTTTGTGTTCGTGTATAGGTCCGGTCTAGATATCGACGAGGATATCGTCTCCTTCCACCTTCAGTTCATATTTTTGCGTGGGGTAATCAGGCACGAGTTCGTTGGCACCGGTGATCACGTCATAACGCCATCCATGCCAAGGACAGATTACGGTTTTGCCGTCCACTTCGCCTTCTCCCAGAGGTCCGCCGCGATGACCACAAATATCATTCAGAGCATAAAAGCTACCGTCCAGGTTGAAAACAGCCACGGCTTTACCGTTGATTTCAAGGCTTTTGCCGCAGCCTGCTTTAACGTCGCTGGTTTTACAAAGTTTAACGAAGTTGGCCATTTGGGTTCCTTTCTGCGTTGTAAAAACTTCTGATCAATATACGTGCTTGAGGGTGGGATTCAAGAGGAACGAATCGCTTGTTGTTTGGGACGGATAAAGGGGAGATCGGTCACTTTGGCAGGTATCACAGTGCCTGCATGTTTGACAACGAGCCTCGTTCCGGGCGTCCAAGCATCCCGGTGGACATAACCCAGCGCGATTGGCCGCCCCAAGGCTGGGGAGTTCACCGAGCTGGTGATGGCACCGACTTCCTTATCGCCAGCAAGAATCGATTCGCCGGCGCGGGCCGGTTCCGAGCCCTGCAGAGATAAACCGACTAATTTTTTGTTCACGTGGCCGCGCGAGCGGATGCGTTCCACGACTTCCTGACCGAGATAACAACCCTTAGTAAAGCTCACCGCGTTATCCAGTCCCACTTCCAAGAGAAGATTATCTTCGGTGAAGTCCACACCGTAGCGTGGAACGCCGGCTTCGATGCGAAGGATTTCTTGGGCTTGCTCGCCGATCCAGGTCGCCGAAAACTTTTTTCCTTTATCCGCCAGCATCTGAGCGACATGGACTATGGCGGTTGTAGAAACAATAAGGTCGAAACCCGGCTCGCCGAAATGGCTTGCTTGAACTGCACAGATGGGCGAACCGTCAAAGTTAATCATGCCGTGCTGCATCGACTTCAGCGGCAACTGGCCTTGTCCAAAGAGTTCTTCGAGGAGTGCCTGCGCTCGCGGTCCCTGCACCGAAAGCATTTGCCAATTTTCCGAAGGGTCGGCGATCTCGACTTCGTCGGCCACCAGATAGCGATTCAGATGGGCGAGAATCTTGTCTTTTAGCGTTTCCCAAAAATCCAGATAGAGGGAGTTCATGGCACAGAGCACGCGAACGTCGGCGATGACCTTGCCCTGCTGCGTGAGTACCGTCGCCTGCTGGCCCTCGAACATCTTTAAAGGCCGGAGATCATTGGACAGCATCCCCTGCAGGAATGACAAACGGTCCGGACCCGTGAATTGGAGCAAGGCGCGATGCGCTAGATCAATCAATCCCACCGCGGTACGAACTGATTGATATTCGGCCTCAGAGTTGCCGAAATGATTCGCTAGCAGCCAGCCTTCCTTTTTCACGAAGACGGCACCTTGGTGTTTGTGCAGATCGGTCAGCAAAGATTGCTTGGCCATTGGTAAGAAAATATAGCGCCAACAGATAGCGTTGACAACGATGAATCCGTCTTGGGTAATGGTTCAGGTGGCCAAGTTTTCTTACCCCGTCTGCCTCCATGGGCCATTCGGTGAGCGAATCGCTTACGCCTCATTCCGATCCAAGGCGGGGAAATTTTTTCAGCTTTACACCCCGGTTCTAACTCGATCATTAACAATCGTCACTCATGTTTGAACCGCGCTTTCCGTCTGTGATAGAGATTTAAGCATCATATCGCAACGGAGGTAGCTCAATGGCAGGTCTAGAAGGACAAAAGGCACCAGCATTTACTTTAGCGGGTAGCGATGGCAAACAACATTCACTGGCGGATTACGCGGGTAAAAATGTAATCCTCTGGTTTTATCCCAAGGACGATACCCCCGGCTGAACCAAGGAAGCGTGCGGGTTCCGCGACGCTATTCAGACCGTAACGCAAGCCAATTCAGTCGTAATAGGCGTCAGTAAAGATAGTATTGATTCCCACAATCAGTTCATTGCCAAGTTTAATCTCCCTTTCGTGCTTTTGTCAGATCCCCAGGTGGAGGTGATGAGAGCCTACGGCGCTTGGGGACCGCGCAAAAATGCCCAAGGTGAAACCGTCGAAGGACCCATTCGCTCGACGGCGCTGATTGGACCTGACGGTACAGTCAAGAAGCACTGGATACCAGTAGCCGACGCGGGGGCGCATCCCGCCGAGGTGCTGGAATTTTTGAACAAATAATTGATGCGCCTGTTGTGGGGCGCAGGGATTTTGAAAACCTGCTGCGCCCCACAACGCACTCACCATCGGTAAACTCTTCAGTCATTCGATGGGCAAGCTGAAAGCCGATCTGGATCTCCACAAGCTGGAAATTTTTTACTGGGTAGCCGAACACAAAAGCTTCTCACAAGCGGCCGAGCTGCTATCGTTGCGCCAACCAACGGTGAGCGCCCACGTGCAGGAGTTGGAAAAGGCCGTTGGCGGCAAGCTGTTTTATCGCGTCCCCGGCAAGATCAGCCTAACGCCTTTGGGGGAAATGTTGGCAGAAAAGGCGAAAAATCTCCTCGCATTCAAGCGTGAAACCGTCGCGGCGGTTGAGCGGTTTCACGGTACTCTTAGCGGTGAGCTTTGGGTTGGTGGCAGCAGTATCCCCGGTGAATATATCCTGCCGCGAATATTGGGCGAATTCACAAAGCGCTTTCCTCACATAAAGCCGATACTGCGAATCGGTGATTCGGCGGGAATCGTTGAGGATGTCTTGGACGGTAAGGTGGAACTCGGCTTCGTCGGGTTTCGGAGCGATGACGCCCGGCTTACCTTCGAAAAGATTTGGGACGATGAAATGGTCTTGGCGGTCCCCCAAGGGCATCCTTGGAGCAAACGCCAAAGCATCCCGCTGACCGATCTACGCACGGAAAAATTTATCTCCCGCGAGCATGGGTCGGGTACACTCGATTCCTTTCGCCAGCTAATAAAAAAGCGCCACCGATCCACAGAGGAGATTTTGAATGTGTCCATGGAGCTCGGCAGCACCGAGGCGGTAAAAGAAGCTTTGATGGCTGGATTCGGCTACTCAATCTTGTCCCGTATCTCCATCAGCCACGAACTGAAAGAGGGGACCATCGTCGAAGTCCCGATCCGTGGTTTGACGTTGAAACGGGGCTTTTACGACGTGTACCACAGGCGCCGGCCGTTACACCCTATCGCTCAGGCCTTTCGCGGCTTTCTCAAGCACCAGTAATCCCCGATCCATTTTTTTCAAAAAAATTCTGTTTTGGCCTTTCATAGGCGGATCCTATTTACTATATAGTTAAAATAGATCAGCGAATAGGAACCGCCATGGTACTGCCATTAATCCGCAGCGAGGATTACGACGCCGAACGTCTATGGAAGCGATTCATCGCGGCCTGGACGAGGTCGGACGCGATTTTCGACATCGTGGGCTCCGAGGGAATGCACGCACAGCCGATCGTGTGGCGTCATCCATTTATCTTTTATGTCGGTCATTTGCCGGCCTTTTCATGGAATCAGATCTGCGGCGGCATTCTGGAGTGGAAATCATTCCATCCAGATTTTGACGATCTGTTCTGCCGGGGTATTGATCCCGACGTCGACACGGGTGAGTGCCATTGGCATCCGGAGGCACCTGAGGCGTGGCCCACGCTGGCGGAGACCGTGGAATATCGTGACAAGGTCCGTGACGCGATCCTGAAGTCGCTGGAAGCGCTGCCCTATAGTGGTTCGCATGGAGTCATGGCCCGCGGCGGGCGCGTCTTCGACATGGTGCTGGAACATGAGTACATGCATCAAGAAACGCTGCTGTATATGATGCAGCAGCTGCCGATGGACCGAAAGCGTCGTCCCAAAAATCTGTCCTCTTTGCAGTTCCACTCTGCTGCAAAACGCCGGGCGATTCGAATACCAGCAGGGAAAGCAAGGATGGGCGCTGATTTTAAAGTTGCTCCTTTCGGTTGGGACAATGAGTTCGGTGAGTCCCTTGTAGATGTCCCAGCTTTTACAATCGATTCGGTTCCCATTACCAACAGCGAATTCTTAGAGTTTGTAACATGTGGCGCGTATGATGATGGGCGTTATTGGCGCGCGGAAGATTGGCGGTGGAAAACGCTCGAAGGAAAACAATACCCGGCTTTTTGGTTCAAGCAAGGTGAAAAGTGGTTGTATAGAGGGATGTTCGACACTATGCCACTAAGCCGGGCTGGTAGTTGGCCGGTATACGTCAGTTTAGCGGAGGCACGGGCCTATGCGACCTGGCGCGGCAAACGTCTGCTCACTGAAGCGCAATTTCACCGAGCAGCGTTTTACGGGCCCGATGGAAAAGAATCGATGTACCCGTGGGGGGAATTGTCTCCATCGCGGTGGCACGGTAATTTCGATTTCAGCGCGTGGTCGCCTCTGCCCGTAGGTTCGAACCCAGCGGGAGATAGCAGGTGGGGCGTGTCTGAGCTACTGGGAAACGGCTGGGAGCTGACCGACACACCTTTTGCTCCGTTTCCGGGTTTTACTCCTTACATGAAGACGTATCCTGACTACTCGAAAGATTTTTTTGACGGAAAACATTTCGTTCTCAAAGGCGCCTCTTGGGCAACGGCAACGGAGTTGCTGCGAGCTAGCTTTCGCAACTGGTATCAGGCCCATTATCCCTACGTGTTTGCCAAGTTCCGTTGCGTGTCTGATTAGGCGGAAAAACAAGAAGGAGGATGCGCGATGAAGGCGACCTGGGAAAATACGGTGCTGGCCGAATCGGATAAGACCGTGGTGATTGAAGGAAATCACTACTTTCCCCCCGACTCGATCAAAAAAGAATATTTCCAGCAGAACCAAAAGCACAGCCCTTGCCCGTGGAAAGGTCTCGCGAGCTACTATCATGTCCGGGTTGGCGATCGCACCAATGAGGACGCGGCGTGGTATTACCCTGAGCCAAAGGAAGCCGCCAAGCAGATCAAGGATTACGTCGCTTTCTGGCGAGGTGTAAAAATCACAGATTAGTTTTTCTCTCTTTGCGCTTCCCATGATCGGAGTCTTACGATTTGCTTCCTGCATGGCGGAAAACACGGACGCCTTTTGCCGAGCACTCGCGCTTCACATTCACGATCAACTCGGCATAGAGGTTAGTTATGTGGACGATAGGCCATGGCAGGAATGTGAAGAGCTTTTTGATCAGGGGAAAATACAAGTTTTATGGATTTGCGGTTTACCGTACATTGACAAGATGAAATCGGCTTGTAGCCGTATTCAGTTATTGGCTGTGCCGGTATTCAGCGGCCCGCTGTACGGCGGGCAGCCGGTCTATTCTTCCGACGTTATTGTTAAACGAGAAAGCCCGATAGAAAAATTTGCGGATCTTCGGCGTTCAGTTTGGGCCTATAATGAGCCGCGCTCCCATTCCGGCTATAATGTCGTCCGGGCTCATCTAGCCAATCTGGGTAAGAATCGTTTCTTCCGCCGAGTAGTCGAGTCCGGCTCACACAGCGCATCTCTTGAGATGGTTTTGAAAGGTAAGGTCGACGCGGCAGCCATTGATAGCACCGTGCTCGAATGGGCTATGTCCCAGCGGCCCCAAATCGAAAAAGAAATTCGTATCGTAGCGAGCCTTGGGCCAAGCCCCATCCCGCCTTTGATTATCTCTAACGAAGTACCGCAAGGTTTTCGCCTCAGCTTGAGATCACTGTTGCTCAGCATGCATTGGGATGGAGCTGGTCGTGGTGTCTTGGCCCAAGGAAGGATCGAGCGCTTTGTTTCGGCGGAAGATCGCGACTTCGACCCGATTCGGCGCATGGCTGAAGCGGCTGAACAGATTTCACTCTAATAGCTGCTTGATACAAGTTTAGAGCCGATCAAACCGAACGGAATCTCACGGGAGGAGCAGAGAATGGCGAATCTAGAGGGAAAGAAAGCGCCGGCGTTCACATTGGAAGGAAACGATGGCAAGAAGCATTCTTTGGAGGATTATCGCGGGAAAACGGTGGTGCTCTATTTTTATCCCAAAGACGATACGCCGGGCTGCACGAAGGAAGCCTGTGGTTTTCGCGACATGGGATCGGCGCTGGAGAAGTCGGGAGCCGTGGTGCTGGGCGTGAGCAAGGATAGCATCGATTCACATAATAAATTCGCGCAGAAGTATAAACTACCGTTCGTCCTTTTGTCCGATCCGAAAACGGAAGTCATGAAAAAATACGGCGCCTTTGGAAAAAAAATGATGTACGGCAAGCCCGTGGAGGGGACGATACGTTCCACCGTGATCATCGGTCCCAAAGGCGAGGTAATCAGGCATTGGCCGACGGTGAAAAAGGCCGAAACCCATCCGGATGAAGTCGTGGCGTTCTTGAAGGAAGCGAAATAGCCAGCCCTCTGTTGGCGGCCTGGCCTAATTGACAAAGACTTCCCAAGAGGTATGATGCAAGCCATCCAAAAATCCTATCCTCCGGAAAGGGAAGAGCTATGAAGCGGAGAACATTCTTGAAACAGGGGCTTGCTGTTTCGGCGGGCCTTGCGGTGGGAGGTATTCCAAAATTTGCGCGTCTCGTGGCAGCGCAGGAAACACCCAAATGGCGTACTTTCGAGGTCACGACGAGAGTGGAAGTTTTAAATCCCGTGGGCGCGGTGCGCACATGGGTTCCTATTCCGCTACTGACCAACACCAACTACTTCAAGCGGCAGGGAGACACCTGGACAGGAAACTCAGCCGCGATAAAATCCGCTCAAGCCGATAAATACGGTACCGGACTCGTGTTCGCCGAATGGCCCGCATCCGAGAAAGCGCCGGTGTTGGAAGTTACCAGTAAGTTTATGACCCAAGACCGGCAGGTTGATTTGACCAAGAAGCCGGATCTGTCGATCAAGGAAGACAAGGCGGTGCTGGACTATTTTCGAAAGCCGTCAAAGCTCATCCGCACGGATGGAATTGTGGCTTCGACATCGCAGGGGATTACCGTGGGCTATAAGACCGATGCGGACAAAGCCCGTGCGATTTACGAATGGATCGTTGAAAACACGTTCCGCGATCCCAAGGTGATGGGTTGCGGAATTGGCGACATAACGACGATGCTCGAAAGCGGTTACCTCGGTGGAAAGTGCGCCGATCTGAACGCCCTGTATGTCGGTCTAGCCCGCGCGGCAGGGTTGCCGGCGCGCGATGTTTATGGCGTGCGCTGCGCGGCGTCCGCCGAATTCAAGAGCCTCGGCAGGGCCGACGATATCACAAAGGCCCAGCATTGCCGGGCTGAAGTTTACCTTAGCGGCTATGGATGGGTGCCGGTGGACCCGGCCGATGTGCGCAAAGTAGTATTGGAAGAAAACCAGCCTGAGCTACTGAAGCTGGATGACCCTAAAGTAAAAAGAGCACGCGCCAAGCTTTTCGGGGCGTGGGAGATGAATTGGCTACCCTATAATTACTCTCACGACGTTAAATTACCCAAATCCAATGGAGCGGAAATCGCTTTTCTCATGTATCCTCAAGGTGAAACCGCCAACGGACGCAAAGACGCCATTGATGCGGATAACTTTAAGTATACGATCAAAGCTAAAGAGATCTAAAGAGAAACTGCTAGTTTGCAAGTGTGACCAAAAGGCCTCCACTGGGTTGGAGGCCTTTTGGTTTCCAGGATATAATCGCAGAGCGTAGGGAGGGCGACTATGAGATACTTCACGCTGGTGTTACTGGTTAGTTTGTTTTTTACCCTTTGAAGCAGTCAACGCGCTTAGTGTTGACGAAATCATTAAACTCAAACAGGGCGGGGTGAGCGATGAAACCATTCAACTCCTCATCCGCCGCGACAGCGATTACCGATTGTCAGGAACCTGGAAGACCAAGGACGGTTGGATTATTCACTCAACTGAAATAGGGCGACATCGCAAGAGCGTGGACGGCTGCCTATCAGAACTTCTACCCGTTGGAGGTTTATCCGCAAGTTTTTCCGAGACACAGATGGCGTTGAACCAACCCGGAATTCAGTCTTGTATGTAAGCCTTCTATGTCAACGTGCACAGCGCTGCAAATAAGAGTGGTGAGATACGGGCGCAATCGAGTTTTAAGTAACCAGATCTCCACCGTGACCCGCTTCAAACCGATAGCTTAAGAAGCGCCACGCTCGCCCGTGGTCGCGATAGATGGCGCATGAACTAACCCGAGTTGCTCTGCTCAAGCGCGCACCGGCACTTCGTCTGCTTTTGTAGCCGCGCTTTCTCGAACCTCGAATCCCCGGACAGATGCAACGGCCGCGAGCCCGGCGGCGATCGACGTGACGAGCACTCCTCCCACAGCAGTCGCGCCGACGGGGCCGATCATCGCGGCGAGGGCACCCGCTTCGAATTGCCCGAGCTGTGGGCCAGTGTTCGTAAACATGCTATTCACGCTCGTGACCCGGCCCCGAATCTCGTCGGGCGTCAACAACTGATTGATCGTGTTGCGTAGGACGAAGCTCACCGTATTAGCCGCTCCCGCGCTGGCGAGCATCAGAAACGAGAACCAGAAGAGGCGCGAGACGCCGAAGAGCGTCGTGAAAACCCCATAGACAGCTACGCTAACGAGAACCCATGCTCCTGCTCGTCGCACCTGGCCGCGCACGCTCATCAGTGTTCCCATAAGCAGGGCCCCCGCCGAGGTCGCCGAATAGAGCAACCCGAGCCCTTGGGGTCCAACGCCGAGAATGTCTCGCGCATAGATCGGAAGTAGGGCACGACCGCTTCCGAAGAAGTTCTGGCCAAAATCCAACGCCATCATCGACAAGATTACTGGATGTGTCCAGACGAACTCCAGCCCCTCGCGTAGAGCCTGCACGGAGATAGCCCGGCGCCCGCCGGCGACTTGAGCGAGGGGACGCATGATGAAAAGCGCGGCGAGCATTGCCAGCCATGATATCGCGTCGACCGCGTAGCAAAGCGTTGGTCCACTGTGGGCGAGCAGGAGGCCGGCGAGCGATGGACCGACGATGGTTGCCACATAACGCTGCGTGCCAGTCAGGGCGAGCGCATTGGTCAAGTCGCTCCGCGGAACAAGGTTTGGGATGATTGCGCTCCGCGCCGGTTGCTCGAGGGAGCTGAAGAGCGCAAGAAATAAACTAGCGGCGTACAGAACCGGTGGAGAGACCTTTCCCGCAAGCGTCATCACAGCGAGGCCAGCCGAAACGCACATCTGGCCGATTTGCGTCGCCATCATGAGATGACGCCGATTCACCGCGTCGGCCAAAAGCCCTCCAAAGAGCAGCAGGCCCAACATTGGAGCACCGCGGGCCAATCCCAGAAGGCCGAGTTCGAGGGGCGAGTTGGTCAGCTCATAGATTTGCCAGGCCATCGCTACTGTGGTGAATTGACTCCCCACTTGGGACAGGACTGATCCGGCCCAGTAAATCGAAAAGTCGCGGTGACGGAGCGCAGCAACAGGGGTCCGCCCTGCGGGGTCATCTTCTAATGTATTCGGTGCCGATCCCTGATCATTGTCTTCCATAAAACTCCCAGCCGCTAAATCCGCTTGGTTGACCGCGCTTCGAAAGAAGATTGGAGAGTTGCACGTGAGAAAGTTTAGGCAAAGGGCAGGTAAGCGTCCGATAGCGCGTCAACTCTGTATCGCTGCTTTTAGCGCGCGCGCTGCATAAACCTGAGTCAGCTGGGTCCGGTATTCCACTGAGCCATTGATATCTTCTATGACATCGACATTGTGGGTCGCTTCGGCGGTCGCCGAGTCAATCAGGGCATCGTCTAACTTTTTACCGATTAGCAATTTTTCCACCCACTCCGCGCGGTAGGCTTTGTCCGTTACGCCGGTGATTCCAATGGCCGCGCGGCTCACATTTCCAAACGCATCTAAGCCAACGCGCACGGCGACGCCGACGACGGCAAAGCCGGACGACCGCGGCGCGGCCTTCAAATAGGCGGTCTTGTCGGCAGCTGTGACAGGTACCTTCACCGCAGTCACGATTTCATCGGGCTCGAGAACGCTCATCAGGAGCCCGAGAAAAAAATCCCCGGCCTTTATCCATCGTTCTCCAGTGGGTCCGACGGCTTTGATTTCCGCATCCAACGCCAAAATCGCCGCGGGCATATCGCCGGCCGGGTCGGCGTGGGCGATGCTTCCGCCCAGCGTGCCGCGGTTGCGTACCTGAACATCTGCGATAGTCATTGCGGTTTGGGGTAAGAGGGGACAGCTTTTTCTCAAAAGATCAGATGCTTCCAGCTGCGCGTGGGTAGCCATCCCACCGACGATGATTGAATTGCCCTCCGACGTTATGGTATCGAGGCCGGGAATTCTGCCGATATCGACAATGTACTCCGGCTTGGTGAGCCGCATCTTCATCAACGGGAGCAAGCTCTGGCCGCCGGAGAGAATTTTGACGTCGTCTTTATGAGCGGCGAGAAAGCTCACCGCCTCGGTGAGCGAGCGCGGAGCATAGTATTCAAAAGAAGCGGGAATCATGATTGATTTCCTGTTGGAAAGCGGTCGATTGTGTTACGCGCTGGAATAAACAAGTCGACGCTCGCGCGGAAGCGGGAGTCCAGGCTTGAGAAAGAAACGGATTCCCGTTGTCACGGGAATGATAGCCGACAAAAGAATTGTATCCATCTGGGTTTGCGTGCCGGTGACCTCAGTAAAATCGACGTAACGTCTCCGGTTTATTATTCGCCAGGCGCCAAACCGCTTCGGGGGCAAGAGGCAAATCGGTGATTTTTACACCGAATGGCGCGAGGGCATCTTCCACGGCGCTGGCTATGGCCGCCGGTGAGGGAATAGCGGCGCCTTCCCCTGCGGCTTTTTGGCCGAGGGTCGTAAAGGGCGACGGTGATGGGCGATGCACGACTTCGACGCTGGGCGTCTCCTCGGTGGAGCATTTGCCGTAATCCAAATAAGTAACCGTCAGCGGTTGACCCTCGGCGCTGTAAATAAATCCCTCGCCCAAAGCGACGGCGATTCCGTGAGCGGCGGAGCCAAATACCTGTCCATTTACCACATCGGGATTGATCACCGTGCCGTTGTCGCCGACGATAAGATAGCGCAGCACTTTTACTTTGCCGGTGGCTTTATCGACTTCGACGATGGCGGCATGGGCGCCGGCAGAAAAGGTGAACTGCGCGCGCACCAAACGATCGGCGCCGGGAACGATATTCGGTTTTGCGTGCGGGAACGTGTAATAGAACGTTGCTTGCAAGCCGGCTTCCATGTCATCGGGAATTAGATGCTGGTTGTTGTAGGCGATGCGCCCCAACTCCGCGAAGGTCACTTTTTTTGATGCCGATCCGGGTAACTGAACGGTGCTGTTCTCAATAGTTAATTGCGCGGGGTCGACGTTCAAGACGTGTCCTGCCAGCTTTAGCACTTTCTCTTTGAGCTTTGTTGCTGCGCCGTGCACTGCGCCGATATCGTACAAATGAAAATTGTTGCCACTGTTCGCCGCAGCGACGCCCCATGGCGAAAGATCGCTGTCGAACGGAATCGTCGTGCTCACCTGATCCGGCGTAGTGCCGAGCACGTCCGCCGCCACCTGGGCCGTCGTGGTTTCGTGGGCCTGGCCGCAATTGGGCGAGCCGAGGAAAAGCGCGAGAGTGCCGTTCTTTTCCAGCTTAATAGTCGCGCCGTTGACCCCGCCCGAGCCGGGCGGCTCTTTCATCTCCGGGAAAATCGCCATATCCCGGGCGGCGTTCCGCCCGCCGGGTTCCACAGCTATAACAATTCCAATGCCGAGCAAACGGCCTTTCTCGCGCTCGCGCTTCTGTTCTTCGCGCAATTTCTGGTAGTCGATTTTCTCCAGTAATCCTTGAAGCAGTCCAGGATAGTCCCCGCTGTCGTAGATATTTCCGCTTGGCGTCGCGTAGGGCATTTCGTCGGGCTGAATAAGATTTTTTTTGCGCACCTCAATGGGATTCAAGTTGAGCTCTTGGGCAACCCGGTCCATCATTCGTTCCCAAACGAAGCACATGCCCGGTTTGCCGATGCCGCGATTAGGAATGACCGGGCACTTATTCGTGACCACGGCGTAGCCTTCCAGGGCGATGTTGCGGACTCTGTAAGTGTTGGAAAGATTGTTGAGCTTGTTGGTGAAATGAATTGTCAGCGTGCTGATGGAGCCACCGACATCGTCATATTCTTTGAAGCGCAAGCCTAGTACTGTGCCGTCGTTTTTAACCGCCGCTTCTGCTTCGAACTCCTGAGCGCAGGCGTGGCCGCCCGCCATCATATGCTCGCTCCGATCCTCGATCCATTTGACCGGCCTGCCGGTTTTGATGGTGAGTAGCGAGATCATGACAACGTACTTGCGGATCAGATGGATCTTCTGGCCAAAGCCGCCACCGACATCGGGAATGATAACGCGGATATCTTGGAGACCGAGCGCTTCACGCAGCCCGTCGTAGATGACCTCGGGAACCTGGGCGGTCACCCAAACGGTCAATCGTTTACTGGCCGCGTCGTAGGATGCGAGTACGACGAAGGGTTCCAAAGGCGTGGAGCTGTAGCGGTGGATTTTCAAGTTTTCCTTGACAATTCGATCGGCGGACTTAAAGGCGCCGTCTATGTCGCCGTAGTTGAGCGAGCCATGCCAGGCGAGATTAGTACCCAATTCATCGAACAACGCTGCGGATGAAGGCTTGATCGCTTCACGGACGTCAACTACCGGGCGAAGCGGTTCATAATCCACGGCAATTAATTCGAGCGCATCTTCCGCGGTGCCGCGATTGCGGGCTGCGACGGCGGCTACAGGCTCGCCTACGTAGCGCACCTTGTCGATGGCGCTGGCGTACTCGTCGATAGGACGTTTCAAGCCGGCAGCATAGCGACCGGGCTTGAAAGGCTTCGAGTTATTCTTGACATCTTCCGGAGTAATAATTCCGACAACATTCGGGTTTTTTAGCGCCCAAGACGGATCGACGGAGATGATTTTGGCGTGCGCATGGGGACTTCGGAGAATCATTGCCTGCAGCATGCCCGGTAGCGTGAAATCGTCCGTGTAGAGACCGCGGCCGGTGACGTGCCTCGGTCCTTCCTTGCTGCGCGTGCGGCTGCCGATGAATTTTTTGTCAGCCATAAATCTTTAAATCGCACCAAAAAATCCGAAATTCGAATATCGAAATTCGAAACAAATCCGAATATCGAAACGTGTCCTGAGCCTTGTCGAAGGATCCGAAACAAACCGCAGCCAGATAAATCCTAAACTCG
>Ga0126384_10000979_pt1 | contig 16557 bp, 15 predicted proteins | sample PanSoiMetPlot_36_FD_92543 | JGI IMG/M metagenome (GOLD analysis project Ga0126384, IMG submission 92543) | Tropical forest soil microbial communities from Panama - MetaG Plot_36 | ecosystem: Environmental > Terrestrial > Soil > Tropical forest > Bulk soil | place: Panama | collected 2016-02-17 | reverse complement strand
CTCCTCGGGCAATCACGCCCAGGGCGTGGCCGCGGCGGCAAGCCTGCGCGGCTTCAAGTCTGCGATCGTCATGCCGGCCGATGCGCCGCGGCTCAAGATCGAGCGAACCAAGGCCTTTGGCGGCGAGGTCGTCACCTATGATCGCGTCACGGAGGATCGCGATGCCATCGCGCGCAAGATCTGTGAGACGCGCACGGCCGCCTACGTGCATCCCTTCGATGATCCCGACGTGATCGCCGGCCAGGGAACGGTGGGCCTTGAAATGATGGAGCAGGCTGCGGCCTTAGGGGCGTCGCCAGATCTGGTGCTGGTCGGTGCCTCGGGCGGCGGTCTGATCAGCGGCGTTGCCATCGCGGTCAAGGAGCAGAGCCCGGCGACGGAGATCTGGAGCGTGGAGCCGGCGGGCTTCGACGATCTGGCGCGGTCGCTCAAAAACGGCCAGCGCGAGCGCAACGCCGCCTTGTCGGGGTCGATCTGCGACGCTCTGTTGGCGGCCACCCCCGGCGAAATAACCTTCGAGGTTGCCCGGCGGCACCTGGCCGGCGGGCTTTCGGTCAGCGATCAGGAGGCCAAAGCCGCGGTGCGCTTCGCGTTCCGTGAATTGAAGCTGGTGGTCGAGCCGGGCGGAGCCGTGTCGCTGGCCGCCATTCTGGCCGGCAAAATCGCCCTCAACGGGCGCACGGTGGCAGCCGTTCTCTCCGGCGGCAACATCGATCCGGGCCTGTTCGCCGCCATCATCCAGGACCAACCGCAGGCCGCATGATCGCCGAGCCGCGGCGCCGCGGCGTTGCCGTCCGCCTGTCGGTGCTGTTCGCCGCCATCTTCTTCGTCACCGGCATCAGTTTGCCCTATCTGCCGGTCTGGCTCGCCTGGACCGGCCTCTCCGCCCGCGAGATCGCCATCGTCAGTGCCGGTCCGCTGATGGTGCGGGTGTTGGCCTCGCCGGCCATCGCCTTTGCCGCCGACCGCTCCGGCGATCATCGCCGCTTTCTGATCGGGCTCGCCTGGTCGGTGGTGGCCAGCCAGCTGCTGCTCGCCCAGATGCGCACCTTCTGGCCGATCCTGGGCGCTTCGCTGCTGCTGGCGCTCGCCTGGACCACGATCCTGCCGTTGGCGGAATCGATCGCCATCAGGGGCATGGCCTCGGTGCGGCTCGACTACGGCCGGATGCGGCTGTGGGGGTCGATCAGTTTCAGCGCCGCCGCCCTGATCGGCGGCTGGCTGGTCGATCACACCGATGCCGGCGCCATCATGGCCCTGTTGATCGCGGGATCGACGGTGTTGGCGCTGGCCGCACACGCGCTTGCCAAACCGGCGCCGAGCGCGGCGCCGCCTGCCCTGCGGCCGCCGCCGCGGCCGGCGGCGGTGATGGCGCTGTTGACGACGCCAACCTTCTTGATTTTCGTTTTCGCCAGTGGTGCCGTGCAGGCAGGGCATGCGGTGTTTTACACCTTCGGCACCTTGCATTGGAGCGCGCTTGGCATTTCGCCGCGCATCGCCGGCCTGTTGTGGACCGTCGGCGTCGGCGCCGAAATCCTGCTGTTTGCCACCGCCGGGGCGCTCCTGCGCCGCACCGGGCCGATCGCCATGCTGGCGCTTGCCGCCGGCGCCGGCATCGTGCGCTGGGGAGCGATGGCCTGCGAGCCGGCGGTTTGGCTGTTGTTTGGCTTGCAAGCCCTGCACGGCCTCACCTTTGGCGCCACCCATATCGGCGCCATCCACTTCCTGGCGAGCGCCTTACCGCAGCACCAGGCCGGCACCGCGCAGGCCGTCTATGCCGCCGTCACCTCGGGTATCCTGTTGGGGGGTACGACCATGCTGGTGGGCCCGCTCTACGCCGACTGGGGCGGCCGTGCCTACTGGGCGATGGCGGCGGTCTCCGCCGTTGGCCTGATCGCGACCATGCTGCTCAAGAAAGTGGTGGCCGGTCGCGACCCGACGGGATGACACGGGCTCAGCCAAGCGGCGCTCACCCGCCGGCGAGCGTTAAGCGCTTTGTTGGCGAGGCGCATTTGCCGTATACGCGGGGGCCCCGACCAGCCACCAACGCCGGCGGGTCATGGCGCAAGCGGGCGATGCCGGGCGAGGGAGTGCCGCATGACGGACAGCGATGTGATTGTGCTCGGCGCCGGGATGGTCGGCGTGTCGACCGCCCTCCACCTGCAGAAGCGGGGCCGGTCCGTCGTGCTGATCGACCGCCGCGGTGCCGGCGAGGAGACGAGCTACGGCAATACCGGCATCATCCAGCGCGAGGGCGTGGTGCCCTATCCGTTTCCGCGCGATCCGGCGCTGATCGCGCGCTACGCCTTCAACCGGCTGCCCGAGTCGCACCTTGATTGGCGCGCGCTGCCCGCCATCGCGCCCTGGCTCTATCGCTATTGGCGCGCCTCCACGCCGGCCGCCATCGCCGCCACCGCGCGCGGCGCACGGCCGTTAATCGAGCGCTGCGTCACCGAGCACGAGACCTTGCTGGGCGAGGCCGGCGCCCTCGGCTTGATGCGGCGCACCGGCTATCTCAGGGTTTATCGCTCAACCGCGGCGCTGGACGGCGCCATGCGCAAGGACCAGGCGGCGAGCGAGACCTGGGGCGTCAACTTCGAGCTCGTGAGCCGGGAACGGCTGGGCGTGCTTGAACCGCATCTCAAGGGCGGCCTGGTCGGGGCGATGTTCATGCCCGATCCGGTCAGCGTGTCGGATCCCGAGGCGGTAACCAAGGCCTACGCGCGGCTATTCCAAGAACGGGGCGGGCGCTTTGTGCGCGGCGAGGCCGGCACATTGGCGCCGGCGCCGCGCGGCTGGCAGCTTGAAACCGCCGGCGGCAGTGTTGCCGCGCCGGCGGTGGTGATCGCGCTCGGTCCCTGGTCCGACATCATCTTCCGCCGCCTCGGTTACCGCATTCCGTTTGGCGTCAAACGCGGCTACCACATGCACTTTCGCGCGCTCGGCAACGCCACTTTGACGCGGCCAATCGTCGACGCGGAGGCGGGCTACGCGCTGACCCCGATGCTGCGCGGCATCCGGCTGACCACCGGCGCCGAGTTTGCCCGGCGCGATGCGCCGCCGACGCCGGTGCAGCTGGCGCGGGTCGAACCGCTGGCACGCGACCTCTTTCCGCTGGGCGAACGTCTCGACGCCGAGCCGTGGCTCGGGCGGCGGCCGTGTCTGCCCGACATGCTGCCAGCCGTGGGGCAGGCCACGCGCCATGGCGGCCTGTGGTTCAATTTCGGGCACCACCACTTGGGATTTACCTTGGGGCCGGTCACCGGCCGTCTGCTGGCGGAAATGATGACCGGGGAGACGCCGTTCACGGCCACCGCGCCCTACGCGCCGGAGCGTTTCGACTCATGAGCGCTTGAGATCGCGCTCGAGTATCGGCCGCGGCAGGTAGGGCCCGCACGCGGTCCCGGTCCAGGCGCCGCCGCTGTTGAGGCAGGCCTTCACCAGTTTTTCGCGGTGTGCCTGCCAGCCAAACAGCGCCGCCAGCACGGCGAGAATGACGGCGGCGCTGATCAGGCGAGCCCGGCTCATGGCGCCACCTCCGGCGGCGCAAAAGTGTCGCGCCAGGCCGGTAGCGCCCCGGCGAAGGGCAGCGCCGTCGCCTCGAACACGCCGCGGGCGATGGCGCGCGCCACGCAGTCGGCGGCCGCCAGCCCGATCTCGGTCAAGTCGACGACGGCGTTCGTCATTGGCCGGCGCAGCATCGCCGCCGCGATCACCGTGTCGCCGTCCATCGGCGCGTGCGCCGGGCGGATGGCGCGCGCCAGACCGTCATCGGCCATCAACGCCAGGCGCTTGGCCTCGGCCTTGCTCATGATGGCGTCGGTGGCGATGAAGGCGATGGTGGTCGAGGGCGGTGCGCCGCGCTTGACGCGCAGCTCGAGGCCGCCCGGTGCCACCGTCGGCGGCGAGCCCAAGCCACCGAATTCGCCGGCCTGTTCGACGGGCGCCGCCCAGAAATGCGGGCCATCGCCGACCGTGACGGTGCCCACCGCGTTGACCACAACGATGGCGCCAACCGCAAAGCCCGAGGCGGTGGTGGTGCTGGCGGAGCCGAGCCCGCCCTTGAAGTTGGCCGTGGTGGCACCATAGCCGCCGCCGACGCTGCCGAGCGCGAAGGCGCCGCCGGCGGCGGCCGCCGCCTGCCAGCCGAGCTCCCAATAGGGCGGCATCCGCCCCCAATCCTTGTCACCGCCGTTCAGAAGATCGAAGGTGATGGCCTGGGCCACCACCGGCACGGTGGCGCTGCCGATCTTGAGGCCCTTGCCCGCCTGGCGCAGGAACGACAGCACACCGCCGGCGGCGTCGAGACCGAACAGCGACCCGCCCGAAAGTACGACCGCGTCGAGGCCGCTGACCGTCATCTCGGGCTCCAGCAGGGCGGTGTCGCGGCCGCCGGGGGCTCCGCCACGAATGCTGCCCGAGGCGACGTTGTCGCGGTCAAGAAGGATGGCGGTGACGCCGCTGGCGACGGCCGCGGCTTCGGCATGGCCGACCTTGAGCCCAGGCACATCGGTGATGAGATTGAAGCTCGCAGGCATGCGGGGCGGCCTCCCAAGCGCTGATCACGGCCAGCCGCTCCTTGGCGTCGGTGGCCGCGCCTGTCAACCGCGGGCGGACCGGAAATGCAAAGAGGCAGCCCTGGGGCTGCCTCTAAGCTCAAGGTCAGATACCCGGCGGCAACTCACTCCTGGAAGTAGGTGATCTTGCCTTCCGGGTTCTTCTTCCACACGTACATCACATAATCGAGCCGCGTGATGTCACCCTTCTTGTTGTAGGCGAGATCGCCGATCACGGTCTTGAACGGCTTGCCAGCCTTGGTGGCTTCGGCGACTTTCTTGGGGTCGAGCGACTTGGCGTCGGCGGCCGACATCGCAATCACCTGCATGGCGGCGTAGCTATAGAGGGTATAGGCCTCCGGATTGATATTCTTGGCGGCAAACGCCTTGACCACCTCGGCCGCCGCCGGGTTCTTGCGCGGATCGGGACCGAAGGTCATCAAGGTGCCTTCCACGCCCGGCCCGCCGATTGAGGCGAATTCGTCGGAGGTGATGCCGTCGCCGCCCATCAGCGGCGCCTTCACGCCCTGGTCGCGCATCTGGCGCACGATCAGGCCACCTTCGGTGTGCAAGCCGCCCCAGTAGACGACATCGGCGCCCGAGGCCTTGATCTTGGAGACCAGCGCCGAGAAGTCCTTCTCGCCGATGTTGATGCCCTCATACAGCACTTCCTTCATGCCGCCCTTGGTCATCGCCTTTTTGGTCTCGTCGGCGAGGCCCTGGCCGTAGGTGGTCTTGTCGTGGATGATGGCGACCTTCTTGCCCTTGAACTTCGACAGGATGTATTTGCCTGCCACTTCGCCCTGCTGATCATCGCGGCCGCAGGTGCGGAACACGTTCCACATGTTGCGCTCGGTGATCTTGGGGTTGGTCGCCGATGGCGTGATCATGTAGATGCCGTTTTCCTGATACACCTCGGAAGCCGGCATGGTGACGCCCGAGTTGAAGTGGCCGATCACGAACTTGACGCCGTCGCCGGCCATCTTGTTGGCAACCGAGACGCCCTGCTTGGGGTCGGACGCGTCGTCGCCGAACACCAATTCGATCTTCTGCCCGTTGATGCCGCCTTTGGCGTTGAGGTCGGCGGCGGCCTGCTCGGCACCGTTTTTCAGCTGCGCTCCGAACGCTGCGTTGGGACCGGTCAAGGGACCGGCGACGCCGACCTTGAGCTGAGCAGAAGCGCCACCGGCGCCGACGAACGCTGCCGTGGCGATGGCCAGGGCTGGCCAAAGCACCTTTTTCATAAAAGCCTCCGTTTGATGCGAGTAACAGGCTCAGGCGGTGCGAGCCCGCCTCCGGCGTGCATCATTCAACGAAAGCAGAGCCGAGTCACGCCGATTTGCCGCCGCTCTATGCCGTCGATCTGCGCCGGAAAGATGGCTCTTTAGCCGTTGCGCCGCCAACCGAGCGGCCCGCTGCGCTTGAACAGCCAGCTGTATTGCGTCGCCATCTGGCGCGCGCGCAGCAGCCGGAAGCCTAACACCGCGAACAGCAGAGCGACAACAAAATCAACGGCGTAGCTGATGGGCGAAATCAGCGGCTCCTCGAACAGGGCAAAATGGCAAAACCGCACCCCTGCCGCCAGCAGCAGGCAATAGAACGGCAGCTGCCAGAACGGTCGCCAGGTCTGGGCGATGGCCTTGCCCGAGGCGTAGGCCGCCGTGCCGCCGATCAGCACCGTCAGCAACAGGAAAATCCACAGCACATTGTCGCCGCCGGCATAGAAAAAATCGCTTGGCTGCTCCGCGCTCATTGCCGCCCGCCCTCCAAATAGGCGGCCCTGATCTCGGGGCGGGCCAACAGCTCCTTGCCGGTGCCGGACATGGTAATGAGCCCGCTCACCATGACGTAGCCGCGATCGGCGAGCTTGAGGGCGTGGAACGCATTCTGCTCCACCAGAAACACGGTAATGCCCTGGCGATTGAGTTCGCCGATCACCGCAAAGATCTGCTTCACGATCAGCGGCGCCAGTCCGAGCGAGGGCTCATCGAGCAACAACAGCTTCGGCCGGCTCATGAGCGCGCGCGCGATCGCCAGCATCTGCTGCTCCCCACCCGAAAGCGTGCCGCCGCGCTGCTCGAGGCGGCGCGCCAGCACCGGGAATAATGTGCAGACCCGCTCGAGATCCTGCTCGAAGTGCCGGCCGGCATCGATTTCCGCCCCCATCTGCAAATTCTCGCGCACGGTCATGCGCGGAAAAATCCGCCGACCTTCCGGTGACTGCGCGATGCGCAAGCGCGCGATCTCGTGGGTGGGCAGGCGGGTGATGTCGCGGCCCTGGTAGATGATCTGGCCCTCGCGGGCGCGCGGGTTGCCAAAGATCGTCATCATCAAGGTCGACTTGCCGGCGCCATTGGCGCCGATCAAGGTCACGATCTCGCCTTCGTTGACTTCGATCGCCACGCCCTTCAGCGCCATGATGTTGCCGTAGAAGCTCTTGACCTGTCGCACCGACAACAGCGGTCCGGTCATGGCGAGATCTCCGCCTCAGCCTCTTCGACCTCCTCGTCTTCGACGCCGAGATAGGCGGCAATCACCTTGGGATCGTTGCGGACGTGATCGGGCGGCCCGTCGGAAATTTTCTGCCCGTATTCGAGCACGACAATATGGTCGGAGATATCCATCACCACCGACATGTCATGTTCGATCAGCAGCAGCGAGGTGGCGTGTTCCGCCTGCAGCGATTTGAGGAAATCCTTAAGCTCCGCGGACTCGCGCGGGTTGAGGCCGGCGGCAGGCTCATCCAGGCACAATAGCCTCGGCTCGGTGCACATGGCGCGCGCAATTTCCAGCCGCCGCTGGGCGCCGTAGGGCAGGTCGCCGGCCGGATCGTCGGCGCGCTCACTGAGCCCGACCTTGTCCAGCCAGTATTTCGCTTTGTCGAGCGCCTGGCGCTCGGCCGCGGCGTATTGCGGGGCACCGAGCAGCCCAAGCACGGTCCAGCCGGAGGCCTGCATCAGCCGGTTGTGCTGGGCCACGATCAGGTTTTCCAACACCGTCATGCCGGCAAACAAGCGGATGTTCTGGAAGGTGCGCGCCACCTTGGCGCGCGCGGCGATCTCGTAGTCCGGCATGCGTTCCAGCAAGAACAGTTCGCCGCCGGGCGTTGCTGCGTGGCGGGCGCCGGAGGTGGTCAATAGATCGATGCGATCCGGGCTCGGTGTGGCGTCGCTCGCGTTGAACAGCAGCCGCCCGCCGGATGGCTTGTAGAAACCGGTGATGCAGTTGAAGACCGTGGTCTTGCCGGCACCATTGGGGCCGATGATGGCCGTGATCTCGCCGCGGGCCGCCGAAAACGACAAATCGTCGATGGCGATCAGGCCGCCAAAGCGCATGGTCAAGTGCTCGACATTGAGCAGCGGTGCAAGGCCGGCGCGCATCAGCCATGGCCCTCCTTGACGAGCTCACCACGTACCCGCCGGCGTTGATGGAGGAAGATCGATGGCATGCGGGAGGAAATGAGACCGCGTGGCTTCCAGATCATCACCAGCACCATCGCCAGACCGAACAGCAGCATGCGGTATTGGGTCGGCTCGAACTCGGGTCCGAAGATGCGCCGCAACCAGTCGAGCTCGCGCAGAATCTCGGTGCCGCCGATCATTGCCACCGCGGCGATGGCCACGCCGATTTGGCTGCCCATGCCGCCCAGCACCACGATCGCCAGCACGATGGCGCTTTCCATGAAGGTGAAGGATTCGGGGCTGATGAAGCCCTGGCGGGCGGCAAAGAAGGAACCGGCAAAGCCGCCGAAGCCGGCGCCGATAGCGAACGCGGTCAGCTTGGTGTTGGTGGTGTTGATGCCGAGCGAGCGGCAGGCGATCTCGTCCTCGCGCAGGGCCTCCCAGGCGCGACCGATCGGCAGCCGGCGCAGGCGCAAGGTCACCCAATTGGTGAGGAGAGCCAACGCGAGGATAACGTAGAACAGAAAGATCGCGCGATGCACGGGCGAGAACTCGATTTGGAAATAGGCGGCAAAGCCCTCATCGCTGGCGTTGAAGGGCAGCCCGAGCAAGGTCGGCCGCGGAATGCCGGAGATACCGGCGTAGCCACCGGTGACGGGAACCCAATTGATCAAGATCAGGCGGATGATCTCGCCGAACGCCAAGGTGACGATCGCCAGATAGTCGCCGCGCAGCCGCAGCACGGGGAAACCAAGCAGGATGCCCCACAACGCCGCCAGAATGCCGGCCAGCGGCAGGCAGATCCAGAAGCTGAGGCCGAACGTCTGCGCCAATAGGGCGCTCGAGTAGGCGCCGACCGCGTAAAAGGCGACATAACCCAGATCGAGCAGGCCGGCGAGCCCGACCACGATGTTGAGACCCCAGCCCAGCATGATGTAGATCATGATCTGGATGCCGAAATTGTCGATCCACTTGATGGCGCCGGCCTTGCCGGTCAGTGCCAGCGCGATCAGCGGATAGGAGACGAGGGCGGCAAGCCCAATGCCGGCGAAGGTCCGCGCGGCGACGGTGCCGGCGGTGCCGGGCAGCGCCGACCGCGGCCGTGCCCGCGGCCGAACCGCGGCGAACAGCAGATAGAAGAGGCGCGCCGCGAACGCTGCAGCCACCGCCACGGCAACGTAGCCCCAGCGCGGCTGCAGGATCAGCTCGTTGAACATGTTTTGCTCGGTGCGCAGCGCCAGGATCGGCACCGCCAGGCCGAGCGCGATCAGCGCGGTGCCGAGCGCGTCGACGATCGCCGCTGTCAAGGACCGCATGGCGCCGTCGGAGGCTGCGGCAGGCTCGCGCGCTATTGCCATCACACCTTCTCGACCTCGGGCTTGCCCAACAGGCCGGAGGGCAAGAACACCAGCGTGATCGCCAGAATCGAGAAGGTGGCGACGTCCTTGTAGTCGATGGAGAAGTAGGCCGACCACAAGGTTTCGATGAGGCCGATCAAAAGACCGCCCAACACCGCGCCGGGCAGTGAGCCGATGCCGCCCAGCACCGCGGCCGTGAACGCCTTGACCCCCGGCACAAAGCCGTCGGCGAAGCTGACGACGCCATAGTAGATCATGAACAGCAGACCGGCGACCGCGGCCAGCGCCGCCCCCATGACGAAGGTCAGCGAGATGGTCCGGTCGACGTCGATGCCGAGCAACGCCGCCATCCGGCGATCCTGCTCGCAGGCGCGCTGCGCCCGTCCGAGCGAGGTCCATTGCACCAGGTACCAGAACGCCACCAGCAACAGCGCGGTGACGGCGACGATCAGGATCTGCTTGTAGGACAAGGTGACGGTATAAGTCTCGCCCTCGCGCAAGGTCAGCACCGTGGTCAGGAACGAGGGTACCGGCTTGTTGCGTGGCCCCTGCGTCACCTGCACCAGATTGGAGAGGAAAATCGACATGCCGATCGCCGATATCAGCGGCGCCAAGCGGAAGGAGCCGCGCAGCGGCCGGTAGGCCAGGCGCTCGATCGCCCACGCCCACAGCGACGTCAACAGCATGCCGAGCACCAACACGATGATCAGCGCCAAGGCGAGCGAGGCAAAGCCCAGCACCTGGGTCAGCGCCAGCAGGAAGATGAGGGCGATGAAGGTCGACAGCATGAAGACGTCGCCGTGCGCGAAATTCACCATGCCAATGATGCCGAACACCATGGTGTAGCCGATGGCGATGAGCCCGTAGATCGAGCCCAAGGTGACCCCATTGATGAGCTGTTGAAGAAAGTATTCCATGCTGCTGCCTGTCCGTAACTAGGGGCTCGCCCCAGGGCAAGCTAGCAGACCCCTTTGCCGGGCGTCACCTTGCTGTTGGCGGCCGGTGGTGGTTTCCGGGCGCCTGGCGCCCGCCAGGCAACGACCGGCAGCCTCGCGGCCGCTCAAAGCATGTTGTGGGTGCCGTCGCAGTAGGGTCGGTCGTCGGTGGCCTTGCAGCCGCACAGGTTGACCGTACCGCTCGCGGTGGCAACGAAGCGAAAAGGTTCAAGGCTGGTAGTCTTGTGCGAGCCGTCGCAGAAGGGCTGCTTGCTGGAGCGCCCGCAGCTGCACCACAGGTAGGCCCGCCCCTCCACCAGCTCCACCTGATAGGGGCCGGTCTGGGGTGAGATCGGCTCATCGGACATGGCTCACCTCGGTCATCCTGGCTGATGCGTGGGGGGCGTCGGTGGCGCCGCTGGGCGCTCGGCTGGTGGTGCCAACGTCACGTGACGTTGAGCTTGATTTTCTCGACGATCTTGTTGCCGCCATCCTCGACCCAGGTGAACTCGAATTCGCCCGGGCCCGGCACTTTCATAAAGAAGGACAGAAAGGGGTTGGCGGAGATACCGGGCTGCAGCTCGGCCCTGAACACCTCGTTGCCGGCAAAGGTGGCGGAGAAGAAATTGATGATGTTGCGGGGGATGATCTTGCCGTCGGGGTCCTTGCGCTGGCCGGTTTCCATCACGTGCGAGATCAAAGTTTTGACCTCGATCAGATCGCCGGCCTTGGCGCTGTCGGGGAGCTTGACCCGCGGCTTGTTCATGGTCCCGTCTCCCTCGCCTAGCCGCCACAGCCACCGATCGTCACTTTGACGGTGCGCCGGCCAACCAGGAATTTGCCGTCGCTGAGCTCGGCCAGCGCGACCACCTCCTGGGTGCGGGCCAGCCGCATGCGGCTGGCGGCCGAGGCTTTGCCGGATAGCGGGCTGAAGTGGAAGGTCGCGACGCCAGGCTGGGGGTTCTCGGTGGCAAGGATGTGGATCGCCTTGACGTAGTCGGTGGCCGTCATCGGGCTCTCGACCGACACCGTTACCGGCACGGTGTTGCCGTTCTCGGCGATCTCGGGCAATTCCAAGCTTACCTTGCCTTCGATCGGCTTGGTGTCGCCGACCAGGGTCTTGAAGACCTGCTGCCAGGCGGGTTCGGCCGGTTGCGCGCCGAGGCCGCCTGAGGAGACCAACAGCCCGGCCAGGGCGGCGGCTCCGCTTGCGAATTGTCGGCGATCGAGCAACTGGCTTGCAATGCTGTCCGTCATCTCATCGTCCTGGGCCGGCAGCCACGCGTGGCGGCGCTCGGCCGTTCCGCCCCAATCGGCGCCCAACATAGGTCTGCGCCGACTTTGCCAAGGGCCCCGCGGCCCTCCTGCCGCGCCAGTATGCCGCCAACCGCGCGTGCAATCCATACTCTCGCGCGGCCGGGTACTGCGGCATCTGGCCTTTGCTGCGCTGGCGATATTCCGCCATACTCGTGTCGGGGACCTTGGCGGCTGAGCTGATGCGCGGGCGGCGCGGCAAGCAATGGCGCAAGGTTGGGCGCAATGTTGCGCCAAGGTCGCTGGCTGAGGGTGCACGATGATTTCGAGGCGGCGCTTTGCACGGCTTCTCGGAGCTGGCGCCAGCGCGCTCACCATGGGCGCGGGGGGGTCCTTTGCCGTGGCGCAACGCGCGCCGCGCGTGGTCATTATCGGCGGCGGCGCCGGCGGGGCCACCGTGGCCCATCACCTCAAGCTCGGCGCGCCCCAGATCGACGTGACCTTGATCGAGGCGAGGCAGATCTATTCCTCCTCGTTCGGTTCCAACCTCTACCTCGGCGGCCTCAGGCCGCTGGAAGCCTTCAATCACAGCTACGTTGCCCTGCAGCGCCTTGGGGTAAAGGTCGTGCACGATGTTGCCACCGCCGTCGATAGTGGGCGGCGGACGGTACGGACCCGTGGCGGGCGCACCTATGGCTATGAGCGCCTGGTGCTGTCGCCGGGAATCGCCATCAAATACGATTCGATTGAGGGGTATTCGCACGAGGCGGCGATTGCCATGCCGCACGCCTACACGACCAATCCGGCGGGCAAGCGCAATTTGAAGCACCAACTGGTGGCGATGCGGGACGGCGGCACGGTGGTGATGGCCGTGCCCGCTCAGCCTTATCGCTGTCCGACCGCCCCTTACGAGCGGGCGGCGATGATCGCGCATTACCTTAAGGCCAAGAAGCCGAAGTCCAAGCTGGTGATCTTCGACGCCAAGCGGAACTTCGTGCAACAGGCCGTGTTCCTGGAGGCCTTCGAGCAGCATTACAAGGGCCTGGTCGAACTCAATTTGACGACCGAGATCGACGACTTTTCGGTCATCGCCGTCGATGCCAAGAGCAGGCTCATCATCACCAGGGCGAGGAAGCGGCTGAAGGCGGACGCCGCCAATATCATCCCGGCACAGCGGGCGGGCGACATCGCCGTCATCGCCGGTTGTGCACAGGGCGATTGGTGTCCGATCGATCCCAATACCTTTGCCTCACGCCTGGTCAAGGACGTCTACGTGCTCGGCGATGCCGCCGTGGCCGCCGACATGCCGAAATCGGCATTTTCGGCCAACAGCCAGGGCAAGGTTGTCGCCAACGACATCCTCGCCCATCTCATCGACCAGCGCGACGTTCTCACCCAGTACCGCAACACCTGCTGGTCGGTGCTGGCACCGGACGATGCCGTCAAGCTCGGCGCCGACTATCTGCCCAAGGACGGCAAGCTCGAGGCCATGGACGGCTTCATGTCGCAGCCGGGCGAGAGCGCTGAAGTGCGCGCCAAGACCTACGTTGAGAGCTACGAGTGGTATGACCGCATCACCGGCGACATGTTTGGCCGCATCCAGCACGGGGCCGATGCCAATAAAGGCTAGGCCAGGCCAAGGTCGGCCGGACCACGGCCTTCCCCCGAGAGCCTGCGCCGGCCGGTCGCAGGCCCGCTGCCCGGTCCGCCAAGGCGCTCGCCAAGCCCCAAACCGCGGCCGGCGCCGAGGCGGACGCGGGTCCTCGCCCCGACGCGCCATGACCGTGCCAGTCCGGACCGCCGGCCCGGTTGGGCGCTTGCCGCCGGCCCCGCGGTTTGGGGGATAGGGGCGAAACGCGCTATACTCAAGGGCGGGTCTGTCTCTTTGCCCTCGGTTCCAAAAGCGCCGGGGCTCGCGTGAAAGATGTTGCCAACGCGAGCGCTGAGCCAAAGACGTTGACACCCAGGGTCGATGCCGCAAGGCGTTCGGTCCTGCCCTGAGCCCCAGGCCGAGGTCAGGTCAACGGCCTTGAAATGTGAGGCTTTGCCATAATCTAGACGTGAGATCGGAGGCTACCATGGCGGAGTTCGTTTTTCTCGTTCTCTGCATCGCGGGCGCATTCGCGCTGGCCATGCGCCAAGCGCCGCTGTGGGCGTGGGCGGCAGCGCTTGCTGCTGCAACTTTGATCTGGCAGACCGGGCTGCTGAACGGCGATTTCACCGAGCCGCCGCTGAGCCCGCTTGGGCTAATTGCCTGGGTGCCGGTGGTGGTGCTGGCCGGCCTGTCGATCCCGGCGCTGCGCCGCGTCGCCCTGATCGAGCCGGTGTTCCGGGCCATCAAAGGCATTCTGCCCAAGGTCTCTGCCACCGAGCAGGAGGCCCTCGACGCCGGCAGCATCGGGTTTGACGCGGAGCTGTTCTCCGGCACCCCCGATTGGCAGCAGCTGCGCGACGTGCCGCCGATCACTTTGAGCGAGGAGGAAAAGGCGTTCCTCGATGGTCCCACCAACGAGCTGTGCCGCCGGCTCGATGATTGGGCCATCCGCCATCAGCTTAAGGAAATCCCCGACGAGGTGTGGGCGTTCGTCAAACAGAGTGGTTTTCTCGGCATGCTGATTTCCAAACAGCATGGCGGGCTCGGCTTCTCGGCACAGGCCCAGTCGCTGGTGTTGGGTCGCATCGCCTCGCGGTCGCCCGACGTGTGCACCCTGGTCATGGTGCCGAACTCGCTGGGCCCCGGCGAGCTGATCGAACGCTACGGCACGCCGGAGCAGAAGGAGCACTACCTGCCGCGGCTGGCCAAGGGCATCGAGGTGCCCTGCTTTGCGCTGACCGGTCCAACCTCCGGCTCCGACGCTGCCACCATGCGCGACGTTGGCTACGTGACGCGGGGGCAGCATCAGGGCAAAGACGTGATCGGCATCAAGGCCTCCTGGGAAAAGCGCTACATCACCTTGGCGCCGCAGGCGACGCTGGTCGGTCTGGCCCTGCGGCTGATCGATCGCGACCGCCTGTTGGGTGGCGAGGAGGACCTCGGCATCACCGTCGTGCTGGTGCCGGCCGATCATCCCGGTGTCGAGATCGGTCGCCGGCATCTGCCGAGCGGCGCCGCTTTCCCGAACGGTCCGATCTGGGGACGCGACGTGTTCATTCCCATCGACTGGGTGATCGGCGGCGACAAGCAGGTCGGACAGGGCTGGCGCATGCTGATGGAGTGTCTCGCCGCCGGCCGCTCGATATCGCTGCCATCGTCGGCGGCGGCGGGTGCCAAGTCCTTGTTGCGCAACAGCAGTGCCTACGCCCGCATCCGCAAGCAATTCGACCTCGCCATCGGCAGGATGGAGGGATTGGAAGAGCCGCTGGCGCGCATGGTCGAGAACGCCTACGTGATCGAGGCGGCGCGCGCGGTGACGGCGGCCATGGTCAGTCGCGGCGAGAAGCCATCCGTGCTGTCGGCCATCATGAAATATCAGACCACCGACCGCATGCGCCGGTCGCTCAACGACGCCATGGATTTGCACGGCGGCCGCGCCATCTGCGACGGCCCCAGCAACTATCTGCAGTCGGCCTACCAGATGATGCCGGTGGCAATCACCGTCGAAGGTGCCAATATCCTGACGCGCACCCTCATCACCTTTGCCCAGGGCGCGTTGCGCTCGCATCCCTACCTCTATCGGGAGATCGCCGCCTGCCAGGACCAAGACCCGCAGCGCGGGCTGGCGGCATTCGAGGCGGCGTTCAGCGGGCATGTGGCATTTTCGCTGGCGAACCTGTGCGGTGCGATGTTCCACAACCTGACATTCGGTGTCTTTGGCCGCGTCCCCGACAAGGCCTACGGCACCGCGGAATGGTATCGGCAGCTGTGGCGGGCGGCGCGCAATTTTGCCTTCGTCGCCGACCTGACGGTGGCGGTGCTGGGCGGCGCCTTGAAGACCAAGCAGAAGCTGAGCGGCCGGCTGGCCGACGCCCTGTCCGAGCTCTACTTTCTCGCCTGCGTCATCAAGCGCTACGAGGACGATGCCAAGCCGGCCAATGATCGTCACATCGTGGCGCTGTGCGCGCGCAACGGGCTTTATCGTTTCCAGGAGGCGTTGCGCGCGGCCATCGACAATTTCCCCAATACCCCGGTGCGCTGGTTCATGCGCGCCGTTGTGTTTCCGTTTGGAGGCCACTACCGGCCGGCGCCGGACTGGCTCGGGCATCGGGTCGCCGAGCTGGTGCTGGCGCCCGGCGAAGTGCGCGATCGGCTGACCCGGTTCATCTTTGTCTCCAACGACCCGAACGACCCGACCGGTCTGCTCGAGGTGACGATGGCCAAGGCGGTTGCGGCCGAGGCCGCCGACAAGAAGCTCGACCGTGCGGTACGGGCCGGCGTGGTGCGGCGCGTGCACGGCAGCGATTTCATCGGCGAGGCCGCGGCCAAGGGCGTCCTCAACCAGGCCGAGGCCGCGATGCTGCGTGAACTCGAGGCGCTGACCGCCCGCGCCATCGCCGTCGATCACTTCGATCCGGCCGAGCTACGGCCCCATTACCTGACGCCCGGCCACAATGCGCGGGCGATGCAGCGAGCGGCGGAATGAGGCAGGCATGACAGCGGCAATGGACGGCATCAAGGACTGGCGCTTCTCGATCGATAACCAGGGCATTGCCTGGGCGGTGTTCGACCGCGAGGGCGAGAGCCAGAACGCGCTCGGCCAGCGGCCGCTGGAGGAGCTCGATCGGATTGTCGAAGAGGTCGAGCGGGGCGCCCGCAATGGCAGCATTCGCGGGCTCGTGTTCAGCTCCGGCAAGGACAAGGGCTTCATCGTCGGTGCCGACGTGCGTGAGTTCGAGCAGATCACAAGCGAGCAGCAGGTGATCGAAGGAGCGAGCCTCGTCACCGCGCTGTTTGATCGCATCGAGCGGCTGCCGGTGCCGGTGGTGTGCTGCGTGCACGGCTTCTGCCTGGGCGGCGGCCTCGAGCTGGCACTGGCTTGCCATTGGCGCATCGCCACCCGTGACGAGGCGACGCGGCTCGGTTTTCCCGAGGTGAAGCTTGGCATTTTTCCGGGTT
>Ga0126384_10000977_pt1 | contig 16564 bp, 14 predicted proteins | sample PanSoiMetPlot_36_FD_92543 | JGI IMG/M metagenome (GOLD analysis project Ga0126384, IMG submission 92543) | Tropical forest soil microbial communities from Panama - MetaG Plot_36 | ecosystem: Environmental > Terrestrial > Soil > Tropical forest > Bulk soil | place: Panama | collected 2016-02-17 | reverse complement strand
TTCGCTCTGGTTTGCTCATTAAGTTTTAAGATACAAGCACAAAGTCCAATTGTTGTAACCGCCGAAACAGTCGTCCCGGTGAATGAGGCGCCTGCGGCTGTTCGTCATGACCCTCTCGAAAAGCGGATCGAGTTGCTCGAAGCGCAATTGGAAGAAATGCGCTCAGAACTAAATAGGCTCAAGTTGGAGGCAGCAGCCGCCAAAAGCGCACAGCTTCCAGCCACGACTGCGGCGGCGGCAGCGGCTACCAACGAAGCCGTAGCGCTTCACTCCCAGGACAAGCCGGCGGCGCAGCCACGACCGGGATTTGATGTTGGGCCGGTTCACGTAGTGCCTTACGGAAGCATCTATCTGAATCTCTATGGCAACTCGGGAGCCACCAACAACAATGATGTGCCCTTATTTGCCACGCCCACAGGGCTCAGTGGTGTAAGTGCCACCGCTCGTGAAACTCGTCTCGGCATGCGCTTGGAAGGACCACAGATTGCTGGAGCGAAGTCGAGCGGTACTGTTGAGACAGATTTCTCTGGAGGCCTTCCAGCGATTGGCATTGGTGAGGATTTTGGTGTGATGCGTTTGCGGTTGGCCTACATGAAATTGGATTGGGCGAACAGCTCGCTGGAGGCTGGTCAGGATTGGACGGTCTTTTCACCAAACAATCCAGTTTCGCTTGCTTCCGTAGGTACGCCGGAGTTTGCAGCGTCGGGAAATCTCTTTGCGCGTATTCCTCAGATTCGATGGCAACAGCGCTGGCTGAAAGGCAAGCTATCATTTGATAGCGCCATCGTTGGGCCGCGTACTGGTGACTATCCTCCGGGCACTACGCCCATTGTGCTACAACCGGGTTCAGGTGCAGCATCACGCATGCCTGCGTTCGAAACTCGTCTGGCCTTAAACGACAAGAACTGGTGGGGATCAAAGAAGGCCGGCAGTATTGGCATATCGGCTCACTATGGCCGGGCGCGCGCGGTGACTGTGCCGCGTCGTATTGATCTGGACGTCGTAGGCGTAGCGGGCGACTGGAATTTACCAATCGGCCAGCGAGTAACCCTTGTAGGCGAGAGTTTCTTTGGGCGTAATCTGGCCGGATTTCAGGGCGATGTGTTCCAGACATTTGTCCCCGACTTCGCCTATCGGGTGGGCAACGTGTTGGTTCCTGGTGGCCCACGTTCACCGTCAACGCGTGGTGGTTGGACCCAGCTCGGATTCAACCCACCAACGCTTGAGGATCGATTGACTCTGTACGCCGGCGCAGGCATCGACGATCCGCGTGATCAGGACTTTGTGAGTCTTAGTAAGCGCGATTCGAGGATACAGAACCGCGCGTACGAGTTCAGCTTCATTTATAAGTTCACACCGCAGTTATCATGGGGTGTTGAGTATCGGCGGCTCGAGACGCGTTACATTTTCAGTGGTCGCCAGAATAATAACCACTTGAATCTCTCGGCTGCTTTTAGTTTCTAAAGAATCAAGCCGGCTTGCGGCCATAGGGGCTTTTGCCAGTTTAAATTCTGACAATTGAGAGCGAGATGTTCTAAAATCTCAGCCCTATTTGTCAGTTTTGGGTTGTCGACAAGCGAGATTTCGACTTAATCTTCGATCGCTGAGCGTAGAACCTTCAAAGAGGAAGATAAGGGAGACCACAATGGCCGCTTCAGCTTCCAGCCTTAACCACACTCCTGCAAGAGTGAAGGGAGGCTTGCTCTACAGTCTTAATACCATCCATCACAAACGGGCGCTGCAACTCTTCACAGTAATCGTGCTCGCTCATTGGGCCGAACATCTGGCACAGGCCGTTCAGGTCTTCATTCTCGGGTGGCCGAGACCACAGGCGAATGGAGTTCTGGGTCTCGCGTTTCCCTGGCTGGTAACGACTGAAGCACTTCATTATGCTTACGCCATCGTGATGTTGGTGGGTCTGTGGATATTGCGGCGAGGTTTCACCGGGACTTCAAAGAAATGGTGGACGGTCGCGCTCGTGATCCAGTTCTGGCACCACATCGAACATTTTGTTCTACAGTGGCAGGCTCTGACTCATCATTATTGGTTTGGATCGCCTGTGCCCGTTAGTTTTCTACAACTGGCTTTTCCCAAGTCACGTATTGAAATCCATCTCTTTTACAACGCCGTTGTGTTTGTCCCGATGGTGATTGCTATGTATTACCACCTGTTTCCTCCAACCGGTGAGGAGCACGCGGCGTGCAGTTGTGCCGTGAAAAAGCCCTCACTTAACCCGATGGCGGCGTGACGTCGATCGCTTTCCGGGGAGCACCGGCCATGTGCAGGTGGATTCACTTGGCCCGATCGATTGTTCTGAGCTTCTCTCTTCTATTGTCTGTTAGCGCTTGTCATCAGGCGCCTCGGCCGGTGGTTCTAACGGTCGAGCCAGAGGTTTCTCCCCAGCCGCCTCGCGTAGGTCCAGCGACTATTGTTTTGAAATTGAAAGACGGCTCCGGAGGCCCGATTGCGGGAGCACGAGTCGAGCTTGAAGCCAACATGTCACATCCAGGCATGAGTCCGGTCGTGGGTGTTGCCAGCGAGATCTCCCCGGGATCGTATCGGTGCCCCATCGCGTTCTCGATGGCCGGCGATTGGATCATTACCACGCGGATAACTTTGACGGACGGACAGAAACTCGAACGAGAGTTTCGGATCAGCGGAGTTCGTCCGGATTAATGCTTTGTCTATTCAATCTTCACAACCTTCCGTACCCGACAGAACCAACGCGCCTGGTTCTCAATCTGCGGGATTTGATCTGCTGCTTCTGCCGGTTGTCGGCCGGCTATTGCACTGGCGTCATGCACGCACGCTGCTTCAAATACCATTGTTGGTCTTGGGCATTGTGATGATTGTGCATGGTCTGTTTGGACCGTCACTAGCGCCCAAAAACCTGGCAACGACACTGACATGGGTCCACTTCCGCGGTGCGTTGGTGTTGAGCCTTTTGATTGCCGGCAATTTCTTTTGTCTGGCTTGTCCGTTCATGCTGGTGCGCAATCTTGGCCGCAAGCTTTTCAAGCCGATCTGGAATTGGCCTCGCCGTTGGCGGAACAAATGGCTGTCAGTCGCACTCTTCATATCCGTCTTGTTTCTTTATGAGTTGTTTGATCTCTGGTCCTCGCCGTGGTGGACAGCCTGGCTAATCATCGCCTTTTTCGGAGCGGCGCTGGCGATTGATGGTCTGTTCAAGCACGCCGCGTTTTGTAAATTCGTTTGCCCGATCGGCCAGTATAACTTTGTCGCTTCTACGCTTTCGCCGCTCGAAGTAAAGGTGCGGGACGATCGCGTCTGCGTCAGTTGCAGGACGAAGGATTGCATTCGTGGAGAGCGCGAGCCCACTGCGCCGCTGGTAGTTATTCAGCGAGGCTGTGAGCTGGCTCTGTACCAACCTCGCAAGACCGGCAACATGGATTGCACGTTTTGTCTGGACTGTGTCCAGGCGTGTCCACACGATAACGTTGGAATAATCGCGCGTGTGCCTGGCACTGAGCTGATGGTTGATCCATTGCGGTCCGGGCTGGGTTTCTTTTCACGGCGAAAAGACCTCAGCGTGTTGGTAATCGTGTTCACCTTTGGAGCGTTACTGAACGCGTTTGGAATGGTCAGTCCGGTTTACGTCTTGGAAAACTGGCTGGCGGCGCGGATGAATGTTACGCACGAAATGCCGGTGCTTGCGGTTATCTTTGCGTTCTTTCTCTTTATTGAACCGGTTGTGCTTTTAGGCATCGCCGCATGGTTAACGCGTCTGTTTGGACGCGATAAGAGATCGGTCCTGACGCTGGCTGTGCGCTACTCCTACGCTCTGGTGCCGATTGGCCTGGGCGTCTGGCTGTCGCATTACGGTTTTCATTTTCTGACGGGTTTATTCACGTTTGTACCGGTGGCCCAGAACGCATTAGCGACGCTTGGTTGGCCCATTCTTGGGCAACCACGATGGAGTCTGACTGGTCTGTCAGTGAATTCCGCGCGCGCACTTGGATATGGGTTTCTATGCCTGGGATTAATGGGATCGCTGCTGATAAGTTACCGGCTTGCAGAGCAGGACAATCAGAAGCGCGCGCTCGGCGTCTTTGCGCCATGGGCCACGCTTTCGGTTATTCTCTTTGCGACAGCTCTCTGGTTGATGTCGCAGCCCATGGAAATGCGCGGCACGCTGCTCGGCACAGGATGAGCGACGTAGAAGATCAGCCTCTTATTCACACCGGGCTTCAGCCCGGTGATCAGCGCCATGATCGTTCCACGAACCGTTTCAACGGTTTCTCACGCCGACGATGAAAGCCGGGCGAGAATGTGCCGCGGCGTGGTAGCGGGAAACCGTTGAAACGGTTACGTGGCGTCACCTGGCGCCTGAATCACCGGGCTGAAGCCCGGTGTGAATGAATGAGAGATAGGCCGGTGCGGTAGAGTCAATCGTCTCGCATATTGGATATGATGGTCTACAAACGATTCCGAATGCGGCTTGCTCTCGCGCTGCTGACGTTAGGATTATTCTTTACTTCCAACACCGCCAGTGCTCACAATGGGCCGCCGTACGCGTTGATGGTCGATCAGAAAGTGGGCCAATTAAATGTCTCTGTTTGGACAGACCCGGACGTCGGTACTGGCACTTTCTTCGTTATTCTTGAGCCACCAGCAGGTGTCTCCATCCCAAGTGACCTTCGCGTTGAAGTTGCCGTACAGCCGACCAGCGGGCGACTAAACGAAACAATCTATCAGGCCGTCAGAGAAAATCTTCGTGGGCAGATCGAATACAAAGCGCTCGTGTCTTTCGATAAGCAGGAGTACTGGCGGGTGCGCATTTTGCTTCACAGCTCGCTGGCTAACGGCGAGCTCAGTGGAACCGTCGAAGCGACACCGCCCGGCCTGGGTCGTTGGGACCTGCTCATCTATCTCTTTCCATTCCTGGCGGTCGGCTTTTTATGGCTCTTGGCTGTAAAACGCAGACGTTTCCGCAGCCAAAGCCACAGCTAAAACCAGGCTGGGCCATCTCCACCTAAAGTTTGACTCGAAGGTCAATCGCCAGTCTCGTGACGCATTGTCAAGGAAGTGTTAGTTTGCCCGCGTTGCAGACGAATATCGGTCCCGGGCTGGAGCGATTCAAGGTCTTCCTTCCTAACTTGTTGCAGACCAAAACAGCCCTTAAGTCGCTGGCTTATTCCAGACCGGGACCAACCTCTATCAAATTCCAAAACAAGAAGTCGATTGACAACTAACCGCCCCGGTTGTGTGTACTTCAATATATACTGGGCTAATCAATCTTTAGTTACTTCTAGAACATGGACCAAAGTGTTCCGAGCGAGCTTTCGCGAGTCAATACTCCTTCGAGAGCTCACCCACACGCCGATCGCACGCTGAAACGGGAACTCGGCCTTCGCACGGCGACAGCTCTAATAGTTGGCGAGATCATCGCGGTAGGTATTTTCCTGACTCCCGCAGGCATGGCAAAGTCACTCGGGTCGCCGGCCTGGTTGTTGGCCGTCTGGTCGGTCATGGGCGTGCTCTCGATCTGCGGTGCGCTTTGCTTTGGAGAACTTGCGGCTAGATTTCCGGAAGCCGGTGGTGGTTATGCATACCTGCGCGAAGCGTACGGACCACTGCTGGCTTTTCTGTATGGTTGGATGGCCTTGTTGGTAATGGATCCGGGACTGACTGCAGCGCTGGCAATGGGCGCAGCCAGTTACCTCGGTTATGGCTTGAGTCTATCAACGCGCGGAAGTCAGCTTGTCGCGATCGGAATTATTGTTGTGCTCGCTTTGGTAAATATTCGCGGAGTCAGATTCGGCGCCTGGTTCATGAGATGGCTGACGGTAATCAAGATTGGATTCCTGGTTTTCATCGCATTGTGGGCCTTCAGCTTTCAGATGGGCCACTGGTCAAACTTTGTTCCGCTGGTGGCCCAGCGGGCCGGTTCGAAGCCATTAATCGAAGGCTTAGCCGCTGCCGTGGTGGGTTCGTTCTTTTCTTTTGCGGGCTGGTGGGACGTTGCCAAGGTTGCGGGTGAGGTACGCAATCCTTCCCGCACAATGCCGCGCGCGTTCGTGTATGGGCTGCTGATCGTGACGGCGATTTACATCCTGACCAGCGCTACGTTCGTCTATCTGGTACCGATGGAACAGGTCACGGATGGGCAAGCGTTCGCAGCGCAAGTGGGCGAGGTATTGTTCGGCCGGCCGGGAGCACAGGTGTTTTCGGCTGTAGTCATAGTGGCTGTGGTTGGGAGCCTTGCAGCGATCATCATGTCGGCGCCACGTGTTTATTTTGCGATGGCTCGCGACGGGCTTTTCTTTCCCGCGGCCAGCGCCATTCATCCGCGTTTCAACACACCCGCGCGTTGCATTGCTTTGCAGGCCGTGCTGGCGTCAGTGCTGGTGCTAAGTGGTAGTTTCGAAAAGATCATCGCTTACTTCTTTTTTGTGGTGCTGGTTTTTGTTGCCCTTACGGTCTTCGGGATTTTTGTGCTGCGGCGCAGAAAACCTGTGGCACTGGAATACTCGACGCCGGGTTATCCAGTGACGCCGATCGTATTCATGCTGGTGGTTCTGTTGATGCTGGTTCTGCTGGGCATTAGTCAACCGAAGCAGTCATTCATGGGAGTTGGCGTGGTAGCATTGGGCGTCCCGGTTTACTTTTTGCTTTTCCGTAGATCTTAAGTCTTTGCGTCTTTGCCTCTTTGCGGCTTTGCGTGAAAGGCTTTTTCTTGAGCGTTTGACTTTCACGCAAAGCCGCAAAGAGGCAAAGACGCAAAGACAAAACCTTTAATGGAGTTATTATGACGTGGATCAAGACTATTGCTGTTTCTGAAGACGAGGAAGTACGAAAAGCTGCTGAAGGACAGCGGCATCTATATCCAATTGAATACGCGACGCCTGTGCATCCAACGCTTGATGGAGAGAGCGCCGGTATCGTCCAGTCGCACAGTCTTATTCCCGACGCGCTCTTTCACGCGTTTGCGACCTATGGCTCACTGATGTCCCCCGATTTGCCATTGAAGCGGCACCAGCACGAAATGATCGCAACGATGGTCTCCGTCACCAACCGCTGTCATTATTGAATCGAATCTCACGCAGAGTTTCTGCGTCGCGTCACTCTAGATGAGAAGATGGTCCAGGCGCTCCAGGACGATTACAAGAGTGCGCCCATTTCGGAACAGGACCGAGTCATGATTGACTATGTCGTGCAACTGACGAACGACGCTACCCGCATTTCTCCCAAAGACCATGAAAAGCTTCGTGGCGTCGGCTTTGACGATAAAGCGATATTGCAAATCACACTGATCGCTTCGTGGTTCAACTACATCAATCGAGTTGCAGATGCCCTGGGCGTCGGCCGCGATTAACCGATAACTGAGTCGACTGCTAACCACGCGAATAGATATATTGTGATGTGATTACTATGGCTGTAGGCGCAAGTTTGGCTGACTATGCCGCTTTGCAGAAGCTGGCGACGGATTTCTGGGAGTGGCGTGCTGCGAATCAACCGGTCTCCTACGACGATATTCCTCGTATCGAAAGATCGGCCGGTTGGATTTCGGATTGGTCGCGCCAGGCGATTGAACGACGCCGCACAGAACTCCTCGAATTCACAAAACGACATGAGGCTATCGATCCCGGTTCATGGCCGGTTTCTCAGCAGGTCGATTACCGCTTGATTGGATCGGCGCTCGCACGAGTGCATTGGGAGTTAAATGTTACCCGAGCCCATGAGCTCAATCCCGGCTTCTACGTTGACCAGACCCTCGGAGTCCTATTTCTTTCTTTGCTGAAGCCTCCGCCGTTCGACGAAGAACGGAGTCGCGTCATCATCAATGCCCTACAAAGCTTCACTGGTACTGTCGATCAGGCCAGGGAGAATCTCACCGGTCACGCCATCAAGCCCTTTGCGCTGGCAGCCATCGAAAAGCTTGCAGACATCAGACCACGTCTCACGAAAGTGGCTGCTGAGCTCAGTTCATTCCTTTCGGGAGTGGACAGTGCCGAACTTAACGAAGCCACGGACATGGCCCTCAATGCTCTCGAATCATTTCATGATTGGCTCAACTCGCAGCTCGCATCCATGGCCGAGACGACCGCCGTGGGCCGCGAAGCATACGTCTATTTTCTAAAGCACGTCGCGCTGATGCCATACATGCCGGAACAATTGCTCGTGATGGGCAAGCATGAATGGGAACGCTCAGTCGCATTCGAAACCTGCGAGCAAACCCGCAACCAGGATGTGCTTGACCTTAAATTGTTTCCCGACCAGGCGGCGCAGATGGAAAGGGAAGCTATTGAAGAGGAGAACGCTCGGAGCTTCCTTGAGGAAAAGAACATTCTCACCGTGCCCGGCTGGTTGAAGCATTATCGAAACCTGCCGCTGCCTCCTTACCTCGAGCCGCTAACCTTCATGGGAGTCACAGACGACCTCACTTCCGACACGAGGCTTCATGAAGATGGCATCAGCTACATCAAACGCCCATCGCCTGACCTCGACTATTTTGCTCTGTCCATTGCCAAAGATCCGCGACCATTGATTGTTCACGAAGGTGTCCCCGGTCATTACTGCCAAATGGCGCTCTCCTGGGCGCACGAGAATCCGATTCGCCGACGCTACTACGACTCAGGCGCGAATGAGGGCATTGGGTTCTATGCCGAGGAGATGATGCTTCAGTTCGGGTTCTTCGACGACAGTCCGAAGCTGCGCGAGATCATGTACAACTTCATGCGGCTGCGAGCCTTGCGCGTGGAGGTTGACGTTAAGCTTGCGCTTGGACTGTTCACGATTGATCAGGCTGCCGAGTATTTGGAGAAGATCGTGCCTGTCGATCGGGGGACGGCTCGCCAGGAAGCCGTGTTTTTTGCTTCATCGCCGGGCCAGGCGATTACTTATCAAATTGGAAAACAGCAAATCATCAAGTTTCTTGCCGACGCGCGGCTTCAACAGGGACGCAAGTTCACCTTGCGAAACTTCCACGACTTTTTATGGAAGAACGGAAACGTTCCAATCGTGTTGCTGCGCTGGGAGTATCTTGGATTAAAAGATGAGATTGAGGTTCTGGATAGCTAGCACTCATTTCAATCCACGAATCAGAATAATATCGTGATTCCATTTTGAGCTGGTGTAGGCCAGCTTCGAGTGGTCGCGCGACCAGGCGAAATCAAATTCGTCTTCTGCTTTAAAACTGGCAACCTGATGCGGTGGCCCACCACTTACTGATTGTTCATAGAGCTTAACTTTTCCTTCATCTTCCACAGCGTAAGTCACTGAAGTGCCGGCCGCATTCCAGTGTAAACGGGTCGAAATCCATGATCCCCGCTCAGGTCTTATTTGAAAGATGGTTTTCAGGTCTTCTACCGTTCCGAGCGCTATGGTGTGTCTGGGAATACTGTTTGAGACTTCGTAGTAAGCGATCAACTTTCCATCCGGTGAGAGAGAAGGACAAAGAGCATATTGATCTGTGAGCTTTACCGGTTCACCGCCCTGGATAGGAACCTTCCAGAGTTTTGAATCGACCGGGGTGTTGTAATAGATCCATTTACCGTCCGCGGAAACGGTGGCGTTTCTTTCTGCGTAACCGTCAGTGAGTTGCACTTGATTGCTGCCGTCCAGATTCATACGCCAAAGGTGATCTGCGCCAGTACGATCGGAATGAAACACAATATAACGGCCGTCGGGGGCAAGGTCGGGGTAGTCATTTATTTCAGAATTAAAGGTTAACTGTCTGGGTTCGGTCCCGTCTGCGTTCGACACCCAAATGTCCCAGCCCACACCGGATCGAGAGACATACACAATTTTCCCGTCGGGTGTCCACGTTATCCTCCCTCTGGCGGCGGCAACCGCCTTTGCGTCGCTACCATCAGGCTTCTGTGAAACCCAAACGCTTGAAGTCAGTTCAGCTTGCAAGCCAATCATTTTGGTTGCGTCGGCAGACAGACTGAATGAGAGGTAGTTGTTGGTGTCATCGGTCACTCTATGTATCTGAGCATCCGGGTATGACATTGCCCAAATCTGATCGAGCGAAGAAAGCTTTTCCTTCGCGCACATTAGCAAACCGCTGCCATCCGGCAGCCACTCGATTGACCACACGTTGAACCAGTTTGGTTTAAGCAACGGTCGTTCTTGTTCGCTCTCAACATCAATCTGCGAGATGGTGATGTTTTGGTGCGACGAGTTTGTCTCACCAACCACACAGACAATCACCCTCCCGTTGGGTGACCAGCTGAAATTCTTGAGCCAGTCAGGTTCATTGTGCACCGCCAACGGACGCTCGTCGCTGTCGTCGATGTGAGCGATATAAAGAGTATCCTGACGCTTAATTAAATCGAGTCGGGAGAAGGCGATCCGGCTATCGTCTAAAGCTAGCGAGAATGATCCGGCAACATTCGGGATTACCTTAGTCGAGGGACCGCCGATGGCCGGTATTCGAAACAGGTCATCTACCTGACCCTCATCATGTCTGACGAAATAGATATAATCGCCGCCATGTGAAAAACACATCCGCCGGTAAACAACATAACCCGGCGAAATGATTTGCACGTCCACCGCCGTGGCGAGCTGCCTAAGCCAAAGACTTTGCTGCCCACTGTTCTCAAGCACGAATGCGACCTGTTTTCCATCCGGCGAAATGGCTGCTGAGACGACATTTCCGGAGTTTGTGATCTGTTCAGTCTTCAAAGCACTTGGCGTAAAGGGCACTAGAGTTCTCTTTGGCTCATCGCCGGCGTAACGGTAGCTCAGATACCAAACCGAAAGTCCTGCAATCAGGAACAGGATTAGTGAAACCAGGCGAAGTGACTTTGAAACGGCAAACCTGCTTGCAGCCTGCGAAGCGACGACTTTATGAGTGCCGGCTGGAAGCACCGTGGTGTTGTCGCTTCGCGTGCCATTTTCAGAAATGTTCACGGTCTGGTGTGTGGCGCCAAATGGTTCCCCCTCGGCTGACCTTCCGTTGTTTCGATCAGTATCAGATCGGACTAGAGCTTCCGGCAGATCGACGCTAGCCCTCTCCGCCAGAACTTCCTTAACTTCACGCTTGAAGCGGTAGCCACGACGAGGCACCGTCTCAATGTAAAGAGGTTCGCGCTTTGTATCGCCCAGAGCCTTTCTCAGCATCGTGATGTTGAAGGTTACGTTGCTTTCCTCAACAAACACGTCTGGCCATAGGGTGTCCATCATCTTCTGCTTGCTGACGACACATCCCTGGTTTTGCACGAGCAATAAAAGCGTATCGAAGACCTTAGGTGTGACCGGAACAGGATTCCCTTCGCGCGTGAGAATGCGTTCTTCGACATCCAGAACAAAAGGATCAAACTTGTAGAAATGTTTGAGGTTGACCGACATAAGCTCTCTAGCAATTCTCTAATAAATCTCTAAACGCCCTCTCAGGACTTTTGAGGCGATGCTTTGATTAAGCTTACGGTCGGGAAAGCGCTCATCTTACCACACGGAGGTAACAATGATCGTTAAGTTACCCATTCCGATTCGAATTTTCTCGCTCTCGAATAATGGCGCGAGTATGGGGAATAGGTGTGGCGAAAATGCAATCACGCTGCGGAATATCTAACTCGTAGATTCCGCAGTTTCTCCGCTCACGTTAATTAACAAACTGCAAACCTCAGCCCGACCTAGCCCAGAACGGAGAGACCCAAGATGAAGAAATACAGACTCCACGTTGCAGTGTCAGTGATGCTGCTCGCAGTAGCTATCTGGCTGACTACGATGCCGGCACGTTCTCAATCAATTGATCGAACGCAAAATCCCAATACCGCAAATGCGGGAATAGCGAAATCTCTCGCCCAGGAGGTCGGCGCCGGGCGCGGCGATTTACAAACGCCAGACTCATCCTCATTTATTATCGCCCGCGATCCCTTCCGTTCAATTCGGCGAGGGCGACAACTTTTCCAGCGAAAGTTTCTGCGCGAACAGGGGCAAGGGCCACTGGCCGGCCCGGATGGAGCAGGCGACATTAACACTAACCTCGCTTTGGGGGCCGGACTGAGCGACAGCTGCGCCGGTTGTCATGGCAGGCCTCGCGGCGCTGGGGGTTACGGAGGTGACGTTGTAACCAGGCCGGATAGTCGCGACGCCCCTCATCTGTTTGGCTTGGGCTTGAAAGAGATGCTTGCTGATGAGATTACTTCAGACCTGCGTGCAATTCGCGCCCAAGCGATCGCTGATGCTCAGCAACAGCACCATGCGGTCAGCAGGCAGCTGCTTAGTAAGGGCATCAACTACGGCTCTATAACGGCCAACAGCAATGGCACGGTTGATACATCGCATGTTGAAGGAGTCGATCCCGATTTGCGCGTGCGCCCCTTCTTTTGGCATGGCGGGACTATCTCGATTCGCGAATTCGTGGTGGGGGCGCTTCAGAACGAGATGGGCTTACAGGCGGTTGACCCCGAGTTGATGGCAGCGCACAACGGCGGCCGGTTCGTCACGCCTTCCGGCATGGTTTTCGACGGCTCAATCGATAACGTCGAAGCCCCGCCGACTGACAATCCGGCGGCCGACCTGGACGGTGATGGCGTAGCCAATGAGATTCCAACCAGCCTCATCGATCACTTTGAGTTCTATTTGCTCAATTACTTTAAACCGGCCACGTACCAGCAGACGCACGAAACCAGGAAGGGGCGCGCGATCTTTCAGCAGATCGGTTGCGCGCAGTGCCATATTCCTGATTTGCAGATCGCCCACGATCGGCGTGTCGCTGATGTCGAAACGACCTATGATTCCGTCAATGGGATCTTCAACAACTTGTTTGCGACGGCTACGCCACTATTCGACGTGACTGACGATCATTCCGGGTTTCCGAGCTTGAAACGTCCAAAGTTGGGACCCTTTCTCGTAAAGAATATCTTCACCGATCTCAAGCGCCACAATCTCGGACCGAACTTTTACGAGAGAAACTACGACGGCTCCATGCGTACGCAGTTTATGACGACGCCGCTCTGGGGTGTCGGTTCTACACCGCCTTACGGGCACGATGGCCGAAGTATTAATCTCGAGCAAGTAATCCTACGTCACGGAGGTGAGGCGCAGGCAGCCAGGGACGGTTTTGCGTCGCTATCAGATACTGACCAATTCCGTTTACTGGCATTTCTGAACTCGCTGGTTCTCTTTCCGCCGGATGACACAGCTTCGAATCTAGATCCGGGAAATCGGAATGCGTTGAACTTTCCTCAGTTCGGTCATGGCAGTATCAAACTTACCGCTCTCTTCAATAATCCCAACGATCCGGAGTGAAGAGGAAAGGGCGGAGGGGTAAGGGCAAAGAGGTAAGGGCAAAGAGGAAAGGGCAAAGAGGTAAGCGCGGGGCGTCGCATGCAGTTTGCGCTTGCCTCTTACCCCTTGCCTCTTACCCCTTACCTCTTACCCCTTACCTCTTACCCCTTACCTCTTACCTCTTACCTCTTAGCCCTTTGCTCTTTGCCCATCGCCTGGCGGTTACGAAAGCGTCTGACCTTCGCCAGGTTGCCGCAGTCGCGCATTTGGCACCATTGCCTGGTACCGTTGCGACTCGTATCTACAAACAGCCAGCCGCAATCTTCTCCGGGGCATTGCCGCAGTCGCGAAAGCTCATCAGAAGACAGCAATTCTGCTGCTGATAAGGCGAGCGGCCACACGACTCGATCGAGAGCTTCATCACTATCCCAGGCCCACTCGAGCTTGCCTTCGCTCTCAACCAGACTCTGATGACCGCGTGCGATGGACAGCTCCTTGTTCAGATATTCGATATCGGTCGCTTCAGGTCGCCAATTTTCTATGACGGATCTAAACAGTCGATACAGAGCTTGTCGCAATCTGAGGCCTCTTTTGAGTACCGAACGCGCGAGGTTCGGTTGCTTTTGCGCGTTGCGTAAGAGTTGTTTCGCCTGCTTGTCGTTGAGAAGGCGGGCATGCTGGCCCCAGGCTATCAGATCAGCATAGTTGTCCAGCTTTTCCCGTATCGCGGCGTCTCTGTAATCTCGCGCTGTATATCCTTCCGCATTAGTTGTCCAGGCTCCGACGGTGTTAATGAAATCAACACTCGGATGCCCTCCCACCAGTTTGAACCGTTTAGCCTCAGTCTTCTGCGCCATTCAAATCGCCTCTGACCCGGATTGTAGCCTCCATAACCCTCGGCCTCAACGTTGACACACTACCTTATCACGTGTAGAGTGTAACCACTATTCTACAGATTAGCGGTTACAACACAAAAGGAGAGGAACAACATGTCGGAACTAGCAGCCATCGTTGAGGAGTTGAAAGACATTCATAGCGAGAACGCCTGGCATGGCCCGTCTTTGCATGACGCGTTGGAAGGAGTGACGGCCGAGCAGGCGGCCCGTAAGCCGATTGGGAATGCGCACAGCATTTGGGAGATCGTCTTGCACATTACGGGGTGGGAAAACGTCTTTCGCCGACGACTCGAGGGTGACGGCAAGGCCAAAGAACCTGAAGCCGGAGATTTTCCGCCTGTAAAAGAACCACACGAGCGAGCGTGGCGAGACACATTGGCTGGCCTGGAAACAGAACATCAACAGCTATTGAAGGTGATTACCGGTCTGTCAGAGGATCAACTTGGCGCAAACATTGCGCATAAGGATTATTCCGTTCGCTATCTCTTGCACGGAATCATTCGCCATCACGTCTATCACGCTGGGCAAATCTCGCTGCTGAAAAAGGCGACTGCAAAGAGTTGAAATGAGGAGGCAACCGATGCTTCGAATTTCAGCCACGATCCTGATTCTCAGCCTCAGCGTCGCCAGGAAGCGCTTCGCTTACGCCTTCGAACATGTGCTATAGCGGCAAGCAGTTGGTCCGTATCAAATGGCTTTTGTAGAAAATCGTTAGCACCTGCGTCGAAAGCCAGCCGCTGATGTGAGTCGTCCGTAAATCCGGAACAGAAAATAATGGGTGTGTCTCGATCAAAAGTTCTAATCTCTCGACATAAATCAATGCCCGTGCCGTCCGGCAGTAGATTGTCTATCAGATAGAGACCGAAATGTTCTCGCTTTGCAGTCAGGAGGGCATCGGCGCAGGTCTCAACAGCAGTGATCCGATACGATTTGCCGAGCAAACGCGGAATCATCTCGCTCATATCTATGTTGTCCTCGACGTATAGGACACGGGTGATGCGCATAACGAAGTTGTGCTGGACTTATGGGACGCGGATGGTGCGAATTATCGGTTGCCGTCGGCCACCCAGAGCCGCGTGGTTTACAGCACTGTTCAAGAGAGCCTTGAAAATGTGTCTATATTCCTAAAAGACCAATGGTTTATCGATTCCACAGTTCCTGATAATAGCGGTCGTCGTCGCAAGCTTAATCACGTTTCTTATCTCATATCTTGAAATCGTCGCGAGAAAGGGAGTACTGATTTGATAGGTCTGCCGGCTATGACGGCGGATTGAGGTCACCGTTGAATTAAATGAAGACTTTTATGCTAGCCCTGTCTACTGTTGTATCAACCTAGACCAGACATGAAGGCAAGCGAGGTATAATAGGCGCATTGCGAACTCAGACCGCAAAGCTATGGTCCAACCTCGCGGAACTGTGGACGCGTTTCTTATCCTCGCCTTCAGTGGAAACCGCGATGGAGAGTGCCAGGCCAAATGGGAAGTTTTCCGGGAGGGGTCGTTGTGTCTAAAGCTGTTGTAGTTGACGCGCCTGTACACAATGACGCCGGCAGCAAGACCGAAAAAGGCGATGAGCACCGACGCGGGGAGGAAGTTTTTCATAGCGTCTACATATCTTAGCCTAGCAGGAAATATGAAGTTGCCCTACGATCGGCGCTCAGCCGCGGCGCTTCACCCTTGTTGGCGCCGTCGGCTGGAGCGCCAGGTTAGAGCTTCAGGGGCTTACTCAGCTCGCTACGGGTTTTTAGTCCTCGTTACGCAGGTTGTTTAGATCGTAGCTTTCCTGGACCGAGACGCCGCCATAATGGCCATCGTTGTCCTTATCGTCGGGACCGACGGGTCTCTCGGGAAGCACCATCATCATGTTGTCATTCACCCAGTTCGCGACTGCGACACCGAGCGTGTTGCTGCGCACCAGCGTCGATCGATAATGGAACCCGGCGTAGATGCGTGCGACGTTCACGTCCTCGATGATCTGGTTCAAGCTCGTATAGTGCCGCGTGACGCCGGCTAGGCTGATGCTCGTGGTCGTCACGTCGATGGTATCGTCGCCGAGGTAGTTCTGGATCGCTGTGATGCCGGCCGGGGTCAGCGTGCCATGTGCGGCATAGAACTCGGGATGGCACGGCGTCTGGCGGAGCGGCGTCCAGTTCGTTGCCGGATAGATTAAGTTGATCGCGGTGTATGGACGCCAGAAGTGCTCGCGATACTTGACCCGCCACGTCCGGATGTAGGTGTCTGCCTGCGTGATGTTAAGCGCGGCGAACAGACGAGCGTGGGCCAGTAACTGCTTTGAGGCGGCCGTGCGGTTGGTCTCCACCGGCTCCTGCGCAACCAACTGGCGCGCCAGGCGATTAATGCTCGAGAGTGACGGCTCGATGTAGAACAGGCCGATCTGCGTCTGCTCGGAGGTGCGCACCGTCGAGTCCGAAGCGCCGAAGGCGCGGACCTCCTCGAGCGCGGCGAGCC
>Ga0126384_10000976_pt1 | contig 16568 bp, 12 predicted proteins | sample PanSoiMetPlot_36_FD_92543 | JGI IMG/M metagenome (GOLD analysis project Ga0126384, IMG submission 92543) | Tropical forest soil microbial communities from Panama - MetaG Plot_36 | ecosystem: Environmental > Terrestrial > Soil > Tropical forest > Bulk soil | place: Panama | collected 2016-02-17 | reverse complement strand
GGTCAGGCAAGTGGCGTCGGCGATGGTGAAGGGAACGTTGAGGATCCGGGCCAGGGTCTGGGCGAGGAGCGTCTTGCCGCTTCCGGTGGGACCGAGCAGCAGGATGTTCGACTTCTGCAGCTCCACATCGTCCATCGCGACCTTGGACTCGATGCGCTTGTAATGGTTGTGGACGGCCACCGCGAGCACCTTCTTCGCTCGCTCTTGGCCGATCACGTACTCATCCAGGACCGTTTTGATTTCCGAGGGGCGCGGAATCCGCAGCTTGGTGTCCTTGGCCTCCTCGCGATCGATTTCCTCGGCGATGATGTCGTTGCACAGCCCGATGCACTCATCGCAGATGTACACCGTGGGGCCGGCGATCAGCTTTTTGACTTCTTTTTGGGACTTGCCGCAGAAGGAACAACAGAGGGTTTGGTTATCGCGTTTCTCTACGTTCTTACCCGCCATGTTACCCTCACGACCCCGCTGGGCGACCCCATTTGGCTGCTCACCGTCAATCTACTCAGTTCTCCTCCGGCCCGTCCATCTTGGACCTAAACTAACCCGCTGGGAATTTCAGTGCAGGACGTAAGGCAGCCCGTCAAGCTGACGCGTCGCGCCAGCTCAGACGAACGGCTTGCTACAGGTCCCGTTTTTCCCGGGGCACAACTTTCTTCTGGACCACCACTTCGTCGATGATGCCGTACTGCTTCGCCTCGATCGAACCCATGAAGTAGTCGCGGTCGGTGTCTTTCTCGACCCGCTCCAGGGTCTGGTTGGTATGCTTGGCGATCAGCTCATTAAGCTTGGCCTTCATCCGCAGAATCTCTCGGGCCTGAATGTCGATGTCCGTGGCCTGGCCGCGGGCGCCGCCCATGGGTTGGTGAATCATGATCCGAGAATTGGGTAGGGCGAAGCGCTTTCCCTTGGCTCCGGCCAACAGAAGCATCGCGGCCATTGAGGCTGCCTGCCCCACGCAGATGGTCGAAACCGCCGGCTTGACGTACTGCATGGTGTCGTAAATCGCCAACCCCGAGGTGACCGAGCCCCCGGGCGAATTGATGTACAGGTTGATGTCCTTGTCCGGGTCTTCCGACTCCAGGAACAAGAGCTGGGCGACGATCACATTGGCAACATCGTCGTCCACTTCGGTGCCGAGCATGATGATCCGGTCTTTGAGCAGCCGACTATAGATGTCATAGGAGCGCTCGCCCCGGTGGGTCTGCTCGACGACGTAGGGCACGGGCATGTACGGCATGGGGCCTCCGAGAGTTTGCGGCGCAGGTGGTTAGCTCTATAAGTACTTCGCCTGGGCCTTCAAGAATTCAACCGTCTTTTCGTCCCGAAGTCGACGCGACAGGCCGCGCCGTTCGTTCGGATCCCGGAAGTAGCTTTTGACCTTCGCCAGGGCTTGCCCGCTCTCCTTGGAAATCTCCTCCAGCTTTTGCCCAATCTCTTCCTCGGAGACCTCAAAAGTCTTCTGTTCCGCGATCGCCTCCAACAACAATGAACCCTTCACCTCCACCAGCGCGCGTGGGCGCAACTCGGCTCGAAGCCGGTCGAAATCCAACCCAAGTCGCCGCGGGTCGATTCCGCCCCGGGTCATCGAGCGCAGCGCGCTCTCGAGCAGCACTTCCACGGCGTGGTCGACCATGGACTCAGGCACCTCGAACGGATTTCGCTCGATCAACAGCTGGATGATCTGTGAACGCTCCGCTGACGCTTCCTCCTGGCGAGCCGCATGCTCCAGGTCGGTGCGGACTTTGGCCCTCAGCTCGGAAAGTGTCTTGCCGGCTTGCACCTCCTGCGCGAACTCATCGTTCAACTCCGGGACGATCCGCGCCTTGAGGCCTTTGAGTCGAATCTGGAAGTGCGCCGTCTTTCCGCGGACCTCCTCGACGGGGTAGTCGCGAGGAAAGGCGTAGTCCAGCTCCTTGGTGTCTCCGACCTTGACGTTCTCGAGGGCGGCAATCTTGGACTGAACCAGCTCCCCGGGAGCCACTTCCACGGTTAGGTTCTCCACCCGGCTTCCGGGGAAGTCCTTCCCGGCGATGGTCGCCACATAGTCGATGAACGCGAAGTCTCCTCGCTCGGCCACATCCCGACCCTGGATCGGCTCGAGGCGGCTCATCGTCTGGCGCATCTTTTCGATCTGCTCGTCGACCTGAGCGTCGCCGACGGCGTGCTCGACCTTCTTCAGGGGAAGCTCGAGATAGTCTTTGGGCTCGATCTTGGGCTTGACGTCCACCCGGGCCTGAAACCGGAACGGCTCATCCGGCCGCAGCATCTCGTTCGTCACCCGTGGGGGGGAGACCACCTCCACTTTGTGCTCGCGAATCGCCTCAGTGTAAGCGCGCTCCACCACGCGGCGGATCACGTCGCCCTCCACCTCCTGCTTGAAGCGCTGCTCGAGAATCCGCCTCGGGACCTTGCCCGGCCTGAAGCCGGCGATTTTGACTTGGCGGCTCAGCGCGGCGTACGCGCGGTTGAGCTCTTGGCTCACCGTGGTCGGCTCGACTTCGATCGACAGCTTCCTTTCGATTGGAGATGTTTCTTCGACCTGGACCTTCATCCGTTCCTCTTGGGCGAGGAGGGACTCGAACCCTCACACCTTTCGGTACCAGATCCTAAGTCTGGAGCGTCTACCAATTCCGCCACCCGCCCACGCGCCGGTTTGTACTCGAGAAATGAGAGCGGAGGGAATCGAACCCACAACCTATGGATTAAGAGTCCATTGCTCTGCCAATTGAGCTACGCTCCCATCATTGGCGGTGAGGCGAGCGCTTGTAACGAACCGCCGCTGGGGTGTCAACGCAAGCAGACCAGACGTTGCTAGCCGGTCTGGCGTTGTCGAACAGCAACGAATCCGCCGGGCGATGTTGCGTCGCCCATAACATCGGCGCCTCGCTGGACCTCCGCCGGTCGCGGGGCAGCAATGATCGCGGCTCTCCAGGCCGATTCCGAAGCGTGGCACGGGGGCTGCTTTGGGCGAGCTCGTCGTCTTCGAGATGGAGAGCGAAAATGTCCCTCAGGCACTGTCTTCTTGTCCTCGGCGCGATTGCAGCGATCCACTGCGGCGGGTCAGCGACCCAGTCCGGAGCCGGTCCAACCATCGCCTCGTTCACCGCAACCCCATCGAACCTTCCAGTAAGCGGCGGCAGCGTCACGTTGAGTTGGAGCGTCAGTGGGGCCAGCTCGCTCTCGATCGATCAAGGCGTCGGCGAGGTGAGCGGAATAACTTCCAAAGTGGTCGCGGTCACCTCGAGCAAGACCTTTACGCTGACTGCGAGCAACTCAACCGGCAGCAATACCGAACACGCCAGCGTGAGCGTGGCCGCGAGCCTGACCGTGACCGGGAAAGTGGTGAACAGGTTCAAGCAGCCGGTCAGCGGAGTAAGAGTTTCGACTCCTGGCAAGGCCGCTGTCACTACCGACGCGAACGGTGCCTTCATGTTTCAAGCGGTGACGGCTCCCTACGACGTTTACATCGTGGACACTGCTTACAAGGCGATCACCACCTACAAGGGCCTGACGCGTGCCGACCCCACTCTCTGGTCCGTCAGCGCATTGAGTGGCGCCGCCCACGCAGCTCTGGTCGCGGGCACGGTGCAAGCCGGTGGAGTGGGAACGTACCCGCAGCCGGCTGGATATCACACCGCCGTCGCGTTCATGTCTCCGGAGACGACCCTGGCGGCTCTAACCAACGCTTCTGGTGCTTTCGGCCTGATCCCTCAGTGGTATGGCCCGACCAGCGCTCAAGGCTCGTTGCACGCGCTCCAGGTTCGCGAGTCAACGCCGGGAATTCCCGCGGAGTACAAGGGATACGGCAAGCTCGATCTGATCGTTTCCAACGGCGGTTCTTACACCGCTCAGAACGTCAGCCTCTCGGCGGTAAGCACGGGGACGTTGGGCGGCAGCGTCGCCACGCCACCCGGCTACATCCTCCGCAGCAAAGTCGCCTACCTTGCCCTTAACCCGTCGCCAAAGCTTCAACTGGCCCTCGACAGCTCTTCGGCCTCGACATTCAACTTTCTGGTGCCGGTCGTTTCGAACAGCAGCCTGGTTCTTTTGGGGCTCGCAGACAAGCTGGGTTCGACCTTCACCTCTGCCTGGAAGGCAGCCCTTGCCCCGAATGCGTCGGGCGTCAACCTGGTCCTTCGCAGCGGAGCCGAAGCCTCTCTTCCAGTCAGCGGAGCGACCGGCGTTGGCACCACCAGCTCATTTTCCTGGTCCGGATTGTCGGAGGGCGTACACCAAATCGCGTTCATTCCAGCAGCGGCGGACCATCCCACTTTTTACGTGTTCACCACGGGAACCGAGACCACAATTCCCGATGGCAGCAGCTCTGGGCTTCCTCTTCCGGGCGCCGCCAACTACTACTGGGTCGTCAACGGATACGCGCCGTTTCCCACGATCGACGCCGCGGCGAGCCTCGACTTCTTGTCGCGCCTTAACCTTGAAATTTCAGCGGACTATTACACCAGCAACAGCTCGCCGCGGCCATTCACGACCCGGCCATGAACCGGCCTTCCCTTGACCCTTCGAGGCACGATCGCTAGGTTGCCATCGCTCTCCGCCGGAGAGCTCGTGAGCGCCCGCCGCCGACCTGAGGTCCGCTGATCGCCAAGCGGCCCGCGCATCCCATCGGCGACCCGCGGCTGGAGCAACGATGGAAGACCTCAATCCGTTCAACATCACCAAGAAGCAATTTGCCCGAGCGGCGGACCATCTTCAGCTGGACGCAGGACTTCGAGAGATCCTGGAGAAACCCAAGCGCTGTTTGATCGTCAGCATCCCGACCCGCATGGACGACGGCTCGATTCGGGTTTTCGAGGGATATCGGGTGCAGCACAGCCTCGCGCGAGGGCCGGCCAAGGGTGGAATCCGCTACCATCCCGATGTCACCTTGGATGAGGTGAAGGCGCTCGCCGCCTGGATGACCTGGAAATGCGCGGTGGTGAACCTCCCCTACGGCGGAGCCAAAGGCGGCGTGGTCTGCAATCCGAAGCTGATGTCCCGGGGCGAACTGGAGCGCATGACTCGTCGCTTCGCCAGCGAGTTGTCTCTGGTGATCGGACCGGATCGGGACATCCCGGCTCGGGACCTCTACACCGATCCGCAGGTGCTGGCCTGGATGATGGACACCTATTCGATGCAGGTCGGATACAGCGCTCCGGGAGTGGTGACCGGCAAGCCCTTGCCGATCGGCGGAAGCGAGGGTCGGAACGAGGCCACCGGCCGCGGTGCGCATTTGGCGATCCGCGAAGCGTGCAAAGAACTGAAAATCCCCCCGGGCAGTCGGGTCGCGGTGCAGGGCTTCGGAAATGCGGGAAGCGTGGTCGCCAAGCTATTGGCCGCAGATGGATGGAATCTGATTGCCGTCTCCGATTCCAAGGGAGGCGTTTACAACTCGAAGGGCCTGGCCCTGAACCGAGTTCTTGAACACAAACAGCGCACCGGGTCGGTGGTCGGCTACCCAGAGGCGGAACCGATCGACAATCTCCGCCTGCTCGAGCTGGAATGTGAGGTACTGGTGCCCGCCGCGCTCGAAAACCAGATTACCGAGCGCAATGCCGGCCGGATCAAAGCTCGAGTCGTCGCCGAAGTAGCCAACGGCCCAACCACTCCCGCCGCGGACGACGTCCTCTACAAGCGTGGCGTGTTCGTGATTCCAGACATTCTCTGCAATGCCGGCGGGGTGACGGTCTCGTACTTCGAGTGGGTACAGGACCTTCAGGCCTTCTTCTGGGACGAGGACGTCATCAACGAGCACCTGGGCCGAATCATGCTGAAGGCCTTCAGAGAAGTGCTCGGCATCGCAAAATCCAGGCGCATCGACTTGCGGCAAGCGGCGTGGATCCTGGCGGTCGGGCGAGTCTCCGAGGCCCAGCAGATCCGCGGGCTGTGGCCGTAGGGAGGATCAGGCCCAGGGTCCCAATTGCTTCCGGGCCTCGCCCTCCGAGAGCTTTTTCGCCGCTTGTTTCACCTCGGCGGAAACCCAGGTTGGAAATGGAGTCACCACGTTTCGATGTGAGCCGGTCTCGGTGTGGACCTGGTCAATGGCCGCCAGTCGGGATTTCCCGATTTTTGGCGCCAGGCGGACCAGAGCTGGCCAAAGGCGCCGATGCACGAAGGTGATTTTTCCTCCTACCAATCGGAAACAGAGGACGTCCCGCGAGTGAGCAAGCTTGGAGAGCGCGCGGAAGATCTCCCCGCCCTTTGGATGACCCCACCAGCTGCCGCGAATCGAACCACCGGCGACCGCTTCAGCCAAATTGGGAACCGGCCCTTTTGCCGAGGCGAGCACCACCCCATGCCGGCGAATGAATTCCAACGGGTCCAGCGGATGGTTCGCCACCGCCAGGCCCTACCGAGCGGAGGCCTTCCGGAAAAAGTTTTTCATGATCACCCCGAGTTCCTTCGACGTGCCGTCACTTGGCGGCAACCGGCTTGGCGAATAGCTCCAGCGCGGAGAGAGTTAGCACCGTGGTGCTGGTCTTGATGGTGCGCTCGCGATCCGGCGCGAAAGTTCCAGAGTGGAGCGACGGAAGCGGCTCTCCCCGTTTCGTCGCTTCCGCGTACCGCGTCGGTTCCGCCGCGCCCACCCGCAACAGCACCGAGGGGACGTTCGCAGCCTTGCCAAACTCACCGAAGTCCTCGGCGACCATGTCGGGCTTGCCTTCCGAGACGTTGTCCTCACCCAGCTCTCGCCTCAGCATCGCGGCTAAGCGTTGGGTCAGCTGCGGATCATTGTAGGTGGCATTGGCGGGCTCGCTGAAACGGACCTCCGGCTCGCGCGGGGCCAACGAAAGGGCTGCTTCGGCCTTGGCGATGCGCACGATGCCGTCCAGGAGCCGCTTGCGTACCTCCGGGCTGTACGAGCGGACCGTCAGCTGCAGATGCACCTGATCGGGGATGATGTTGTGCTTGGCGCCGCCGTGGAACGACCCGACCGTCACCACCGCGGGCTCGAGCGGATCCTTCTCGCGCGAGACGAGTCCCTGCAGCGCCAGCACAAATCGCGCTCCCATGAAAATCGGATCCACGGTGGTGTCAGGTTTTGCACCATGTCCTCCTCTGCCGTAGAGGGTTACGTCCACCGAGTCGACGTTGGCCATCGTGTATCCAGGAACGTAGGTCACCTTGCCCGCGGGCCAATCCGACCTGTCGTGCACTGCAACCGCGAAGTCGGGCTTGGGAAAGCGAGCGAACAGACCGTCGGCCAGCATTGCTTTCGCACCCTGGACCGTCTCCTCCGAGGGTTGAGCAATCATCAGCAGCGTTCCTCGCCAGCGATCTTTGGCGCGGGCCAAGAGGGTGGCCGCCCCGGTCCAGGAAGCCATGTGCACGTCGTGGCCGCAGGCGTGCATCACCGGGACCGTCTTGCCGGTGGCATCCTTCGCAGTCACCTTGCTCGCGTGAGGAAGACCGGTTTTCTCCTCGACAGGCAACGCGTCCAACTCGGTGCGCAGCAAGACTGTGGGGCCGTTGCCGTTCCGCAGAACCCCTACCACCCCATTCCCGCCAACCCCGGTCGTCACCTCGTAGCCGAGCTTTCGCAAGCGTTCGGCGAGCTTGGCGGCCGTCTTGGTTTCCTGTGCCGAGAGCTCCGGGTTTTGGTGCAGGTCCAAGTACAAGGCATCCAACTGCGGGTAAATCGAATCGAGTGCCGAAACCGCGGCGGGAGTCGCACCGATAGGCGCAGCCAGCAATAATCCGATTGCGACGCTCAGCATATAGGTCTCCTTCGCTGACGCGCCGGCATAGCACAAGCTTTGCGGCCATCGACGCGCCGAGTGCGGCCAGCCCTCTCAAGATGTCGGATCCTGCGCTCTCATCCGCAGGATTGGCCCCTCTAGTTCCCCTGTGATGGGAACTCCGAGCTGGCAACGCCCGCTGAACGTTCCCACAGCCCGTCGACGTCCGAACGGCGGTAGAGCGCACGATGTCGCTCAAATTCAAACGGCGCCCAAGTGGGCTCGTCTGGGGGGGCGTAAACGATGCGCGGTGGGCCCCTTCTCCAAGTTTCTCGGTCCCAGTCGAGGATGTCCGCAGGACAAACCTGCCGCTGGCAGAACTCGGCGTAGGCCATCGAATTGATTACCGGGACGTACCAGAAGAAGAAGGCGTCCCTTCGAAAAATCGGGTGGTAGGGAGGGGGAACCGCGACGCGTTCCGCTCGCGCGGTTTGCGCAAGCACCCGCTGTTGAATGGCCCAGGCGTCATGCCCTTCGGTGTACGTCCAGCAAACCGCTGCTACCTTGACGATCATCGCAACCAGCAGCGCGGACGCGGCCAGCCGCCAGCGCGGAGCGACCAGCTGGTCAATCGCAAACGACCCAAGCAGCGCGAGGGGCGGCTGCATCAACAACAGATTGTGACTGAACGGCCATCGACTTTGGGATACACCCACCACAATTCCGATCACCACCACCGAAGCGAGGACCAGCGTCGGTTCCGCCTTGCGCCTGAGCAGGGACCTGGCGGTGATCAATAAGCCGATGAAACCGCTGACCCAAAGCAGAGAGTCTTCTCCGATTGCAATCCCGATCGTCGCCAGGACCAACGGACCATCAAAATGCGTCTTGAGGTAAAAGAAGCCGTTGTAGGGGTAATTCCAAAAGAGAAAATCTGAAGCGTACCCGCCGCGCCATATCGCCAGCGCGAAAATGACGACCGGTACCAACGCGGCGGCACCGAGGAGCGCCAATCCTCGCCCGATTCGTCCCCGCAGCGAGGGATCCCCGAGCAATAGCAGCGTACCCGCGCCGACGAGCCCAACAAAAGCGATCGCCTTTTGTAGAAACGCGATCGCTGCACCGAACAAGAGCCCTGCCACCAGGGCCCGGAGACGCTTGCCGTCGCGAAGGTACGAGGTCCATTGCCAAAAACCTACGACGCACAACATGTTCATCCAGGGATCTGCTCGCACCTCGATCGAGTTTCTGAGGAACAAGAAGCATCCCGCGAGCAGAAGCGCGGGCCAGGCGGCGCGTCGATCGCGAAGCAGGGGCCGCGCCGTGGCGAGGAAGGCGGCGAAGGTCGCCAGCAGCAGCAGCAGATCAAGGCCGCGCGATGCCATGACCAGGGACCGCGGAGATCCTTCGAGCCGCGCGGTAACCGGCGCGAGGAGATAAAAATTCGTCGGGTGACGCTGCTCGAAGAAATCGTGGAACGGCTTCTCTCCCTGTGAAACTAGCCAGGCCGCATGCAGATGTTGAATCTCATCATGGTCGGGGCCGGAGCGAGCCGCTTGGAGGATCAGGAAGAAGAACGCGATGGCGAATAGCGGGTACGCGACCCGTCGCTGCAGCATCGCCCGATGATCAGCACAGGCGGCGCTGAATCCGCAAGCAGATGTTGTGCTGCGTTCGAGCAGTTCACACCCGGCGACCCGGATAGGTTATAGGGCGAGAAACGATGGCTGAAGAGAAGCCTCCCTACTGGGCATTAATCGCCGCGCTGTTTAGCTCCGTTCCCTTGACGGAGTCGCTGGCGATGGCGCTCTACCACGCGGGTTGCGACCTCTATCAGCGCAACCGGGAGATGGGAGAAATCGCCGGCGATCTGCTCAGCGGCAAGCTGACGCGCTTACGCGAACATGTGGTTCTAGGGACCTTCTCCGGGCCTGCCTACGAAGCGCGAATCGATACCGAGCGCGGCCCCGGAGTGGTTCGGTTTCTGATCACCCGCGAAGGACTGCAGTGGATGGAGCGTCAGCCGCCGCCGCAGATGCGAAACTGAGTCACCTATTCATGAGTCACATATACATCGTGTCGCACATGCCACTGCCTGCGCCACAGAGGTCAGTGGGAGCGAAACAAGTGTCTGTCGGATTCGACGTCTCACTTGCACCCACCACTCGCTTCAAATCGGGAATCGCCAAGTCGCGCAGCGTATCCTTCTTCAACGCCAGCTTCTTTTTCATGTAGCGAACTCCTCTTTTCGGCACTGCCACCGGCATTCAATGCGAATCGCCCGCTGAAACTCGCGGGCGTTCGCCCTCCAATTCAACCGAGATGTATTAAACGTTTCGCGAAATCAGAAGCTGTTGCACGCCAAGCTTTCGGCCATGTCGAGGCAGCCCACGTCCGTAGGGTTGGAAGTGTCGCTTGCATTCAACGTGTCACTTGCACCTACCACGTGTTTCAAATCCGAGATCGCCAGGTCGCGCAACGTGTCCTTCTTCAGCGTCAGCTTCTTTTTCATGTATCAATCTCCTAGTAAGCGTCACACATCCCGCTGATGCCCGGGGGAGGAGCGCAAAAGTCCGTCGGTGAAGAACAAGTGTCCGTGGGATTCGAGGTGTCACTCGCACCCACCACGTGCTTCAGATCCGGAGGAACCAAGGCACGCAACCTGTCCTTCCTCAACCGCAACTTCTTTTTCATGTATCGCTCTCCTGGTTTTCCGGGCCGCGATCCTGCCCAACCCCTCCCTTCAGCAAGCGCTGCGCCACGGAGGTGGCGTCGCATGTTCCCGTGTTTACAGCTCCTCGTATTCTGCTCAGGCGCGGCGCTGCGCAATTCGCGCAATCGGGTTCGCAAATGCGCTTTGCGCGTCAAGGGAAATCGAAAAGGTGTGAGGGATGCCTACGCTAGGGGCAGGCGGACGGATCCAGTTGCACCTGAACCAACTTCTCGTCCTCAAGGCGGAATGGAATCCGGCAGCGCACGTAGGAGGAGACCTCGCTGCGGCTTCGGGAGTCCGTTTGGGAATCCCAAGCCACCACGTCCTTCTGCAACATCGCAATCGCTCGGCTGGCGTGTCGATTGAGTCGGGCCGAGCCCATCGCATCGGAGACCGGAATGTAACTGCTCAGCATCTTTCCGGTGCGGGCATCCCAGAATCCCAACGCTCCAACGACGTCAGCGGTCACCACCAGCTCTCCGTCAGGACTGAACTGGGCCCAGTTGATGTTGGCCCACTTCGCCTCCTCGAAACGGAGCAACGGTTGGCCGGTCCGGAGGTCCCAGATGAGCAGGCGTTTGTCGCGGCTGGCGGTCACCAGGCGAGAACCGTCAGGACTGAAGTTCACGGAACGCACCTCGGCCTTGAAATCGTCCAGCGTCAAGAGCCGAGTGCCGCTCGCCGTGTCCCAGATCACCACGTTCTTGTCGGTGTCGCCGGTGGCCAGACGCGAGCCGGTTGCGTCGAAGGACACGACCCTGACGGCGCCCCGGTAACCCGCGAAGGTGCGAAGCACCGCTCCATTCGCGGCATCCCGTATCCTCACCACGCCATCATCGTCGGCAACCGCGAGGCGGCTGCCGTCGGACGAGAAGGCCATGCTCAGGATCGACTGATTCCGCTGCGCCGGCAGCGGCGCGATTAACTGCCCGGAGGGGATTTCGAACAAGGCGCTGCCATCCGTCCCCGCGAGCGCAAGCCGGCTGCCATCCGGGCTCCAGTCCCCGGTGTTGTATTCACCTCGTTTCAGCAGCACGGTCTGCTTAACGCCGCCGGTCTCGGCATCCAGGATTTTGACTTCACCCACCCCATCCACGATCAGAGCTGACTTCTCATCGCTGCTAAAACCGGCAAAAGCGAATGTCTCGGGGTCGTGGACGCTCCACAGTCGGGCTCCATGCCGAGGATTCCAAATCCGCGCTGTGCCGTCCGCGCTCGCGGTAATCAGGTGCCCGTCGCTTGCGAATTGAGCCAAGGTGACGGTGTCGAGGTGACCCACCAACTTCGCCAACGACGATCCGCCCTCGGCAGGCCGAATCAGCGCCGTACCGTCGCCGCTGGTAGTGACGATCTTGGCGCCGTCCGGAGAGTAGGCAGCGAAATGCACGGCTGAAGTATGCCCCTCGAGAACCCTGAGCGGCGCTCCCGAGCGGGCGTCCCACACCTTCGCGAACTTCGAGTCCGCACCGGTGACCAAATTGGCTCCGTTCGGGCTCAGAGCAATCGCTCGCAACAGACCCTCCGGTTCATGTACCTCGGCCAGGCGCACCCCACTCCTGGTTTCCCATACGCGCGCGAATTCATCCCAGCCTGCTGTTGCCAACCGAGTCCCGTCGCGTGACAGGCTCATCGACCATATGAACCTAACCACGGTGCCGGCTGGCCCCTGGTGCGCCCGGATTGAGAACAGCAACCGTCCGTTGACGTCCCATCGTTTCAGCACCCCGTCGGTATCTCCGGTGAAAAACGATCCGCCGTCGGGATGAAACAACAAGCAGCGGATCCCACCGGTATACCCACGCAGCTCTGCACTTCGCTGGTACGACCGCCCGTCCCAAATCTGCACCGTGTCGCCAATCCCGGCGGCGATCCATCGCCCATCGGGGCTAAAATCCGCCAGCGTCTTGAGGTCGCGATGAAACGGCGGCGACGGGCGAACCAACTCCATCACGGCGAGGGAATGACCATCGTGCCCATCCCAGACCCTCGCGGTCCCATCGAGGCTGGCGGTGACGATCCGCTCGCCGTCCGGGCTGAACCGGGCGGTCAACACGCGGCCGGCATGCCCCTTGAGGTCCGCGATCGGCTTTCCGGTGGCCGCGTCCCAGAGCTTGGCGATCTGGTCAAAACTCGCGGTGACGGCACGCCTGCCATCGGGGCTGAAGCGCGCATCCACCACTTGATCCGCGTGTGGAAGCAAAGCAACTTGCGCATCCAGCATTCGAGTCGCTCTTCCGATCAGGAAGCGGACCGGTGCCTCCGGGGCTCCACCCTGGTAGGCCTTGTCGAGGTACAGCAGGGCTCGGATTGGATCGTCCGAGAGGACCAGTTGCCGGCCTTGCTCCAGGTAGAGCGCGGCTAACCGCGCTTTCGCCTCGCGGGCATTCTGGGTCGCCACCTTGTTGGCCCGAAAGAGCACCACCAACCCGACGGCCAAGGCGAGAAAAGCCGCGGCGATTGCCATCCGCTTCACCCGCCGGCTGCGGACCTCCTCGGCCAGGCTGGCGGCAGCAAAGGCCTCCTCGGTTTCGGTGAGGTGGCTCTTGGAGCGCGCACGCCAGAGGCGGTACTCCATCAACGCCTCGTCGCGCCACAACAGGCCCTTGCCCCGCCCCCGCTCGTCCCACTGTCGCGCCGCGGCGCGCAGCTGGTGCCGCATTCGGGCGTTCTCCGCGTCTTCCTGCTGCCAGCCCACCAGCCGCGGCCACGAAGTGAGCAGCGCCTCGTGGATGATTTCGATCCGGTCCTCGCCGCCCTGCGCCTCCGAGGCAACCAGCAAACGCGCCGCGATCAGTCGCTCCAGCACCGTCTGCGCGGCCGCGCCCCCGCCGAGGACTTGCTGCATCTCTCCTCGAGTGAGCACCGCTCGGGTTCGGTCCGGCGTCACCAGGTGACGGAAGGCCTCGCGGACCAGGGCCTGCTCCGCGGCCGGCATCTCGCCCAAGGTGAGCTCGGCGTGCCGCGCGAGAGCGCCTCCGACGCCGCCCAGCGAGTGGTAGGCGCGCCGTGAAAGGTGTCGGAATTGCCGATCGCGCAACTCCCAGAGCTTGCTCGCGGTAAATGACAACAGCGCCAGGGCGCCCGACTGCTCCGCCACCTCCTTCACCATCTCTTGCGGCAGCTGAGGATCCTCGAATTCGTAGCCGAGCTGGCGCGCAGGCTGGATCAGAATCCGCATCAGATCCTCGGGCGCAGGCGTTCCCACCAGCTGCAGGCTTTGGGCAAGCACCTCGCGCAGCGGCGCGAGCTGCTGGGCCCGAATCAGAAAATCGTCCCGCAGCGTGAGAACCACTCGGATCGGTTCATCGGGATCGGTAGCCGCCGCGACCAGCGCGCGGGCAAACAGCTCGCGTTCGGCGGCATCGGGGCAGAGGGTGAGTAATTCCTCGAACTGGTCGACGATCAACACCGCGGTGCCGGCCGAGCGTGGGGCGTGCTCGCGCAGCGTCTCACCGACGATCTCCGGCCGACTGGCAATCGCCGAGCGGGAAAGCGGGATCCCCTCCTGGCCCAATCTGGCCGCGAGCGACGCCAACGGGGCTGGTCCCGGGCGCAGGGTGAAGGCGCGCCAACCCGAAGGCAGCAGGGGGACGACGCCGGCCTGGATGAAGGAACTTTTTCCGGCGCCCGACGGGCCGACCACCGCGAGCAGCGCCTGAACGCGGAGGCGGTTAGCGAAGGCTTCTGCCTCTTTTTCGCGGCCGAAAAAATTCTTGGCGTCCTCGCTGGTGAAACTGGCCAACCCCAGATAGGGCGTTCGCTCCTCCGACTCGTCGGCTGCCTGGTGGCCGGAAAGAGCGACCAGGTTCTTTTGGCACCAATCCCACAGCGCCTCGTCGTGTCGCTCGAAGCCGAGGGGAATCGCCGCCAGCTTCGCGCCGTGGCGGCCGGTGCCCTCGAGCAAGAACAGCTCCTCGGCGGCTCCGGGACTGGGCGTCATCACCTGCGCCAAGGGCCACAGCGACAACACCGGCGCACCGCCGCGGTCGATCAACATCGGCTGATTCGGTGGCAGGTTCCCGATCTTCAGCGCGCGGGAGATGCGCCGGTTGCGCCGCACACCCATCCAAGACTCCGCGCTCGTCAATCGGGTGACCACCAACGGGTAATCCGAAACAAATGAGGTGGCCCGCAACAGCCGCGCAAGCTGAGAAAGCTCGCGTCCCAAAAGCTCGCGCTTGTCCTCCCCCGCCGCGCCTTCTTCAGGCGGCGCGACCTCGAACAGCCCTGCGGCGATGCTTTCGTACGCTTCGCTTTCGAAGAAGAAGGAGATCAGCTCCGGAATGGGGTAGGCCTCACGCAGCCGACAAAATGGCCGACACAGCTCGCGGGCCAGCGTCATCCACTCAAGATTCGTCAGGGACTGTCGTCGCAGGAGCTCCAAATGCTCGAGCACCGTTTCGCTGTCTTGCGCCTGACCCGGACCGATGCGAGAACGGCTGGCCAACGCCAAGATCCCCAGCCAGCGGGCCACCACCCGGAAAACCTGGGCCACGGCCTGGTGCGCCTGTGCCACGGTCCGGGCCGCCTCGAGCGCGCCGACCGCCTCGGCGAGCGGCTGGGGTCCGGTGGCAATCACCGTCTCCCTTACCGTCTCGTCGAGTTGGGGAACTTGATCCGCCTCTTCGACCAGACCAGCCGCGGTGCGAAACGCCGCGGAAAGCTCCAGCGCAGTGGTGAAGCGGTCGCCGCTTTTCTTCGCCAGCGCCCGTTGCAGGACCGGACCCAGGCTCTCTGGCAGATTCGAATTCAGCGGCGGGACCGGCTTCTGCGCATGGCCGCGCGCGACATCCAGCACCGTGTCGCCATCGAACGGCCTACGCCCGGTCAGCGCCTCGAAGCAGAGGACCCCGAGCGCGTAGATATCGGTCCGCGCATCGGCGGCGGCCGCGCTCACCCATTGTTCCGGGGCCATGTAGGGCGGCGAGCCAACGAACCGGCCGCGCTGGGTGATTTCGCTGGTCGCGGCTCGAGCCAATCGTTCGGAGACTTCCTCCCAATCCGGATGATCCGGAACCGAAGGATCCGGCGTGCTTTGAGCTGGGCTCCTTTGCGGCGCGCCGTCCGACCCGGTGTTCGCCGGGCCACCGCGGCCGCTGTCATCGGTATGCTCCCGCAGCTTGGCGACGCCGAAATCGAGCAGCTTCGGAAGCAGCCGGCCCGCTCTCGAGAGAACCATGACGTTGGAGGGCTTGAGGTCGCGATGGATGATGCCTTGCTCGTGAGCGGTGTGGACCACCTCGCAAATGCGATCGAAGAGCGGCACGAAGCGCACCAGCGGCAAGGGACCCTGAACTCTGAGCAGCTTGTCGAGCGTTGCCCCTCGCACCAGCTCCATCGCAATCCAGAGCAGACCGTCGGGCTCCGCTCCAAAGGCGTAGATGTGCGCGGCGTAGGGATGATCCAGGCTCGAAGCGAGCCGCGCTTCCCGAAGAAACCGCTGAATCGCGTTCTCGCTGATTCGACCGCGCGAGTTGAGCACCTTGATGACCGCCTCGCGCGCGAGAAGCGGCTGCTCGGCTCGGAAGACTGCTCCAAAGCCGCCCTCCCCCAATTTCTCGCGGACTACGAATTCGCCCAACGTGCGCCCAATGAGCGATCCGGTGCGCGTTCTTGCCTGTTCGGGGGTCGTTTCCAACCTGGGCGCGGAAAAATCTACCACAACCGGCTACAGCCTCGCCCGAATACCTTCGGGTTTCCCCCGGGCCAAGTTTCGGCTCAGTCCGAAGGCGAAGGGTCGACGACCGGAGATTGCAGGTAGAGCCCCCCCGTGCCTCGGGTCAGTTGAAACCGATGCTCGAGGAGCGCCGCCATGGCGTCGTCGACCCGGATCCCGCCCTCGGCTTCCCCCGACCCTTCTCGGAAGACCGATGCCAAGGAATCGGCGGCGACGGTGGTGACGGCCCGGTCGATGAGCTCGTCCAAGCGCGACGCCGATTGGTCGACCACCAACGCCATGCGGGCCTCCGGTAGCTGGGCGCGCACCTTGAGGGCGCGATGTGCGACGTCGCTGGCGGCTTCGCGGGGCGCGCCTCGGCCGGTTAGGACCGCCATCCAGTAACGCCCATCAATGCACTCCCACCTATCCCCTTGCCCCTGGAACGCCGAGAGGTCCAAGCGTTCCGCCGATTCGCCAAACAGGAGGAACGTCGGCGCCGCGCTGGAATCAGCCGGGC
>Ga0126384_10000975_pt1 | contig 16569 bp, 10 predicted proteins | sample PanSoiMetPlot_36_FD_92543 | JGI IMG/M metagenome (GOLD analysis project Ga0126384, IMG submission 92543) | Tropical forest soil microbial communities from Panama - MetaG Plot_36 | ecosystem: Environmental > Terrestrial > Soil > Tropical forest > Bulk soil | place: Panama | collected 2016-02-17 | reverse complement strand
ACAATAAGTTCGAATGTAACTGCAAATGGTCTCCGCTTCAGGCTTAAATGCCTGAAGCGGAGACCTCTCTTTTCAACGCGCACCAGCCCAACCCATTCTTTTCTGCCACGGCCACCGTTGCCTGCATTTCGAACTCGTCGTCTGCGAACTTGTCAAATAGCTGGAGCATCATGCTAGGGTAAGACAAGACCGCTTTTTCGAATGAATTCAAATCGCAAGAAAATTCTCTTCGTCATGCCTTCACTTGCTGGAGGCGGAGCAGAACGTGTCTTCGCGATGCTGCTGGCTCACCTGGATCGCGCGCGCTTTGAGCCGCACATTGCGGTTCTGCAGACCGGCGGCGCATATGCGGACGACATTCCTGAAGATGTCGTATTACACGACTTGAAAGTTTCCAGGGTTCGTTTTGCGTTACCAGCCGTTGTGAAGGCAGCGTGGAAATTGAGACCAGACACCATTGTGTCCACAATGGGACATTTGAATATTGTTCTGGCTGCAGCCAAGCCCCTGTTTCCTCGAGGTGTGCGCTTGCTGCTTCGCGAAGCCGCATTTACCACTTCGCTCCTTCAGGACGAGATGCAGCATGCGCGATTATGGAAATGGCTCTACCGGCACTTCTACGGTTGGTCCAACAAAGTCATATGTCTCTCCGATTCCATGGTTCAGGATTTGGAAAACCACTTTCGTGTTCCTCGAGAGAAGCTGGTGCGCATCTACAACCCGGTCGACGTCGAAAAGGTGCAGGAAGCGGCCGACGCTGCTCCTAATCCCTATGCAGGTCTTGGCCCTCATCTCGTTGCCGCCGGGCGTCTCACCCGCCAGAAAGGTTTTGACATTCTGCTCGATGCTTTTCCTGCGATTCTCTCAAGCTTTCCCCAGGCGAGACTTACAGTCTTTGGAGAAGGGCCGTTGCAAACGCAATTGCTGTGGCAGGCAAAAAACCTGGGCTTGGCTGAGAAGGTATTCTTCCTGGGCTTTCGCAAAAACCCCTGGCAATACTTCAAACACGCCGACCTTTTCGTGTTGCCCTCGCGCTACGAAGGCATGCCCAATGTCTTGCTGGAGGCCCTGGCTCTTGGCACGCCGGTGGTTGCCACGGATTGTCCGGGCGCTTTGCGTGAAATGCAGGCCATCGTCAAGAGTATAGTTTTGGTACCGATGGAAGATCCGGGTGCTCTGGCCGAAGCCGTCATCGCGGCGTGCCGCAAACCCAGGCACTCTGAAAGCAGAACTCGATTGCAGGAGACGCTCTGTGCTTTCGATTTGCAGCATGTCGTAAGCGAATACAGCAGACTCTTCGACTAAGCTTATCGAGAGCCAGTAACTACCGGTTGACATGTTTTGCTGTTGCAAGAGATTCTTTGATTAACGAATGGACGTCTGCCCCTTTTGAGAATCCGAATCCTGCACGTCACTACCGACCTGACGATCGGTGGCGCCCAGATGATGCTGCTGAAGCTGCTCGCCGGCCAGACGTCCGATTTTCAGGCCGCGGTCGTCTCCCTCGCCGATCAAGGTGCAATTGGTCCACGGATTTCCGACTTGGGAATGCCGGTGCACACCCTTGGTCTGCGCAGATCAGCACCGAATCCTTTCCGTACGCTTGCGCTGAGAAGAATGACTCGCGACTTTGCTCCTGACATCATCCAGGGCTGGATGTATCACGGTAACCTTATGGCCAGTCTCGCCGGCTACTGGTCGAAGAAGAAGGTCCCGGTCCTGTGGAACATTCGCCAGACGCTGTACGATATCCGCGCTGAACGCCGTATGACTGCGGCTGTCATACGCCTGGGAGCACGTCTGTCTGAAATCCCGGCAGGCATTATTTACAACAGCAAAGCAAGCGCCCAGCAGCACGAAGCATTTGGTTTTCAGGCAGCAAAGCGTGTGTTGATTCCAAATGGGTTCGATTGTGAAAAGTTTCGCCCTGATCCGGGTGCGCTCCGACAAATCCGTGCCGAGTTCGGAATCGGCCCTGATGCGGTGTTGATAGGCCTCATCGCACGTTATCATCCAATGAAAGACCATGCTGGCTTCCTGCGGGCAGCAGGTTTCGTCGCTCGTCGATATCCCAATGCGTACTTCTTATTGGCGGGAACCGGGGTGACCCGGAAGGAGCCCATTTTGGCTGACTGTCTTGCTCAGAACGCTCTGGATAACCGCGCGTTTCTCCTTGAAGAGCGATCGGACATCCCACACTTGACGGCCGCTCTTGATATCGCCTGCTCCGCATCGGCCTGGGGGGAAGGTTTCTCCAACGCCATTGGTGAGGCTATGTCTTGTGCTGTTCCCTGCGTCGTAACGGATATCGGCGACAGCTCCTGCATTGTTGGTGATACCGGTCTCACAGTGGCCCCGCGGTCTCCTGAAGCCTTTGCCGATGCGATTTGTAATTTAATCGGGGCCGGATCGGTCCGGCGGCGACAACTTGGTGAACAAGCAAGAAAACGTATTGAAACTGAATTTTCTCTTCGTGCCATCGTTCAGCAGTATGAATTTCTATATCGGAGCTTTCTCACTGTTAACACTAAAGACCAACAGCATGGAAAATTTTGATATTGAAAGATAAAATTTTATGGCTGTGAATGAATTGTCGGAACGCTTTGCCTTCGGACAAAACTGGACGCATTTTCTCAACACGATCACTGAAGAAAATGTGAATCAAGCCACCGAACGGCTTCGTAAAATTGCCGGCGAGCTTCGCGGCAAAACCTTTCTTGACGTTGGCTGCGGAAGCGGAATTCACTCTCTTGCTGCGCTGCGTCTCGGAGCCTCTCGGGTAGTGTCTTTCGACTACGACCCTGCAAGTGTTGCTGCCACGCGACAATTGCAGATTCAAACCGGAATTACGTGGAAGGCCGAGCGCGGCTCCGCGCTCGATGAATCCTATCTGCGCTCTCTCGGGCAATTCGATGTGGTCTACTCCTGGGGAGTCCTGCATCACACCGGTGACATGTGGAAGGCTCTCGATCTTGTGACTATTCCCTGCAAGCAAACCCTCGTGGTGGCCATCTACAACGATCAGGGCTGGCAAAGCAGGATGTGGAGAAAAATCAAGCGCCGCTATGTCAATTCTGGAAGGACGATGCAAAAAGCCATTGAGATTTTTACCTTCGCCGCAATCTGGGGTGGTTCTCTGGCCTACCATACAGCCAGGCTCAAGCCTTCAGAAACCGTACGTAAATGGCGCGAATATTCAAAGAATCGGGGTATGTCGCCTTGGATCGATATTGTTGATTGGGCGGGAGGGTATCCCTTTGAAGTCGCCAGGCCCCAGGACGTCATAGCATTCTATAAGCAGCGCGGATTTGCGTTAATCTCGTTGATGTTCACCCGTCGCCATGGATGCAATGAATTTGTTTTCAATCGCAGCTAGTTACAGACCCAGGTCCCGTTGAGTCGTTTCGCAATTGCTCCGGTTCCGCCGCTCGCACAGGGATTGGCAATGGTGCAGTCGCTACAGTAGCGTACCGTACCGTTATTGGGTTTCCCTAAAGACGCAAACGGCGTGCCGCTAATGCCCAGGCCGCCCACTCCCAGGGTCCCAACTGCAGCATCTCCATCCGCTGCGTGCAGAAAATAGTTTGAATCAGGGCCGAATGAGATGTTGGCTTTAGCTACAGATGTACCATTCACCGTGGTTCCGATCAGCACAGAATTAGAAGCGCTCACACCACGGACGGTGTTGATCGATCCACCTTTAAAAGTGGTTCCGGTTTGCGCGTTGTTGATGAACGGGGCCGTAGAATTGCACTTGAAATCGACGTTCGTAAACGTCAGGTTGTTCGCGGTGGGCAGGAAACACGTAGCTGGTGGGATGCTATCGAACGAAACATCAAATGTGCTGTCGCTGAGCCCCACAGATGTTGTCAACCCGCTTGTTCCGGGTTTGCCCGAGCTTCCTTCATATTGGCCGAATACGCGAAACTTATAAGTGGGCGAACCCCCGCTCAGGTTTTCTGTCTTCAGATATGCATTGCCACCCATAAATTGCACGCCCCAAAATCCGAGGCCGCCGGCAATATTCGTGAGCACCACTGGACGGTCTGACTGGTCGGATTCGAGTACTCCACCATACATGTTCACCCCCGTCATGCTGAATGGACACCCCTTCTGAATGCTCTGATACGGACTCGTCCATGACAGGAAATTGGTCTGCGTCAAGACTATGGGAGTGTCGGTTAGGATGAAAGGGTTAATAATCATCCCATCCTCAGCGCCGATATCCAGAATACCGATTGCTCCAATGCCCCCGTTTGCCGTTGGCTGCGGTGTAGAAACTATATTGACGTTCTCTATACGCCATCCCTGCGAGTAGCAGAACTGGCCATTCCCGCCCCCCGCAGCGTTGTCGCGACCAAGGAGGATGGCAACTGGCCGGAAGTTTATAATCTGAAGGTCTTTGAGTTTGAAGAAGCTGCTTCCCGTGAAATCAAAGCACGGAGAAACGAAGCAGGAGACCTTGGTGGCATAATCCGGTCCTGCGCCGTTGAAGGCCGTTCCTCCAGTGCCGGTAATAGTGATGCCCGGGCGGTTTGTTGCATCGATGGTGCTTCCTGAGATCTTGATGCCGCCAGTTGGTGGCGTCGCCGGTAATTGGATAACCGGCTGATTGTTGGCAATCGCATTGGCGATACACCGTTTGATCACTGAACTGGAATCAACCGTGTTGGTTACATCAATCGCACCATCAATCCGACAATCGCGCGAGTGGGCCATAGGCGGAACTATCCGGCGCTTGGTGGTCCTCTGTCCCCAGGCCGGTGCCGCCGCCACAAATATCAAGAAAAAGAAAAATGCTTTTAATCTCATGGCTTGGATTTTTCCTCCCTGGTGTAACTTAGCGGAGTGAGAATGTCACATAGCGCTCATGGTCATGAGAGCTTCCGCAAATTCGAACGAATCAGGGAACGCTTTTTAGATTTTCCAATGAAAACATGAAATGCTGATTGTTACGAACTGGATGCCAGATCGCGCACCGGCTTTATTGGTGAAAGCCTGAATTGTAACATCCGCTTTGTCTTAAGCCGGTGCGTAGCGGACAACTGCTGTATTTCCACGTAGACTTGCATTTCTACTGCGGAGTTGCTCGTCTCGATACTGGCGCGGAAACAGTTTCTGACTGCTGCGAAAGGCAAAATTCTTAAGATGAATAGAGTACTTGTAACTGGTTGCGCTGGCTTCATTGGTTTTCATGTCAGCCGGCGGCTTATGGAAATGGGATATGGCGTAATAGGTTTGGACAATCTGAACTCTTTTTACAACGAGGGCCTCAAGACAGTCCGCCTCGAACACTTGCAAAAGCAGAACGCGTTCCAGTTCGCCCAGGGGGATATCGCCGATCGCGCCTTCGTCGAGCCACTTTTCCACCACCATGAATTTGGGCCAATCGTCCATCTGGCGGCGCAGGCGGGCGTCAGATATTCGCTTGAAAACCCTCATCTTTATGTGAAAAGCAATCTGCAGGGATTTGTCAATCTTCTTGAAGAAGCGCGCAAAAAAAATGTTCCGCATTTCGTGTATGCGTCTTCAAGTTCAGTGTACGGCGCGAACCGGAAGATTCCATTTTCAGAGCAGGACAATGTCGATCATCCCGTGAGCCTCTACGCGGCCACTAAAAAAAGCAACGAGCTTATGGCGCATGTATATGCTCATCTCTACAACCTGCCTCTAACGGGACTTCGTTTTTTTACTGTATACGGTCCCTGGGGCCGCCCGGACATGGCCATGTTCAAGTTCTGCAAAGCCATTCTCGAAGGCTCTCCCATCGAAGTATTCAACCATGGCGAAATGAAACGCGACTTCACGTACATTGATGATGTGGTGGAAGGCGTCATCCGAACTATGGAAATGCCACCGGCTTCCACGCCACACAACAAGCCCGGAGATTTAACCTGCGCGCCTCATCGCGTCTACAACATTGGCAACAATCAGCCGGTTGAGCTTTCCAGGCTTATTCAGATTCTTGAGCAAAAAATTGGCAAGAAAGCAAAAAAACGTCTGCTCCCTTTGCAACCGGGTGACGTTCCGGTTACCTATGCAGACGTAGAAAGCCTCGCACAGGCGGTTGGTTACCGCCCCCGCACAACAATTGAAGAGGGTGTCAGCCGCTTCGTAGATTGGTACCGCGAGTACTACAAAGTCTGAAATCTGTCGAAAGGGTAGCGGGATCAGAGTGGTTACTGCGTATTTCAAAAATGGTTTGTGTCAGGGCACGACTTAGCGTTTAGCCGGAGCGATCCCGCAAAGCGGGAGAGCGATGGCTGCGGAGTCGTGCCGAGCGGACTTTAGTCCGCGTAAATACGGTAAATGACATCTTTCTTCCTCTCTGCCGAAGGCGGGCGCGCAGCTCCCGGTTTTGGAGCGGAGCGCCTTCAAGCGAAAGGGGATAGGTTTTTGAAACACGCTCTTACTGGCATTCCGGACCTTCGGTAATTCTGTACAATGGTCTGCAGGAACTCAGAATTTAGTCGAGTAAAGGACGTCTTAATCTTTGCCTCAAGGGTTACGAATGCGAATTGCCGTTATTGGCTCCGGTTACGTTGGCTTAGTCGCAGCGGCGGGTCTTGCCGAGCTGGGACACAAAGTCATCTGTGTTGACAAAGATCGAGAACGGATTACTGCTTTAAACCAGGGAAAGACGCCTATATTTGAAGACTACCTGCAGGAGCTTCTGGACCGTCATCATGGCACGAACCTGCGTTTCTCCGCTGAATTGCGCGAGGCAGTTCGCGAATCTCTAATCGTGCTGATCGCGGTTGGAACTCCGATTGCCGTCGATGGCGACGCCGATCTTTCCCATGTGGAAGCCGTGACTCGCGACATTGCCTGTGCTGTTGACGGATACAAGGTAATTATCGAAAAGAGTACCGTTCCCGTTTACACCAGCGCCTGGATGGAACGTGCAATGGTCCTGAACGGGTGCAGCCGCGAAGACTTCGATGTGGTCTCAAATCCCGAATTTCTGCGTGAAGGCAGTGCAGTCAAGGATTTTCTGTACCCGGACAGGATTGTGGTCGGCAGCAACTCCGCCCGTGCTCTTGCCCACTTGCGTGATATCTATGCCCCTCTGATCGACGGAAGTTATGCCCAGCGGGCCGGCGCGGTTCCAAAACCTGATCGTGCAACGATTCCTCCCGCTTACATCGAGACCTCCACCCAAAGCGCAGAACTCATCAAGCATGCGTGTAATGCTTTTTTGGCCATGAAGATTTCTTTCATTAACGCAGTGGCGAATGTGTGTGAGGCAGTGGGCGCAGACATTGAAGATGTTTGTAAAGGCATAGGCACTGATACGCGTATCGGGCCCCGTTTTTTGCGCGCAGGAATTGGCTATGGTGGTTCTTGTTTTCCCAAGGATGTGGCTGCCTTTCGCTCAGCCGCGCGCAAGCATGGCTACCGTTTTGAGTTGCTCGATGAGGTGCATCGCATCAATCAACAGCAGCGCCATCGGTTCATGAAGAAAGTACGCTTGGCTTTATGGACACTGAAAAACAAGAGACTGGCAGTTCTCGGGCTCGCCTTTAAGGATGGCACAGATGATGTGCGCGAATCTCCCGCCATTGACATCATTCGAGGTCTGCTGGACGAAGGCTGCCAGATTACTGCGTTCGACCCGGCAGCCATGGAGCGGGCCAAAGAAGTGCTGGGGAGTTCCATTGCCTACGCGCCTGATCCTTACGCGGCTGCTAAGGATGCCGACGCACTCCTTATCCTTACCGAATGGAAAGAATTTGCCAGCCTCGATTTGCCTCGCATGAGAGAACTGCTCACTTATCCCATTGTCCTTGACGGCCGTAACCTCTACAGTCCCGCCGATATGGCAAGGGCAGGTCTGAATTATTACAGTATGGGGCGCGCGCCGCTGGAGGTCTCTCACCCCATGCCCATCCGACCGATCGCTGAGTAAATGAAGTCCTGATTTTTGCTTTCTATTGTAGGTGTCGCGGTAGCTGCCGCGGTGCGAAGCAACCCCTGTCAAATGAAGAAATTGCCCATCCTCGGAATATGCAGTTCAACACAGTTGATCAAGCCCCCTTGTAATCTTGTGGTGTTGAAAATCTACTTTACGGCAGGCGCAATGCTTTGTTATTGTTTGATCCGGGATGACAAAATAAGGATTTTCTGCATCTTTAGTACCGTGTTCTCAGGACGAGCCCTTCGGTAACATTAAAAGAATCTAATGAAAGGTTCTTACGAGTGCAACCCCCAAACGCTTCTGGTATGGTAACCTAATTTTTTGAGCTTTGCCCCGCAACTTAATAAAAATGAAGAAGTTTAAGCAAGAAAGAAGAATTCTGCTTGCAAATTCTCATTAAAATGGAGACGAAATGAACGCACTCATTACGGGCGGCGCAGGTTTCATTGGCTCACACTTGGCCGAGCGCCTGGTGGAGCGTGGTGACCACGTGACGATTATCGACGACCTTTCGACCGGGTCCGTTCATAATATCCAGGCCTTGAAAGGCGCCACCAAGTTTGATTATTTTCTCGATAGTGTTACCAACCAGCACTTGATGGCGGAGCTGATCGATGCTGCGGATATTATTTATCATCTTGCCGCCGCTGTCGGTGTTCGCCTGATTGTCGAGAGCCCTACTCACACTATGGAAACCAATATCCGTGGCACAGAGGTTATCCTTGAGCTGGCGGCAAAAAAGAAGAAACGCGTCCTGATTACCTCTACCTCAGAAGTCTATGGAAAACGCAATCATGTGCCTTTTCGAGAAAACGACGATTTGGTTCTCGGCCCTCCCGATAAGGGTCGCTGGAGTTATGCCTGCTCCAAAGCCATCGATGAATTCCTGGCGGTCGCCTACTGGAAGGAGAAGAGAGTTCCCACTGTAATCGCCCGCCTCTTCAATGTCGTCGGTCCTCGCCAAACCGGACGTTACGGAATGGTGATCCCGAGCCTCATCAAGCAGGCCTTGAGCGGCGGTGACATGACCGTCTATGGCGATGGCACGCAAACGCGCTGCTTCACCTATATCAGTGATGCTGTGTCTGCGCTCATCGCACTTGCTGAGCACGCTGGTACCAACGGCGAGGTTTATAACATCGGTTCTACCGAGGAGGTTTCCATTCTCGAACTTGCCCGCAAGATCCGGGAGCTGACTGGATCAAAATCGAAGATTGTATTCGTTCCCTATGACCAGGCTTACGAGCAGGGCTTTGAGGATATGATGCGTCGTGTTCCCGATTTGACTAAGATCAACCGCTTGATAGGCTACGTTCCGGTGACTAGCCTTGACGAGATTCTGCTGAACACCGTCAGGCACCACGCCCAACAGTCGGTTGTCGTCCAAAATGGGCACAAAAGGCCGGTGGTTGTGGGACAAATGTCCGGTCACGTCTGAGTTGGAAGCGGCTCGGGATGCGAGGAGCAATTTACTTGTTCCTCACATCCGTGTCGGAATGATTTTTCGGTCAAACATTTGGTTGTTTCTCTCCTCGAATAGTTTCCTTGCCCCTGATGCCTCCTTGCTGTCGTCTGTTCCGGTGGTCCTGAAGTCCCCAAAATCATCCGGCATGATCTGATAGATTTGAAATACCCTTTGGGAGGGGTGGCCCGACATCGCACGAGACAGCCATTTTTGTAGATTGGCATCGTCGGTACTACTGGTTGTAGATATTTATTGACGCATTTGCGATTGACCTTACAGTCCAGCACGATGGTCCACAATTCGAAAAATCCGCCGGCCGATAGAGACGCCGAGCCGCCTGTCGGGACACGTCCCAGAGTCCTTCTTCTGGTCAGCGAGGATCGTTTTTTCTGGTCACACCGCTTGTCCATCGCGCGAGCTGCTCAGCGCGGTGGTTACGAAGTGATAGTGGCCACCAAAGTCAGCAGATACGGGCAGGAGATACGTGATGAAGGTTTTCGACTTATCCCCTTAAGGCTCGTTCGGAATAACTCATCTCTCTTGGACGAGTGGCGTGCGCTGCAGGAGTTAAGACGGATTTACAAAACAGAAAAGCCTCACATCGTTCACCATTTTGCGGTTAAACCTGTCTTATATGGGTCGATTGCCGCTTTACGCCGAAAGGAAGTGCAAGCGATTGATGCACTCACTGGACTCGGCTACCTCGTAGCTTCTTCCTCAATAAGAGCCAGGTTCTGGCGTCCCATCATTTGGAATGCCCTTCGTTATCTTTTAAATCGGCCCGGCCATCACATCATTTTGCAGAATGACGAAGACAGAGAATTGTTGGTAAAAAAACTCAGCGTACCGCCGGACAGGATTACCGTCATTCGCGGCTCAGGTGTTGATGTGGAGGCCTTTCAGCCAACCCCGGAACCCACCAGTATTTTTACTGTCGTCCTTGCTTCCCGTATGCTCTGGATTAAGGGAATACAGGAATTTGTCGAGGCGGCCGGCCTGCTGTTGAACCGTAACCTGATCGCCCGCTTTATCCTCGTTGGCGACAGCGATTCACGCAATCCTTCCTGTGTTCCCCGCGAGCAACTCATCAAGTGGCAGGAGTCGGGCGTAGTAGAGTGGTGGGGACAACGGGAGAACATCGGCCAGATATTTGAGAAATCAAATCTCGTCTGCTTACCCTCCCACGGAGGCGAAGGAGTTCCAAAAGTTTTGTTGGAAGCTGCTGCGAGCGGCCGCGCCATAGTGACCACAGATGTGCCCGGCTGTCGAGACATCGTCCGGGACGGGATAAACGGGCTGTTGGTTCCGCGGAAAGATCCCGCGGCCCTCGCCCGTGCCATCCTGCAGTTAGCCAACAATTCTGAACTGCGCCGGCAAATGGCACTTCGCGGTCGAGAGATTGTCGTCCAGGAATTCTCCGAGGATGTTGTCATCAATCAGACCCTGGCGTTATACCGTCGATTGTTGGAATTGTAGATGCCATCCTTGAGTTAACTTGAGACCGTTCCTCAGTGATGCTCGTTTTCGGACCGCGCATGAGCCGGGACTTCCCGGTATTGGTGCAGTTTGAAATTGCTAACTGCATCGTTACCAACCTCTTGATTCTTGACGAATAATCTCTCTTACCTTTACGATGCTAAAATTGATGTATCAATAACCCCTGTTGTCGCGCGACTTCTAAGAGGTAAAGGTGACTTCACCTGGCGGCGGGACGCACGCTTCTCAACTCGAACCGAAAATCAGACGCGTTGTGAGTTCTTACTGCAACTCTGGTGGGAAGCGAGCGTGGGATCTCTCCTGGGCCATTGTGTTGTTAGTTTTGTTCTCACCCCTCATGCTGCTGCTGGCTCTGGCCGTGAAGCTTACCTCAAAAGGCCCGGTTTTGTTCCGGCAATCTCGTCCCGGCCGCAGTGGCCGGGAATTCTCCATACTAAAGTTCCGGACCATGATCGTAAATGGCCATGAAACAGGCCCCGTACTCACGCGCGCTTTGGATCCCCGGGTGACTTGGCTTGGACGCCACATGCGCAAGTGGAAGCTGGATGAACTGCCGCAGCTTTTCAATGTGGTTCGCGGTGAGATGAGCTTTGTCGGTCCTCGCCCGCAACCCACCAGATTATGGAATGATCCTGCCATCCACGATGATGCCTCTCTCGTTCTCTCAGTCCGGCCCGGTCTGACCAGTCACGCAACCCTGGTTTTTCGTAATGAAGAAGATGTGCTCGCGCCACTTTCTTCCGATGAGGTGGAGGAAGTTTATCAGCGCACTCTAATGCCGCTGAAGCTCAAATTGGAGATTCAATATTTGTGCAAAGCCAGCTTCTGGGGTGACTTGTGGATCATTCTTCGCACCATCGGACGAGTCTTCAATCGACACGAGGAGAGAGACGATGTCCTGAAAGAATACCTCCCAGCCTCCAACGGATCTCCAGTCAAACCGGGTGAACATGGGTGGGCTCCTCCTGACGGGCCTTCTTGGCCAGTGGTTCCGGAACTTAAAGACGTCCGAACCGTCGCGAATACCAATGTCTCGGCGAAAGAACAATAACCAATTGGTTTGATTGCACACGCGCAAGCAGTCTGCCAGTTTGGTTGCTTCTTAGCCTTGAACGGCTTTGTTCCGTTATCTCATCTCGCTGGCAGCAAGCTGCTGCTTCGATTATGATTCCTCCATCCATGCGCATTCATTTGGTCTTCCGAACAGGAGTGCTGGGTCTTTTTTTTATCAACCTGTTAGTAGCTGCAAGTGCTCAATGTCGCCGCCAGACATTACAGTCCGAACTGGTCTGTGAGGATGAAAATCTCTCCTCATCTTCCAATGGCGGAGCCCCGGCACAGGATTCCACGACAGATAATTCGATTTCCATCAAGAGGGTCATCCTGAATCTTCCCGGTGATCAAAGGAGAATCTGGACCAGTCCTTTTCACCTGCATCCGCGCGATTCGGCGTGGCTTTTGCCGGTGCTTGGAACCACAGCCGTTCTCCTTGGCAGTGATCGCCACAGCATGGAGCGCGCACGATCGAACCCGGACGCCATTAATTTGAGTTCCAATGTGTCCGACGGCGGGGTGGCCGCGATGCTCTCGCTTCCCGTCGCCATGTACGCGTTCGGTAGCCTGCAAGGCTCGTCCAAAGCGCGCGAAACCGGACTGCTTTCTGGTGAAGCCTTGATCAACAGCCTGGCCGTGGATGAGGCGTTAAAAGTCATATTCGAGCGTGAACGCCCCACCGTGACAGATGGCCATGGGCGTTTTTTTCAAACTCTTAATCATGCCTCTTTTCCCTCAACTCACTCAGCCTTGTCCTGGACCGTGGCTTCGGTCATCTCGCACGAATATCCCGGAGGAATATTATCAATTCTTTCCTATTCAATAGCCGCGGCAGTAAGCATCGCTCGCGTTACCGGCCGAGAGCACTTTCCGTCAGATGTAGTCGTGGGAGCCGCCTTAGGATGGCTCATCGGTCGCCAGGTTTATCGTGCGCACCACGATGAGGAACTCGATGGACCGTATTTCGGGGCTTTTGTTCGTGAGCCGGGCGAATTTGATCGTGAAAAGTTGGGCTCGAGCTTTGTGCCGTTGGATAGCTGGGTCTACCCGGAACTGGAGCGCTTGGCCGCCCTCGGCTATATTCGGACTCAGTTTGTCGGCCTCAGGCCTTGGACGCGCCGCGAGTGCATTCGTCAGATCGAAGAAGCGGAATACTTTGCTCAGGACCTTCCACCTGATTCCATCATCGTCCGGGAAATCAATCAATTGAAGGCAGAGTTCAGCCGCGACAATCAACACTTCCGTTCCGCTCAGATTGATGACATTTATGCCCGGTTCACAGGCATCAGCAGCGCTCCGCTGCGCGATAGTTATCACTTCGGTCAGACTGTCTGGAATGATTTCGGTCGGCCTTACGATCAGGGCGGCAATGTCGTCGCTGGCGCGTCCGCCAGTGCCGTTGCCGGACGCTTCTTCTTTTATGTTCGCGGCGAATATCAGCATGCTCCCGGCCGTCCCGCGTTGACTCCAGCCCAGCAAGACTTGATCAATTCTCTCGATGGCAATATAGGCCCCCCACCCAATCCGGTTGGTCCTGCGCCTGCACCGGTTTCCAGCATCGATCGTTTTTATCCAGTCGATATGTATGCCGGAGTCCAGATGGGCCAATACGCGCTCAGCTTTGGCAAGCAGAGTCTGTGGCTCGGCCCCGGGGTCAGTGGGCCCCTCATGGTCAGTGACAATGCAGATCCTATGTACATGCTGCGCCTCTCGCGCACTTCTCCCTGGGCTCTGCCCTTTTTCTTAAAGTTCCTGGGACAAGTGCGGGGAGAGTTTCTGGTCGGCAAATTGTCAGGCCATCAGTTCCCGGCGCGGCCTTTTTTTAATTTGCAGAAGATTAGTTTTCATCCCACGAAGAATTTGGAGATCGGCTTTACCCGGTCCTCACTCTGGGCCGGAGTTGGACATCCCTTCAATGCCCACGCCCTCTCAAGGAACCTCTTTACTCTCGGTGATACTCCGGCTGGCCCCTTTAATAACCCCAACGATCTGGGCGATCGCAAATCTGGATTTGATTTTTCCTACCGGCTTCCTGGATTGCGGAACTGGCTGACCCTGTACACCGATTCCTATAGTGACGATGATCCCTCGCCCCTCGCCAATCCCCGTCGCGCCGCTATCAATCCCGGCTTATATCTGTCGCACTTTCCCATGATTCCTAAACTTGATCTGCGGGTGGAAATGGTGTCCACTCAGTCCCTGACCTCAACTGATAGGGGAGGGCAGTTCCTGTACTGGAATTTCCGTTATCACGATTCCAATTTGAACAAGGGCTTTCTGTTCGGCAACGCCACCGGGCGCGACGGACGGTCGTACCATGCCTTGAGCACTTATCATTTTTCGGCCGCCACCAGCTTGCAGTTTGGATATCGTGATATTAAGACCAGTGCAGTGTTCTTGCCTGGTGGAGGCACTCAGAGCGATGCCACCACGCGGCTCGTTTGGCAAGTGCGTCCCCAATGGAGCGTTGATTCGTTCCTCCAGTATGAGCGCTGGCTCGTTCCCGCACTTCGCCCGGGAGCGCAGCACGATTTCCTGGGCAGCTTCCAGATTACGTTTTATCCGAAACACCAGTTGCACGATTAAACCGCTTTTTGCGGAGGTTTGGATTTTGATTTTCAATACCCAATTGCCAGATCAAATAACAACTGATCTCATAAATAGCTTTGTGTCAGGGCACGACTTGAGCGCTCAGCCGGAGTTCGCGAAGCGAACGAGATTGCGAAGTCGTGCCGAGCGGCCTTCAGGCCGCGTAAATCGCTACGAGAACATATTTCCTTCCTCTCTGCCGAAGGCTGGCGCGCAGCTCCCGGTTTTGGAGCGAAGCGCCTTAAACGAAGCCAGAGCGATTTATGAGATGGCTTCTAGCAATTTTCTGCCGGCGCCCTATACTGCCGCCGTCGCGAGGAAGCGCAAGCTCCGCGATCGATTGCCTGACTGAATTTCATGGACTCCGAAAACAACTGGAGACGAAGTTTCTGGGCGCTGATTGTCACACAATTTCAGGGCGCCTTCAGCCTCAACGCCTTTGAATATCTTCTGCTCTACATGGTGTTGTCCACAGAGCTGGTCCACAACCAGCGCGATCAGTTGGTTTCTATTATTCCTTTGTTTCTGGCGGTTCCTTTTCTGGTATTCAGCATGGCCGGAGGCTTCCTGGCCGACCGTTTCAGTAAGCGTCGTGTAACCATCTCAACCAAGCTGATTGAGATCGCCGCCATGACAATCGCGGTTGTTGCTTTGGCCATCCGGTCGTTGCCGCTGGAACTCACAGCTTTGTTTCTCGTGGCTACGCAGGCTGCGTTGTTCGGTCCTTCCAAGTACGGTCTGTTGCCGGAAATCCTTCCCGAGAAGTGGCTTTCCTGGGGCAATGGAATTCTGGAACTGGGAACGTTTCTCGCCATCATCACTGGCATGATTTCTGCAGCTCAGTTTGCTGGCCGCTTTCATGGCCGGGAAGTCTATGTCGGCATCGTTCTCTTGGCCCTGGCGGTGATTGGGCTCGGTTTCAGTCTGGCTATTGGCAAGTATCCTCCGGCAGCTCCCGAGAAAAAATTCAAACTCAATTTTCTCGGCGATCTCTTTCAGCAGGTCCGAATCATACGCTCTGATCGCCCTCTCTTCCTCGCAATTCTTGGCAACACATATTTCTGGTTCTTGGGAACGCTGTTTCTCCAGACCGTCCTGGTTTACGGCACTGACGTTTTCCATTTGGCGCCCGGTGAAAACTCCATTCTTCACGCGGGCACGGCGCTCGGCATCGGCGTTGGAAGCGCCATCGCTGGCTATCTCTCTGGCAACAAGATCGAATACGGGCTTATTCCCCTGGGCGCCCTCGGCATGACTGTCATGGCGGCGCTTGTGGGAGGCATGTCGCACTCCTTCTTTGCCGCGGGTACTCTTCTGGCCTTTCTTGGATTCTTTGCTGGATTCTTCGCTGTCCCCGTCAATGCCCTGATCCAGCACCGTCCTGCTCCCGGAACCAAAGGCGGCATTATCGCTGCTGGAAATTTGTTGTCTTTTTTGGGCGTGCCTGCGGCATCCGCTGTCTATTACCTCCTGGCCAGCAAAGGCCATCTCAGTCCGCGTGGCGTTTTTTTGACTGGATCCGCAATCACGCTTGCCGGCACTATCTACGTGCTCATCCTGCTGCCTGACTGGTTCCTGCGCCTGTTGCTGTGGCTTCCCACGCACACCATCTATCGCATCCGCATAATCGGGCGCGACAACATTCCTGAAAAAGGCGGCGCGCTTTTCGTCTCTAATCACATGTCGTTTGTGGATGTGCTTCTCCTGAGCGAGTCCACAGATCGGCCCATACGTTTCCTGATGTACAAGGGAATCTACGATGTGCCCATCATTAAGCCCTTTGCTCGGATGATGGGCGCCATTCCAATCTCCTCGGAATTTCGTCCCCGCGACATGATTCGTTCGCTTCGTGCCGCCAGTGATGCCATCCGCAATGGCGAAATCGTCTGCATCTTTGCCGAAGGTCAGATCACCCGTACCGGCCAATTGCTTCCTTTCCGGCGTGGCATGGAGCGCATCATGAAAGGACTACATTCTCCCTTCGTTCAGCTCAATCTCTATGCGCTATGGCGAAGTATCTTTAGCATCGAGCGCAACCCCTTTGTTT
>Ga0126384_10000974_pt1 | contig 16569 bp, 9 predicted proteins | sample PanSoiMetPlot_36_FD_92543 | JGI IMG/M metagenome (GOLD analysis project Ga0126384, IMG submission 92543) | Tropical forest soil microbial communities from Panama - MetaG Plot_36 | ecosystem: Environmental > Terrestrial > Soil > Tropical forest > Bulk soil | place: Panama | collected 2016-02-17 | reverse complement strand
TGGCGGAAGCGCTTGCAAATGCTGATGGCTGTCCAGGTGTGAGATTTTCAGTTTTACCGAGCGCAAGCGTGCAAGCTGCGCGCGCCATTCGATCTCAACTGCCCGCGTCACAGCCAACGGGCGCCCTGCCCAGCGCAGCAGCAATTCACCCAATCCGACAAACCGCCCATCTGCGCCCGTCAGCAAACGGGTTTCCGAAGATTGCGCAACAGGTCGCCCTTCAACGGCATTCAGGTGCGCGCCCACGCTGATCTGCGGATGTTGTTGGAGAAAACGAACCGCCGAATCCCAGCATTCGCCGTTGGCGAGCGCCGACACGTCATAAAGTCGTCCGGCTACAATCAACTCTTCAACCGCCGCATTGACTTCGGCGCACAGCCCGTAATCGTCCGCATTGAGAATCAATCTTCTGACCATATATTTGTCTCCACGCTAAACCTCCTGCGAATCAAGTTGAGTGTGTACCGCGCCATTTCGGTGAGAATTCCCAGAATTACCTGTGGGCGTGAGAGGGTAGACTGACCGCGCGCCCGTTGGTAATAAGTCAGCGGGAATTCCTTGATAGACAGTCCTTGCCGCAGAGCTTCCAAGAGTATCTCTGCGTCAATAAACGATCCTTCCGACTCGAGAGTGATCTGCTGAACCAGACTGCGTGGGATAACCTTGCAAGCGAAATTGACGTCCCGCGCGCGTAGGCCAAAGCAAAGATAGATGAGCAGGTTGTAGCCCTTGGTCAAAATCCAGCGCCGCGGGCCTTCGCCGCGATTGACCCGATAGCCGGTAATGATACGATCCTGCCCGGCTATTGAGATGAGTTGAGGAATCAGACTGAAATCGAAAGGCAGGTCGGCATCTGTGTAGAGAATCAGATCGCCGCGCGCAGACTGTAAGCCGCTGCGAATTCCTGCGCCCAGCCCTCGATTGCGCTCATGCCGCACCAGCCGGATACGCGCTTCGTGGCGGCTGTAGGCGCGCAGGAGTTCGACTGTCTTGTCACGGCTGCCGTCATCAACTAACACCACCTCAAGAAAGGCCGGGTGATTGCCAATTTCCTTAAAAATGGTTTCGATCAACAGTGGGACATTCTCTTCTTCATTGTAGAGCGGGATGATGAGAGAGAAAGAGAGACCCTCGATAGCGTGTTTGGGCGACATGAACGCTCCTTGTCATGAAATATTTCCGTCGGGCGAAAAAATTCATAAACCAAACGAACCGTTCCTTCGTCCTTCTTAACAGATAAAGGCAAATCATTTGGTGAGACGACCTCTCGCTTAACGGTTTGTCATTTGAAGGGCCGGGATGTCGAGCTTTTCCAGGGCAGCGACGTTCCCGGCCTGAAATTTTTTCATCTGCCTTCCAACAAAGCCTAGGAAGAAATTGTTGTGGAACTGCTTTTGTCGTGTCTTTAGCGGCTTCAGAGCTAAGCAGGATTGCTTGAGCCGCTTTTATTGCTTGATAAAAGCCAACAAACTGTATGCCATCCGCCAAGTGGTTGGATTTAGCCTGCGTGAAATTATGCGAAGTGCGCTGGTTTGTAAATAGCGGTAGCTCTACATTTAACCGTGGTCTCACAGGTCTTTGAAAAAATCTGAGGTCTAGCAACGATCTCCTTATGACAAATGTAGCCTCTCGACTAAATCTCAGCCTTGAAAAATGCGGGTTTGGAAGGGTTAATTGCCCGCTTTACCTACAACAAAAAATAACCCCTTGCTGAGTCATGATGTTTTCTGGAACCAGACTCAGAAAGGGGTGTCATATGAATATTGTTCAAATATACCGCCATGTAATCAAGTTCTTCGAGCGTCATAAACTCTCCATCTCTCCTCAACATAAACGCTATCTTAAACACGCGCGCCGTGAGTTGACGCGCCTCTATCCAACAAAGCAGGATCAAGAAATGCTCGATCCATACTCGGACCTCATCCTTGACTTGTTTCTGCTCGACCTCGAAGCGCTCCGCCCACAGTTTCAAGCCTTCTACCATCCGAAGCCTCGCGGCGCTTTGCCTCGCGACCCGATCCGGATGTTTCGCTCCCTGCTCTGCCTGATCCTCTCCGGCCAAACTCTCAGCTTCACCCAATGGGTCAAGATCCTACGCTCCCAGCCTTTGTTTACCGCCATGTCCTTCGCCAAAATATCATCCGATTCCAAAATGCCTCGCCTGGGTCTCATGTAACCTAGCTCGGCGACGTTACACCCCATTTCCCAAGTTGTTGAAACTAAAGGCGAACGGGTTTTGGCAAAGGACAGGTTGCCGTGTCAAACTGACTGACGGGACCGTTCGAGTGGCGGAAATTCACTGGTATGAGGCGCATGGCATCGGCAAACGTGAATTCAAGCTGACGCTGCTACACCTGTCGAACAAACCCTGCTCTCAGCGGTTCGTGCTTGAGCAAATCGCCACCCAACGCAGGTGATAGCCCGCGACGGTACCGCAGGAATCGTCGCCGCCAGTTCTGTCGGTTCATTTCATTGGCGCGTTTCCGGCGCCTGATCGTCGCGTTCATAGAGCGGCAGCACCAGCGCGAACCGCAGGCCGAAATCGAGCACTAGCCGCCGGTTCACTTTCCAGTTGTCCTGCGCAAACCATTCGACGTTGCTGACGCGGTAATGCAGGAACGGGCGCGACGAGGCTTCGCTGTAAGCGTTGAAGACGCCGAAGAGCGCGTTGGCATAGGCTTGTCCGCCGTTTAGCGGGTTGTTCGCATTCTGCGCGAAATCGAAGCTGCCGTTGAAGGTCACAGGATTGCTCGCATCGCGCATAATGCGGTCAACGTAGACGCCGGCTTTCAGCGTGTGCGAGCCGCGCGTGTTGGTCAGGTTGTTGGTAAAGGCCAGCGTGCGATGTTCGCCGCTGAGCGGAAAACGCCCCTCGAACGCGACGTTGGCCGCTTGCGACACGCCGCCGAAGGTCATATTCGGAATCACGCCCAGCGGATTGGACGACGGCGTCAACTGACCGAGCCGGAAGCCGATGGCGTCGCGTTGCGCGCGCTTGAATCCTTCCTCATCGTAGCTCTCGCGTTCAGGGCGATTGGAATAGCCGAAGGTGAATTCGTTGACCAGCGTCGGGCTGAAGATGTGTTGGTAACGCGCGCCGATGAACTTGCCCAGCGTCTTGAAGGCCTTGCGCAGCAACGGCCAGTTGGCGCTCTGGCCCGTAGGAATGCCCTGCGAGCCGGTCTGCGAATCGTGATGCGTCGAGAGCGTGAAGGCGATGTGGTTTTGCGGATTGAAATGATGATCGAGCTTCAAGGTGGAGATGCGCTGCAAGTTGTTGTTTTCCGATTCAAAGACGTAGTTGAAACGCCGCGCCGGATCGCTGGTGTTGGGCAACGGGAAGATGTTGAGCAGCGCCTGCCCGTTCGGTTCAATCCGATTCTGCGGAATCTTGCGGTCGGCGTAAGGCTGCCGCGTAAGCGGGTCAACAATGTTGGGCAGCGCGTTGTTCAAATCCCGCGTCTGCGAAAAATCGCCCTGTCGTTCCAAGGCCGTTGGCACAGTTACGCGCCCAACCGCCTGCGGCACGATCAGCGGCCAGAACTCCTGGTTGAAAAAGAAGAAGAGCTTGTTGCGGTCTTTGTTGAAGTCCGTGCCGGGAACCACAACCGGCCCACCGATGTTGTAGTTCCAAACGTTGTAGCGGTAGCGCGGCTTGTTAAGCCCGCTCAGATTGCTGAAGAAGTTGTTGGCGTTGAACTGCTCGTGGCGTTTGAAATACGACCCGCCGCCGTGAAACTGCTTCGTACCCGACTTGGTGATGATCGTGACGTTCGCGCCCGACATCCGCCCGTACTCCGCCTGATAGTTCGACAACTGTACTTTGACTTCGGCCACGGCATCCATGCTGACGCTCACCACGGTATTGAAATTGTTGCCGATGGCGTTGAGCGAGACGCCGTCAATCGCCACGTTGTTCGTGTTGTTGCGATTGCCCTGCACGTTGAGGTTAAAGTTGCGGTTCAACCCTTCGTTATCAGCGACCTCGACTACACCGGGCAGCAGCGACAGGAGCGAGGTCACGTTGCGACCGAGGATCAGCAGGTTTTCGACCTGATCGCTGGTGATCGTGCCCGAGCGTTCGGCACTCGCCGTCTGCACGGTCTCGGCCTGCGCCGTGATCGTCACAATCTCACCGACGTTGCCGACCTCCAGCACTGACTCGCCTACTGTCAGGTGCTCTGCCGTGGTCAGTCTGATGCCGCGCCGTTCCAGCGCTTTGAAGCCGCTGGCGCTCACCGTCAGTTTGTACTCGCCCGCATTGACCGCAGTGAACTGAAAATCGCCTCTGTAGTTGGTCACTGCTTCGCGCGTCTGCCCGGTGGCGGCCTGTTCCAGCTTGACCGCTGCATTCGGGATCAACGCGCCATTCGCATCCCGCACCGTGCCGGTGATTGAACCCGTGATGGTCTGGGCGTTGATGACGAAGGCTGCCGAGAGCAGCAGCGTGCAGATAACCATCAGCTTAAGGTGAACCACTATGCGCATAACATCTCCTTTCTTGCTATTGCGGAGTGCCCGTGGGCGGTGTGAAGGCAGCGGGCAATGGTTTCGCCACAGTGAGCGGCAAGCTGTCGCCGAACTGCTGTTGCAGTTGCTGCAATCTGGCGGTCAGTTGCGCCAGGCGTTTCGCCTGCGCCGGATCACTGGCGAGATCGCGCAACTCGAACGGGTCGCGGCGTAAGTCAAAAAGTTGCGTCACGTTGACCCGTGGATAGCGAATCAGCTTCCAGCGTTCATCGCGGTACGCGCGCTGCACGTCGCGATAAGCCAGCATCAACTCGCGGCGCGCCTGTTTCGCTTTGCCCGTGATGACAGGCTTGAAGCTCGAGCCGTCAATGCCTTGCGGCACGGGCGCGCCGACCAGGTCGCAAATCGTCGGATAGATGTCGAGCAGATAAACCAGCGCATCGCTGCGCCCGCGCGGAATGCCCGGCCCGGTGAGAAACAGCGGCGCTTTCATGCTGTGTTCGTACAGGTTCTGTTTGCCCAGTAGGCCGTGACCGCCAATCGCGATGCCCTGATCGGCGGAGAAAACGATGATCGTGTTCTCTGCGAGCTTCAGCTCTCTGAGTGTTTGCAACAAGCGCCCGATGTGAAAATCGAGCCCGGAAATCGTCGCGTAATACTCGTGCCAGGTTTTGCGCATCTCGGCGGCAGTACGCGGCCAGGGCGACAGCAGCTCATCGCGCACGGTCATCTCGCCGTTGTTGAAAGGATGCACGGGCAGATAATTTTTCGGCAACTGAAGCTGGTCGCGGTCGTATTGAGCCAAATATTTTTGCGCCGCCACGCGTGGATCGTGCGGATTGGCGAAGGCCAGATACATAAAGAACGGGCTGGCGTCCCGTTGCTCTTTCAGAAAGGTGATGGCCTCATCCACGATCTCGCGTCCGGGTTCACCTGAGCGGCGCTCTTCCTGATCGTTCTTCAGATATTTGTTGATCTCGAATTGCGCTTGAATCAGCGGCGCGGTGTTGCCGCGTTTGCCGTGATGATAGGTGATATACCCCGCGTCCTTCAGCGAAAGAGGGAAGTTTGGCCCAGCGCCGGGCGAAAGAATGCCTTTCTGTCCATTTGGCGGCGTGAAATCCTTCCAGCGGAAATACGCCTTGCCCGACAAGAGCATATTCCGGCTGGGTGTACAGACCGCGCCGATGTTGCCGCCCAGACAATAGGCATTACTCAGCGTGAAACCGCGTTGCACGAGGGCGTCAAGGTTGGGCGTCTTCACTGCCGGATTGCCCAAGGCGCCGATGGAGTCGGCGCGCATATCGTCGGCGAAAAGAAACAAGACATTCGGGCGTTGGGTCTGGGCGTTGGGCTGGGCGGCAACGCGCCTAGTGTCTGTCGTGGGAATCATCGCGCTGTCGCCAGCGCGCACTGTATCACTAATCGAGCCGATACCGGTTTGCGCAATGACGACCGCCGCTATCAGGCAGATCGTTGTCAGAATGATGTTGCGTTGAACCATTAGGTTCCTCCCTTCAAGGCTCTGACTGATCAACGCTGAATCCAGATGGGCGATGACCAGGCCATCTGATCGTCCACCTGAATCACCCGCACGTAGTAATAGCTCTCGCCCGCGAGCGGTTGGTTGTCACTAAAGGTGAAGGATTCCTCCGCCTTCAGCGGTTGGCGCGCGTGGATGAACTGCTGATTCCTGATGATCTCGATCTGCCGGAGCGGAGCGGTGCCGATGACCTTCACGCGCAAGCGAAACGGCTGGCGGGTCGGCACGATCTCGCCTTGCAGATATTCCTTGCCGCCGGTCTCCAGCCGGTAATCCAGAATGATGTTATCGGTAGCGCCGTAAGAATGGCGCAGCCGCATCGCCTCGAGTAGACCTTCGCGCGTGGCGTCCGTGGCGATGGTGCAGGCGTAAGAGATGTGATTCGACAGATGATCTGAAGAGACCTGGACGCCGAGCTTGTAGCCCTTGGCCCAGGCGTTCCAGACATAACCTTGCGGGCGAAAGCCGCCGGGCGCGGAAGCCGGATTGCCGCGGTGCGCCGCTTTCGGCGCGCCTTCGTATTCAGCCGAAACCCGGTCGCCCTGATAAATCTCCACCAGCGGCTCAACCGCCGTGTCGTTGTCCCGCCAGTCGGTGCCCATGTTGGTGGCCGAAGTGTGCGGGATCGAGATGCCCTTGACGCGCTTCAAGTATTCAAACAGCCTCTGCGCTCCAACCTCGCCCCGTTGTTCTGCGGTCGGGATGGGCAGCGTCGGAGTGCCACGCGTGGCAAAGAGAATGTTGCGATGGCCATTGGGAAAGTTGACGCTGCGCTCGTAGCCGTAAATCGGCGTGAACCTGCGGGGCAGCATAAACACGTCGCAGGCCTGTTGCAGCAGCCAGTTGATGTAATCAATGTCTGGCCCGCCCGCGCCGTTGTGGTCGCTGACCGCCAAAAAGTCCAGGCTGGCGGCGTCCAGCGCGTAGCGATAGGTCTGAAAGAGCGTGCCGTCGTTGTTGCCGTCCATCGAGAACTCGGTGTGACGATGCGTGTCGCCGCGATAGATGCGATAGGTTTTGCCGCCCGTTTCAATCGTGTAGCTGCGGATGCGTTGCAGGTCGGCCTGTTCGTCGGGGTGAACCGGAAAGATTTTGAGTTGCGCCGTCACGCGCGGTTTGAGCTGGGGCGCGACCGGCGCTGGCAGCTCGACGGTGAAGCGGCCCACGTAGACGTCAGAGTGCTGAAAGAGGAACTCCTCAAAGTCTCGATTGTCCATCGCCCAAGCGACGTGCAACCGGCCCCGGCTGTCGGCGGCGAAGCCACAACGCACATCCGTGCGCCCCTGACTGAACGGCGCCGCAACCGGGTGGCTCCAGCGCGCGCCTTCATAAGTGGTGGCGAAGATCTCCCAGGCGGCGCGGTGCGCGGGCGTGTTGTTATGAACGTCCCGAATGCGCAGCGTGCGATGGCGGAAGAAGAGATTGACGCGGCCCGCGCTGTCCGCCACTAGAGCGGGAAAGTCATTGTACTCGCGCAGCTCTTCGGGCAGAGACTGATTGACATCGGCCAGTGGTTCTTGCCACGTTTTGCCGTCGTAAACAGCCACGGCCATACCGCGCCATTGATACAGACGGGTGGCTTCCTTCTTGACCAGAAAGCCGGAGTCCTTGCCCCACTGTACGCCGCTTTCATTCCAGGCGGCCCAGAGACGATTCTCCCGGTCGCAGGCCAGCGAGACGTGCGCCTCGAATTTAAGCGAATTGGCTACCGGAACCTGAGCCTCCCAACTGGCGCCACTGAAACGGCGCATCACGATGTCATAGTTGCCCTGATCGTAAGTATCCCAGGCGACATAAACACTGCCCGCGCCGTCCGCAGCGATGGCCGGTTCCCAGTCGTTGGCCGGTGAAGTGGAAAGTTGTGCGGCCTCCGACCAGCGTTCGCCGTCGTAGCGGCGCGCAAAGATGTCTGCTTGGCCGTTGCGAAATCCCTGCCAGACCAGCCACAGGTTGCCGCGTGAATCGGTAGCGAGCCGTTGAAAAACGTCGGACTGCGCATCTTCGGTCAGTCGCTCGACGCGCGACCACGCAGCGCCGTCAAGCCTGCGTCCATACAGATCCCAGTTGCCCTTCTCTTGCGCCGACCAGACGACCCAGAGGCGTCCTTTGACGTCGCGTCCGAGTTTGGCTAGAAACACATCGCCCGGCGCAGCCGTCACGGTCTGCGGGCTCTCCCACGCCTGGCCGTTGAAGCGGCGCACCACGACCTCGTTGGCTTGATTGCGATAAGCGACCCAGGCCGCCCACAGCTCTCCGTCAGGCCCGGCCAGTAGATCAGCGAAATCGTTCTCGGTCGCGTCGGGAGTGAGCTTCTGCGCGCTCGGCACGCGGTCAACTTCCACTTGACCGGCCAACAAAGACAATGGCTGCCCTGGTTTGAGCTGGCGCGGTTCGACGGTGAATTCCCCCTGCGGCGTACTGAATTTGACCTGTGTTGCCGGTGTCGTCCTGACATCCACGATCAGCCCCGGGATGAGCATGTATTTCTGCGGCTCGACGCTCGGCTCTTCTTCCCAGGCGCGGCGCTGGAAGAGCGGGCCGGGGCGAGTGGCCAGCGTCCAGCGGGTTGTGCCCTGCAGTTGATCGCCGGGGCGCGAATGCCAGTCGCGTAAAGCAATGATTTCGCCGCTGGTGAGCGTGAGCGAGCCGCTCCAATCGCGCGGCTCTCGATCCTGCTTGCCGAATTGAACGCGGAACGAAACCACCGACTCGTCCAAGCCCGGCTGGTTGGCAGATGAAGCTGGCGCAGCGCGCAGCCAAAACCATAACGCCATCATCAACCCGCCAACAATTACGATTACCAAAGTGCCACGTTTCTGCATGGGAGCCTCCTGCGGTTAGCAAGTTCTCTCTGCTCACTTCGGCAATTGAGCGAGCAGCGCCTTCATCTCTTTAACTACTTTGGCCTGGGCCGGATCGTCGGCCAGGTTCTTCAACTCGTGTGGGTCTTTCGTGTGATCGAAGAGCATCGCGCTGCCATCTTCCCATTCGGCGTAACGCCAGCGTTCAGTGCGCACCGCCTTACCGAGCTTGTTCTGGAACTTCGTCACTGTATAAGCCGCGTGATCCCACTTGGCGGTCGGGTTCTTCAGCAGCGGCGCGAGGCTGTGTCCCTGCTGACCTGCCGGCATCGGCAGACCACAGAGCTCAACCAGTGTTGGATACATGTCGAGCAGTTGCACGGTGCGCGGCGAGCTTTTTCCCGCTTGCTTCGTATTCGGAACAGCCATAATCAACGGCACGCGTGTGCCGACTTCATATAGTGAATTGTGCTTCGACCATTTGCCTTTTTCGCCGAGGTGGTAGCCGTGATCGCCCCAGAAGACGATGATCGTCTTCTCGCGCAGCTTCAGCCGGTCGAGCGCGGCCAGCACGCGCCCGACATTGAAATCGGTGAAGGTGGTTGAAGCCCAATAAGCGCGGATGACTTCGCACGCTTCGGCCTCGGAAGCATCGCGTCTGATGAACAGATCTCCTTCCGTCCACGCTTCGGTGTCGTCAATGCCGCCGTGAAATTGTTTGCCGGTGCGCAGACTGGCGTAACCATTGGCCTTGAAATGCTGTGGCAGCGTCACCCAATCAGGATGCGCCGCGCGAAACCAGGTGCGGTTGTCCAGCACACCCGTCACCGTCGGGTGGCGCCCGGTGAAGAGCGAGGTGCGCGACGGATTGCACAACGGATACTGGCAATAGGCCACGTCGAAGCGCACGCCAGCCGTCGCCAGCCGGTCAATGTTCGGCGTTTTGATAAGCGAGTTGCCGTAACAACCCAGTTCGGGGCGCAGATCGTCCACGGCAATGAACAACACGTTGAGTTTGCCTGCTTGCGCGGCGCTCTCAGGCGGCGTGATGCTGCCCGTGAACGGCAGACAAAAGAGACAGACGATCAAATAGAAGGTCATTTTTAGCTTCATCTATTTTCCTCGCAATCTGCTGATGTCAATCAAGTACATCGTTGTTTTGAAGTTGGGGATGTGCGCTACAGATGTTTAGTCATTCTCAGAAAACGTACTTCAACCCGAACTGAATCACGCGCGGATCGCCGCTCGACGTGATCTGGCCGAACTGCGCCGAACCCAGGTTATTGTTCGGATTGCCCAGGTTGACGCGGTTGAAGAGGTTGAAGAACTCCGCGCGGAACTGCAATTCGTGCCCTTCCCAAAACAGCGGTATCTCCTTGTCGAGTCCAAAATCCACCGAGGCGAAGCCGGGGCCGCGCAGAATATTGCGCCCGCTCGTGCCGAACGTGCCGGTCTGGTTCTGCGCGAAGGCGGCGGTATTGAAATACCGGTCAATCAACTCCTGCCGCGCGCGGCCTGTATCAAGCCGCGGATTACCCGTGAGATCGGCGCGATCCGCGTTGACGCCCGATTGCGAATTATCGCGCCCTGAGACGACTGAAAACGGCCTGCCACTTTGCAGCGAGATGATCCCATTGGTCTGCCAACCGCCGAAAAGATAACGCAGCAAGCGCGGCGCATCCTTGAAACGCGGCAACTCATAGACAAACGAGGCGACAAAGCGGTGTGCGACGTCCAGGTTGCTCAGCCCCTTCTCCGCGCGCAGGTTGTAGGGATTGGACGGCGCGTCACCGTCCGACGAGGCGTTGTCGAGCAGCTTCGACCAGGTGTGCGAGGCGAGCAGCGTGAAGCCGTTGGTGAAGCGTTTGTTGACGCTGAGTTGTAGCGAATGATAGGTCGAATTGCCGACCGCCGTCTGGTTGGTGATGTTGGCGAAATCGGGCGCGTAGATGCGCCGCTCATTGACCGCGCCTGTGCCGGGTCGCGCCGGGTTGACCTCCTGCGCCATAAACAGGTGATTGCCTTTGCTGCCCACGTAGGCCGTGGTGAAGACGTAGCCGCCGAAGAGTTCCTGCTGGACGCTCAAGTTCCATTGTTGCACGACGGCGTTGCGGAAATCGGGGTCCCACATCGTGATCGTCAGCGGGCGGATGAAGCGGTAGTTCTTCACCGCGTCCCCGCTCGGCGGCTTGAACGGGAACGGGTTGCCAGTCGCCGCGTAAGGGTTGTCCAGCCCTTGCGGCAGATCGTTGATCGTCAGCTTGAGCGAGAATGGTTGATTGGTCGAAATCTGATTGTGCGCCTGCTGGCGGATCTGTGAATAGAAGAGACCGTAGCCACCGCGCAGGCTGCTCTTGCCGTTCCCGAAAATGTCCCACGCGAAGCCGAAGCGCGGCGCAAAGTTGCCATACCGGCTCCCGATCATCGAACGAGGAATGCCCGCATCGCCCGGAAAGACGTTGCCGCGCGGCGCGGTTGGAAAGACCGTTGATTGCACGCCTGAGCGGAATTGGCTGAAACGATCCTTTGTGTCAACGAACGGCAGATAAGGCTCCCAACGCAGCCCCAGGTTGAGTGTCAGTGCCCGGGCCGCTTTCCAGTCGTCCTGCGCGTAGAGACCAATCTCCCACGCGCGCGGGTTGTTCGCGTCTTCGGCGATCTGCTCGACCTGCGACGGGCGGCCTAGCAGAAAATCGGCGAGCGCATCACCAGTGAAGTTGTTACGGAACTGCACGAAGGGGTCGCCGCGAAACAGCTCCTGCAGATTGAGCAGCGACCTGGTCACCGTACCGCCGAACTGCAACTGGTGATTGCCGCGCGTCCACGTGAGGTCGTCGGCGAAATTGTAGTTCTGCCGAAAATGGTTGAGCGGGAAACGCGAGAAGGCGTTGAAATAACCGTCCACCATCGTGTGCATCGCCGCTGGCGCGTCAGCCGTAAACGTGCGGGTGAACTTCGCGCCGAAATCAACCCAGGTCTTGTTACCCGGAACGACTGACAACTGGCGGCGGTCAATGTCATTGAAGGTGAAGCGCACAATATTCAGTAGCGTGGGCGAGAAGACGTGCGTGTCGGTGACGGCAACGTTCCAGTTGTCGTATTCGATGGCCGCGAAGAAGCCCGGCAAATTCCCCGTCGCCTCCTGCCGCGTCTCGCTGTTGCGCAGCAGTCGCCCGGTCAGCGTGTTGTTTTTGCCGAAGTGATGATCGAGCTTCGTGATGAGCTGATCCTGGTCGAACTTCTGCTGGCTGGCAAAACTGAAGCGCCCGTTCGCCGCGTTGGGCAGCGGCACGAAGGCTTCGAGAAACTGCTGTGAGGCCGGGTGCAGGCGACTGGCCGGAATGACGTTGCCGGGGAACGGCTGATTGGTCAGCGGGTCGCGGATGGCACGGCTTCCAAAATTGCCGCGTCGCTGCTCCGCCGTGGGGACGGTTGTTGACACGGTGCCCGGTGCGCTGCGCTCACGCCAGCCCTGATAGGCGACGAAGAAGAAGGTTCGGTCGCGTTTGATGGGACCGCCGAACGTGCCGCCGAATTGGTTGCGTTTGAACGGCGGAGTCGTCAGGGCGAAGAACGAGCGCGCGTTGAGCTTCTCGTTGCGCAGGAACTCGAAGGCCGAGCCGTGAAACTGGTTCGTGCCCGATTTAGTCACCGCGTTGACCACCGCGCCCGCGTTGCGGCCCGTGGCGGCGCTGTAGGCGCTCGTTTGAATGCTGAACTCCTGCAGCGCGTCAGGGTTGGGGAAGATCGCGGGCGTGTTGAAATAGGGGTCGTGATTGTCGCCGCCGTCGAGCGAGTAGTTGTTCGAGTTGGTGCGCGTCCCGTTGATCGAAAGGCTCTGGTTCTGCGCCTGATCCGCCGCAGCCACGCCGCCCGCGCCCGGCACGAGGCGCTGCAATTCGAGCGCGTTGCGCCCGTTGAGCGGCAACTGCACGATGCGCGCCGAATCAATCACCTCCTTCAAGGCGCCGGCGCGCGTTTCGACCTGCACCGGGTCTGAAGTGACCGAGACCGATTCGGAGAGCGCGCCCGTTTGCAGAACGACGTTGAGCTGTCGCTGCTCATCCACCTGGAGTTGGACGTTCTGCTCGACGTAGCGTTTGAAGCCGCGCTGCTCGGCCTCGACCCGATAGACGCCGACCGGCAGGCTGCTGATCAGGAAGTTGCCCTGCTCATCGGTCACTGTCTCGCGCTGCGCGTTGGTGTTGACGTTGGTGACCGTCACCTTCGCGCCGGGGATGACTGCGCCGTTCGCGTCGTTCACTCTGCCGAAGACCGTCGCCGTGCCCTGCGCCAAGCCTGTGACAGCAAGACAGAACAGCATGAAGGTGGTAATGATGAGTTGCTGTAGCAAGCTTTTCATCTTTTTCCCTCGACGGATACTCCATCCATAGCCGATAGGTTTGGATGGAGAGGAAGTCGAGACTGTATGTGAGTTGAAGGGCTCGTCCCTTCGACGAACATACAGTTGACTCCAGTGATATACTGTCCCCGATCAAAGGCACTCGTCCCGTAAGGGAGAGAAACAGTTTCTGATCCTTGAGAACCAGGGATAGGAGGTTGTGGTCGGAAAACTTCGACTATGTAAAATCTCTGAAGTTGCTTGATAGTCTGCATATCAAGTACCCGAACGCTATCGCTTTCGGCTAGATGCTGAAAGCTGATGGGCCGCGCTGGATTCACTCGAATCCGATAGTCAACCGGCCCTAAGCAGTCCGTTCCCGGAAGTTTCTTCCGGGCGTGAAAACGAAACTTGGAACTGCAAGCTCCATCTACAACGCGCTAGCGTTTAGATGGAGTAGTTGACAGCTTCAGACTCCTTATCTGTGGGACAATTTGGCAAATTGTCCAACACACAAATGCAATCCGATCTAGAAGACATACTTGAGCGCGAACTGAATCCGGCGCGGATCGCCAGCGCTGTTGATCTGCCCAGCATTGACTGTCCCCAGTGAAGTGTTTGGATTGCCGAACGCGGGCGTGTTGGTGAAGTTGAAGGACCAGCGATGCGGATAATTGCGTCCGTTGAGCGGCGTCTCGACGATGCGTTTGCCGTCAATCACCTGGCCGACGTCGGTCGTCTCCGAATTGAGCAGCGTGCCCTGCGCAGTAACCTCGACGGTCTCGCTGACATTGCCGATCTTCAGGCTGAGGTCAAGGCGCGCAGTCTGTCCGACTTCCAGCCGCACTTCATTGACGCGCGTTGGCGCGAAGCCGCTGGAGCGGGTTTCAACGCTGTAGCGCCCCGGATTGAGCGCCGACACGCGATACAATCCGGCTTCATTGGTCATCGCCTTGACGGCCACACCGGTTTCGAGATTGGTCACAGTGACTTCGGCATTCGCGACCACCGCGCCGGAGTTGTCGGAAACTACGCCTTGCAGCGTGGCAACGCCAGTAACCTGTGCTGAAGCCACTGCACACAATAGACAGATCAGCAAATTCAGGGTGACTGCTCTTTTCATAGTTTTGCTCATCGAGAATTCGGTGCGGTGCGCGTCCTCGCGGGCAAGTGTGGCAAGGCGCTTGCCCGCGCCGACGCGCGCCGCACCGATAGGCTTCGCGCTAGCGCTTAGCCGTTTCCGTCAGCGGTTTCATCGTCAGTCTATCCTTCGCCTTCCAGAGCGCCTCCCATTCAATGATCTGACGGCGGTAAGCCGCCTCGCGTCCGAGAATCGCGGTGAAGGTGCTCTTCATGCCGTAGTCGGTATCGTCGCGGTGTTCGCCTGCGCCGAGCACGCTGTCTACAAAGGCGAGCGCCTCTTGATCGTTATACCGATCTTCAGGCCCTTCGTACTTGTAGATCAACGGCGCTTCGCCGCCGCGCCTCGGTCGGACGCCCTCGATGCGCGCGTCACCCGTGCCGCTTCTGCCTGCCGTCGTGGTGAAGGCGCCTTTTGTGCCGCGAATCGTCTCCAACACATCGCCCTGCACCGTGTCTACCTGAATGCAGGTGTTGCTCGAAGTCACGCCGTTGGCATATTCGTAGACGAGGTTGAAGTTGTCGTAGATGTCGCCAATATCTTTGCGGAAGCGGCGATTGCCCGCGCCGTAAGCGCGCACTGGGTATTGGCCGAGCATCCAGTTGATGACATCAATGTTGTGGATGTTCTGCTCGACGATGTGATCGCCCGAAAGCCATTTGAAGAAGTACCAGTGCTCGACTTCGTAATCCATACGCGTCGGCCATTTCGCTTTGTCGGGTTTGGCGCGCCGGTCTCGCCACAGATCGCTCGTGTCATAAGCCGAATGCGCCATCACGACCTCGCCGATAGCGCCCTGGTCAATCAGCTCCTTGCAGCGGCGATAAGCCTTGCTGTAGTGGCGCTGCAAGCCGACGACGACCGTCAACTTTTGCGCCGTCGCCGCACGGCCCGCCTCGCCAATCACGTGGCAGCCGAAGGTGTCAACGGCGAGCGGCTTCTCCATAAAGACGTGCTTTTTGGCGGCGACGGCGGCTTTGAAATGTTCAGGACGAAAGCCGGGCGGCGTGACCATCAACACGGCATCCACTTTCGAGCCGGTGATCGCCTTGTAGGCATCCACGCCGACAAAAGCGTTCTTCTTGTCCAAGCCCGCGAGTGCGGGGCGTTCAGCGCCCGGTTCAAGCGGCGTGAAGAGGCGGTCAACGCGATATTGAAAATAATCGGCAACTGCGACGATCTTCGCCTTGCCGGTCTTTTCTAGCAGATAGGCATCGCGTGTGCCGCGCCCGCCTAGGCCGATCCATCCGACCTCGACCATCGAATTGGACGCCGTGCCACGCACAGCTTCGGCTTTCACGATGGTGAAGCCACCGGCGATTGATGAAGCAGCGGCAAGTCCGGCGCTGCTCTGCATAAACTGTCTGCGTGTCAGTACGTTTGTTTTGCGATTCATCAGCTTGTCCCTCCGTTAAAAGATCTATTTGAGCGCGCCTGGCAACGCGCGCCCGGCAGCCGCACGTGATCGTGGCGGCAGCAAGTGCGTCAACATTCCTCAAAAAGAAGTCGGCGAAGATTGGCGCGTTGAAGAACTCGAAACCGCAATTGCAATTTGCGCTTCTCCCGGAAAACGAAGTTCTTCTGTCAGGACAGATCAATCTGTTTACGCGGCTGGCTGAGCCAAATACTACGCCCGGACGGGCCAAAACGGAATGCGCTGGCTGGCACTGGGATAAAATCTTCGACCTTTTCTATGTTTCGCGTGCATGCTGATGTTAGACGGCGGTTATGGCAGCGGCTTTACAAACCGCAACCCCGTATCGCTATACCCGAGGCGACGGTAGAAACGATGGGCATCGCCGCGCTGACCCCCGCTATTAACGATCACCGAAGTGGCGCCCAGCCCTTTAAGCCACCTGTGGGCGCCGAAAATGCCATCCGCGCAGATTTATGCAAGAACGTATCCAGGTTAATGAACTCAACTTCGACCCGTCTCTTTCAATTCGGCCAGTAGCGCTTCTCATTCTGTAGAGATGACGACTCTTCCTAAATCAAGCCATCGTTCCGAGATGGGCCGTTCGGCCTATTCAGAAACATCAACTTGGTTGCGCCAAGCCGTTTCTTGCGATCGGGATTGCGGTCTGGCCGTAATCGGAAACAGCTTGACCGAGGCTCCATCAAGCTGCCCGCTGATATTGATGGTGAAGGCCTGTGCCTACCGAAAATCCCATCCGACTTTTAGACGCTTGCACTTACAAGATCTTCACCCTGATACTACTCACCGACTTTCGAATCTGGATTTCGCGATCTCGCTTCTCGTTTATGGCTCTCT
>Ga0126384_10000973_pt1 | contig 16580 bp, 17 predicted proteins | sample PanSoiMetPlot_36_FD_92543 | JGI IMG/M metagenome (GOLD analysis project Ga0126384, IMG submission 92543) | Tropical forest soil microbial communities from Panama - MetaG Plot_36 | ecosystem: Environmental > Terrestrial > Soil > Tropical forest > Bulk soil | place: Panama | collected 2016-02-17 | reverse complement strand
GTTGCGGTGGTGCAGGGCACGCCGTTCGGCCTCGGCCCGGCGTTCCGCATCTCCTACGCGACCGCGACGACCGCGCTGCAGGACGCCTGCGAGCGCATCCAGCAGTTCTGTGGGAATTTGCGGTAACACCTGCGGCGCGCTTCTCCTGCGGGCGGCGGTGACCGAGGTGTGAAGCAGTTCACTCCGAACCGGTCGGGAATCAGGTAATGGAGGCGTGGCCCCGTAAGGGGTTTGCGTTTCCTCCCAAGCACTCGGCCCCGCTTCGGCGGGGCCTTTTTTCATCGGGGCAGGCTTCAACGCACTCCGCACGTTAACCCCACGAATTTCCCATGCCCGCTTGCGCGTGCAGCATCCTTTGGCTTTTCTTGCGCCCCAACATCAGCGCAGGGATCATCCGTGCCCGACACACTCGCCGAAACGCGCCACGAGCTGGCCGTCGCCAACCGCATTCTCGGCCATGAAGGCGTGCTCGACGCCTTCGGGCACGTGAGCGTCCGCCATCCCGAAGATCCCGGCCGCTATCTGCTGCCGCGCTCGCGCTCGCCCGAGCTGATCGAGCCTGCCGACATTCTCGAGTTCACCTTGGACTCCGCACCGGTCGTGCCGCCGACCGTGCAGATGTATTCCGAGCGCGTGATCCATGGCGAGATCTACAAGGCGCGTCCCGACGTGATGGCGGTCTGTCACCATCATGCACCCGCCGTCATGCCGTTCTGCATCACCGGCGAGCCGCTCGTGCCGGTCTTCCACCTCGGCGCGACCATCGGGGCCGAGGTGCCGTTCTGGGACAGCCTGGACGGGTTCGGCGACACCAATTTGCTGGTGGTGAAACCCGAGGAGGGCGCCTCGCTTGCGCGTGCGCTCGGCCGGCATTCGGTGGTGCTGATGCGCCGGCACGGCGCGACCGTGGTCGGCGCGAGCCTGCGCGAGCTCGTCTTCCGTTCGATCTATTCCTGCCTCAACGCAGTGTACCTGAGCGAGGGCAGGAAGATCGGCAAGGTCGGCGCGTTGACGCCGGGTGAGATCGCGATGGCGGGGGCGATCAACCAGATTCCCAGCGTGCCGCTGCGCACCTGGGAATACTGGGCGACGCGTCTCGAAAAGCGCGGCGGAATGCCGCCGCGCCCGGGCACTACCGCGGCGGCCCGCAAAGGTCCATCGTCGCGCCCGACGACGGTCGCCAAGCGCGCGCCGGCCGGCCGAAAGGTGAAAGGGAGAAGACGCCGATGAGACGGATGGTTTTACGAGCAGGCTTGCTGGGCGGGGCGCTCGCGCTGCTGACGCTGCCGGCGTTGGCCGAGGATTCGTTCAAGGTTGCGATTGGACAGATCAACAACTGGGAGAACCAGGGGCCGACGCTCGGACAGGATGCCGGCTTCTTCAAGAAGCACGGCATCGTGCTGGAGAATTTCGGGACGGCCGGTGCGGGCGAGACGCTGCAGGCGGTGATCTCCGGGAGCGCCGATCTCGGCGGCGGCGTCGGCGTTGCGGGCGTGATGCGCGCCTACTCCAAGGGCGCGCCGGTGCGCATCATCGCGCCGGCCTTCACCGGCACGGGCGACCTCTATTGGTACGTGAAGGGGGATTCGCCGATCAAGAACCTGAAGGATGCCACCGAGAAGAACACGATCGCCTATTCGACCAATGGGTCGAGTTCCAACAACATCGTGGTCGCCTTCGTCGAGGAGCTCGGCGCCAAGGCCAAGCCGACCGCGACCGGCGGGCCGCCGGCGACGCTGACCGCCGTGATGTCCGGCCAGATCGACATCGGCTGGGCCGCGCCGCCGTTCGGCCTGAAGGAGATCCAGGACGGCAAGATCCGCATCATCGCGCGCGGCAGCGACGTGCCGTCGCTGCGCGGCCAGACCGTGCGCGTGCTGATCGCCAACGCGAACGTGCTCAACGCGCGCAAGGATGCGGTCGTCCGCTTCATGCAGGCGTATCGCGAGTCGGTCGACTGGATGTATTCCAATCCCGATGCCGTGAAGATGTTCGCGCAGAAGACCGGCGTCGCCGAGGACCTCGTCCGCCGGTCGATGAAGGAATTTCAGCCGAAGGAAGCGCTGCAGACCGACGCGATGGCCGACCTCGACGGCGCGATCCGCGACGCCGTCAAGCTCAAGTTCCTGGATGCGCCGCTGACCAAGGAGCAAATCGCCGACTTCATCCAGATTCCACCGCGCGCGAAATAGCGCGCCCGCACCATGCGCCGCCGGATATCGGCCGAATGCATGACCCCGGCCGTCGCGTTCTGCACTTGGCGGTGGACGGGCCGTTTCAACTTGCTGTGAAATCGCTATAACTTCGGCGCATGGCCAACACGGGAGGAACGGCGATGTCCCCGAATGCGCTGCCGAACCGGCGTCATGTGCTGGCGGGCGCAGCGGCCGCGGCGACGTCGCTTGCGGCGCCCGCGATCGTGCGCGCGCAGGCCACGGCGATCAAGCTCGCGGTATTGCTGCCGCGCTCCGGATACCTCGCGCCAGCCGGCCAGAGCTGCCACCGCGGCGTGCTGATCGCGCCGAAGGTGCTCGGCGATTTCGGATACCGGGTGGAACTGGTGCACGTCGACATCGAGTCGAACCCCGACGTCGCCCGCACGCAGTGCGAGCGGGTGATCAATGACGGCGTGCACGGCATCATCGGTGCGTTCGACTCGGCCTCCACGCTCGCGATGGCGCAGGTCTGCGAGCAGCGCAGGGTGCCGCTCGTCGTCAATATCGGCGCTGCGCCTCAACTCACCGAGCAGGGCTACAAGTTCCTGGTGCGCAATTTCCCGACCGGCGGCCAGCTGGTCACCAACGGGCTCAAGCTGATCAACGACGTGATCGCGGCCACGAAGGTTGCGCCCAAGACTGCGGTGTTTCTGCATGCCAACGACACCTTCGGCACCGCCCAGCGCCAGGCCATGGACCGGATTTTCCCGAATGCCGGGCTGCCGTTCCGCCTCCTCGAGTCGATCGCCTATGATCCCAAGGCACAGGACCTGTCGGTGGAAGTCACGAAAATCCGCGCGCTCAACCCCGATCTGCTCCTGGTGGTGACGCGTGCCGCCGACGCAATCAAGCTGGTGCGCGACATGGTGCGACAGCAGTTCGAGCCGATGGGCATCATCTCGCCCGGCTCGCCCGGCCTCTACGACGAGGAGTTCTACCAGGCGCTCGGTCCGCGCGCCGATTATCCGATCTACAACATCCCTTGGGCGAACCCGAAGGCCCACATGTCGCAGGCGCTCGAGGCGGCGTTCAAGCCGGCCAATCCCAAATTCCGCTTCGCGGTCGAGTGCTTCAATGTCGGCTTCACCTTCGAGGCGCTGTTGGTCGCGGCCGACGGCTTCAAGCGCGCCGGCACCACCGACGGGCCCGAGCTCATGAAGGCGATCCACGCGACCGAAATCGCCGAGCACGTGATGATCGGCCCGCCGATCAAGTTCGACGAGAAGGGGCAGAATCCCGGCATTCCGTCGGCCGCGGTCCAGAACCGCGACCGCACGCCGACCGTTGTGCTGCCGGCGGCGGTCGCGACAATGACGCCGGTGCTGCCGATGCCGGGGTGGCAGAAACGGGGCTGAGAGGGCTCGCCGCCTTGCGGCGATTGGCACGCAGCGCGGTCGAGGGGCAGACGGGGCAGGTCCGGCGCACGGCCATGATGTGGTCGATCTATCTCAACGTCGTGGTCCAGGGCGTGCTCACCGGGCTCGTCTACGGGCTGATGGCGCTCGGCCTGTCGGTCATCTTCGGCGTGGTGCGCGTCGTCAATTTCGCGCATGGCGAGTTCGCGGTGGTCGCCATGTATGCGGCGTTCCTGCTGTTCAAGACGCTCGAGCTCGATCCGCTGGTGACCATGCTGCCGATCGCGGCAGCCTTTTTCGTCCTCGGATTTGCGCTTCAGGCCACCGTCATCAACGCCTTCATCGGCCGGCCCGAGCACGACCAGTTCATCCTGCTGGTCGGCATCGGCATCGTCATCGTCAACGGCCTGCTGATGATCTTCGGGCCGGACGCGCAGCCGGCCAATCTGTCCTATGGGTTCGACAGCTTCCCGATCGGCACCCTCATGATCGACAAGGTGCGCGTCTATTCGGCGCTCGCCGCGGTCGCGATCGCGACGGCGCTGTTCGGCTTCTTCCGCTACACCGAGACCGGAACTGCGATCCGCGCCTGCGCCGACAATCTCACGGGAGCGGCGGTGGTCGGCCTCGACGTCAAGCGCCTCTACGCGATCACGTTCGGAATCGGGCTCGCCTGCGTCGGCACCGCCGGCGCGCTGATGGTGATGATCGCGGACGCGGCGCCCGCGCTCGCGCCGGCCTTTACGCTGCTGTCCTTCATCATCGTCATCGTCGGCGGCCTCGGCTCGATGACCGGTGCCCTGATCGGCGGCGTGCTGATCGGGGTGTCAGAGGCGCTCGCCGGCTTCATGATCGAGCCGTCGATGAAGAGCATGTTCTCGTTCGCGCTGCTCATCGCCGTGCTGGTGCTGCGGCCGCGCGGCCTCCTGGGACGACGCGCATGATCGCATTGTGGCGCGGCATCGACCGGCGCTCGCAGGCCGTGCTGGCGCTCGCGCTGGCGGCGCTGGTCGCGGCGCCGCTCGTCGCCGACCGCTACCTGCTCTCGGTCCTCACCCTGATCTTCTATTTCGCCTATGTGGGTCAGGCCTGGAACCTGATGATGGGCCTTGCCGGGCAGCTCTCGCTCGGTCACGCACTCTATGTCGGGCTCGGCGCCTATGCGTCGGCGCTGCTGTGGTTCTACTTCGGCATCGGCCCCTGGCTCGGCGTGTTCGCCGCCATTTCGATCGCGATGGCCGCGGGCGCCGTGGTCGGTTGGCTCGGCTTCCGCTTCGGGGTCGAGGGCGTCTACTTCGCGTTGCTCACCATCGCGGCCGCCGAGTTCACCCGCATCGCGTTCGACCATCTCGATTTCGCCGGCGGCTCGGGGGGGCTCTTTCTGCTCTATGAGGAGCGCCGCCTCGGCGAATGGTGGAACCTGCGCGGCGGGCAGATGCTGTTCTACTATCTGGCGCTCGCGCTCGCCTGCGGCAGCATCGCGCTGGCCGCGTGCCTTGCGCGCTCGCGATTGGGCTTTCATTGGCTCGCGGTGCGCGAGGACGAGGCCGCGGCGCGTGCGCTCGGCATCGATGTCTTCCGGGCGAAGATGAGCGCCGTGCTGGTGTCGTCCGCCATGACGGCGGTCGGCGGCGTTTTCTATGCGTTCTATTACAACAACCTGTTTCCGGCGCAGATCTTCGACATCAGCCGTTCGATCGAGCTGATGCTGGCGCCGATCGTCGGCGGGCTCGGCACGATATTCGGACCGGTGGTCGGCGCCTTCATCCTCACGCCGCTCGGCGAAGCGCTGATCGCGCTGACCGCCAAGCTCGGAATCGACATCCCCGGCGTGAAGGCGGTGTTTTATGGGCTGACCCTCATCGCGATCATCTACTTCCGGCCGAGCGGAGTTTGGCCGTGGCTCGCGCGGGCGATCGGTATCACGGGACGCAAGCCATGACGGCGCTGCTCGCCGTCGAGCGCGTCAGCAAGCGCTTCCGCGGCCTGCTCGCGGTCGATGCGGTGAGTTTTGCGGTCGCGCCGGGCGATATCCTTGCCGTGATCGGTCCCAACGGCGCCGGCAAGACCACCCTGTTCAACATGATCGCCGGCGTGTTCGCCCCGGACGACGGCGAGATCGCGTTCGACGGCGAGCGCATCGACGGGCTCGCGCCCGATGCCATATGTCGGCGCGGAATCGGACGCACCTTCCAGATCGTGCGCCCGTTCCCGGGACTGACGGTCGAGGACAACGTGCTGATCGGCGCGCTGCTGCGCCGACCCGATGTCGAATCGGCGCGCCGGCATGCCCAGGCGTTGCTGGAGCGCCTCGACCTCATCGACAAGCGGGCGGTGCCCGCCTCCGCGCTCACCTTGCCCGACCGCAAGCGGCTCGAGGTCGCCCGCGCGCTCGCGACCGAACCAAAGCTGCTGCTGCTCGACGAGGTGATGGCCGGCCTGCGCCCGACCGAGACCGATCGCATGGTCGGAATCCTGAGCGCGCTCAATCGCGACAACGGCCTCACGATCGTGCTGATCGAGCATGTGATGCGCGCCGTCATGGCGCTCGCCCACCGTGTGCTGGTGCTGCATCACGGAGCGGCAATCGCCGAGGGCGCGCCGGCGGCGGTCGTGCGCGAGCCGGCCGTCATCGAATCCTATCTTGGCGCAGAGGCGCTGGGATGATGCTGACCGTCGACGGGCTCGACGTATTCCATGGCGACGCTCAGGCGCTCGACGGGGTCTCGTTCGATGTCGCCGAAGGATCGATCGTCGCGATCGTGGGTGCCAACGGCGCCGGCAAGAGCTCGCTCATCCGCACCGTCGCGGGTCAGGTTCGTCCGGCCCGCGGCCGGATCGTGTTCCGCGGTCGGGATATCGCCGGCTGGCCGAGCCACCGCGTTTGCGATCGCGGCGTCGGCCAGGTACCCGAAGGTCGCCAGATCTTTCCCACCCTGACGGTCGCCGAGAACCTCGCCATGGGCGCAATGGTGCCGCGGGCCCGCGCCGGCCGCGCGCGCAACCTGGAGCGGGTGCTCGCGCTGTTTCCGATTCTCGCCGAGCGCTCGGCGCAGGCGGCCGGGACCCTGTCGGGCGGCGAGCAGCAGATGCTTGCCATCGGCCGTTGCCTGATGGGCGCACCCGAGCTCGTGATGTTCGACGAGCCTTCGCTCGGCCTCGCCCCGACGATCGTGCAGACCGTGCTCGCGACCATCCACGAGCTCAACCGCGAGGGGCTGACCTGCGTGCTGGTGGAGCAGAATGTGGCGGTCTCGCTCCGCCTCGCCGACCGCGCCTTCGTGCTGGAGAATGGACGCGTCACGCTGGCCGGCAGCGGCGCCGAGCTTCTCGCCGATGATCGCGTGCGGCGGGCCTATCTCGGATTGTGAGGCGGCTAGAGAACGAGGCAATTAGGTAGAGTCGCATCGTGCTCCCATCCCATTGATTCTGGAGCATAATCTTGTCCGAAACGTCTGCAACTTTTCGGGATCATGCTCTATTTCCTTCCGGTCCCGGTGCGCAGGGCGGCGATGCGCAGGGCGAGGGGGATTTCCGGATAGCCGCGGCGGAGCGCCTTCAGCGCCTCGGCGGTGGACGCCGGATGCTGGCGCGCCAGCATGTTGGTCATCGCGCGTACGACCTGATCGCTTGCTTCCGACGACTTGGCGGAGCCCGGCCGCGGATGTGGGCTTGCGGGTGATTGCGATGCGCCAGCTGGTGCGCCCATGGCTTCGGTCCCCCTTGAGGTCCCACCCCCGCAACCCGGCGCGCTCACAGTGTGCGCGAACGCGTCAACGATGCCTTAACGGGTCTCGATCGGCCGGGTTCCGCATCGGCCCGAGGGGGGGCGGGATCCCATCTTCGTGGCAGGCTGGCAAAGGCCTGCGCGCGCGATATGGTGGCCGTCCTCGTCGCCTCGCGCATTTGCGTGACATCTCAAGGAGATCCCGATGAAGCTCTATTTTGCCCCCGGCGCCTGCTCGCTCTCGCCCCACATCGTGCTGCAGGAGGCGGGTATCGCGGCCGAGGTCGAGCAGGTCGACAATCGGGAAAAGAAGACCAAATCCGGCAAGGATTACTGGACGATCAATCCGAAGGGCCAAGTGCCGGCGCTGCAGCTCGACAGCGGCGAGATCCTGACCGAGGGACCGGTGATCGTGCAGTATCTGGCGGACCAGAAGCCGGGCACCGGTCTTGTCCCGGCGGCCGGCACGATCGAGCGCTACCGGGTGCAGGAGTGGCTCAATTTCATCACCTCGGAACTGCACAAGAGCTTCGGTCCGATCTTCCGGCCAACCACGCCGGACGCCTACAAGGCGATCTCCAAGGAAAACATCGGCAAGCGATTCGATTGGCTGGACAAGCAGCTCGCCGGTCGGCCGTACCTGATGGGTGATCGGTTCACGGTCGCCGATGCCTATCTGTTCACGGTGCTGCGCTGGTCGAGCCGCATCGAGATCGACGTCGCCAAGTGGCTGAACCTGCAGGCCTATATGGATCGCGTCGGTGCGCGGCCGAAGGTGCAGGCGGCCATGAAGGAGGAGGGGTTGATCGGCTGACGGACGTCCGGCGCAGCGCCAGGAGCGCGCCGCAGATTACCGCACGGAGGCGCCGACAAGGAGGGCAGACCTTTCTTGTTCGGCTGCAGCTTCTTATTCGGTGGCCTGCCCGCGGATTCGCGAGGCGCCTTCGAGCATCTCGATCAGATTCGCACGGATCGTCCTGTTCTTGATTCCGACGAAGGCACGCATGATGCGGAGGCTTTCTTCGGGCGACGGGCCGTGGTCGAAGCTCTCCGGGATCATATTCTCGTTGTCGGCCGCGCGCTTCCGGCGGTCGCCCGTTGGAAACGGCACGATCTTGCCGGGAGGTAACCTAGTATCTTTGTCCATGCCCACACCTCGGCTGAGGAAAAGCGGAGCCCGGACCGCCCGCCACCTCCATCCGCCCCGTGCAACCAGCGTGCGACATTCGCGCACAACCTAAGATGTTGCGGGACGCCAAGCCTGTCATTAAGGGAGCTGTTTCACTTTGTAAGCCCAAACCTCATAATGTTGGGCATGGAACTACGGCACCTCCGGTACTTCGTCGCCGTCGCGGAAGAGCTGCATTTCGCGCGCGCCGCCGCGAGGTTGAACATCGCGACGCCGACGCTGAGCGCGCAGATCCAGTCTCTCGAGGCGATGCTGGGGGCGCAATTGTTCACGCGCCGCACGCGCAGCGTCGCGCTCACCCATGTGGGCCGCCGCTTTCTCGATGAGGCGCGCGCCACGCTCAAGCGGGCCGATCAAGCCGAACTCGTCGGCCGGCGCGCGGCGCGCGGCGACGTCGGCACCATCGCGGTCGGCTGCGTCCTCAGCGCGACCTTCGGCGGCGTCGTGCCTTCGGCCATCATGGAGTTCAGGCGGACGCGTCCCGACGTGATGTTTCAGACGCGGGCGATGGCGACCATCGAGCAGATGAAGGCGCTCATCGACGGCGCGCTCGACGTCGGCGTCTCGCTTGCCCCCGACCGGTATCCGGCCGGCCTCACCGGCTTCATCGTCGACCGGCAGCCGTTCTGGCTGGCCATCCCGCAAGACCACCGGTTCGCGCCGCTCAAGGAGATCGAGCCGGAGATGTTGGTCGATGAGCCATTGGTGGCGACTGCGCTCGAGACCGAGATGGGGTTTTGGAGCAACATCCGCGCGATCACGCCGGTCGGAATGTCGATGCGCGTCGTCTCGCGCGTCCCCGACATCTTTTCGGTGTTCGTCTCCGTGGCATCCGGGATAGGGCTCGGCGTGGTCACCGAATCGCTTGCGCGGATTCCCGTCCCCGGCGTCGTCTGCCGCAAGATCGTCAATGCCAGCCGATCCTCCGATCACGCCCTCGTGTTTCGCAAGAACGAGGGGGCTCCTGTCGTGCGGGCCTTCGTCGGCCTGCTGCGCGAGCGGGCGCGGCGCCTGTCGCCGCCGTAATGCGGCGCCGCATCGAGGCGGCCGACCTATTGCGTTACAATGCCGGCAATTCTGGCGGCTTCGGCCCACAAGACCGTGTCGGTGGCGATCATGTCGGCGAATTCTTCGGGGCTATTGCCGAGCGGATCGATGCCGAAGCCGGCGAGACGTGCGGCAACCTGCGGGTCGGTGACTGCTTCCGCGGTCAGCTTGGCGAGCCGCTCGACGATCGTCCGAGGCGTTGCGGCCGGCGCCAAAAGCCCGTTCCACGTCACCGACTTGAATTGTGGAAAGCCCGATTCCGTAAAAGTGGGGACCGCGGGAATTTGCGGGGCGCGCCGCTCGCTCGTGACCGCGAGGATGCGGATCGCGCCGGCGGTGGCCTGCGGCAGCGCATCGGACACGTTGCTCAACATCGCCGGCACGTGGCCGGCGACGAGGTCTGACATCGACGGTGCGTTGCCCTTGTAGCCCACATGGATCATGTCGAGGCCCGCAAGCTTGAGGAAGTAGGCCATCGACAGATGATTCTGGCTGCCGATGCCGCCGGACGCGTAGGAGAGCTGTCCCGGCCGCGCACGGACATAGGCGATGAAATCGGCGAGGCTCTTGACCGGCAGGTCCTTGTGCACGACGAGAACGAAGGCGTTGGTGCCGACAGCGCTGATTGGCGTGAAGTCCTTGATCGGATCGTACCGCGTCTTGCTGACGGCTGGCACGATGGCGATCTGCGTCAAGGCCGCCATCAGGAGGGTGTAACCGTCGGCGGGCGCGCGCGCGACGTACTCGGCCCCGATGGCGCCGGACGCACCGGGACGGTTCTCGACCACGAATTGCTGCCCGAGCTTTTCGCCGAAGCGCTGCGCGACGAGGCGCGCAATACCATCGGTATTGCCGCCCGGTGCATAGGGAACGATGATCGTGACCGGCCGCGACGGATAGGGCTGCTGCGCCCTCGTCTGGGTCACCGCCAAGAGGTCGAGGGCAGCGGCCAGAATCGCGACGCAAACCGCATGCCGCGACGATATTCCGCGCGGCGCCCTTCGCGGGTCGAACGAGCGCGGCGCGCCGCCAGTGCCCATCCGGATCAGTCGCCCAACCAACGCCATACGCCCATCACCCAGAATTGCACCCGTCCGTTCATGCAATAATCGGTAATATTTCGCAATAAGACGAGGTGATGCACCCCGAGACGGTCGCCGAGGACACCGGCCGTCGATGTCACCGGAACCGTGGTCGCGGGAACTCGTCGGGATGTGCAGGCGGCTGGAGGTCCGCTCGACCGCGGCTCACGGGCGCAGGGATGCGCAGCTTGGGGTGGCGCGGCGCCCTGCGGTGCGCGGAGCCCGGATACCGTGACCAGCGGCGCGTTGCCGCGACGCACGCCTTGATGCATTCGAGCCGCGCCCGTTCTAGAATGCATCGTCATGGAGTTACGTCATCTCAGGTACTTCGTCGCGGTCGCCGAGGAGTTGCATTTCTCCCGCGCGGCGGCGCGGCTGAATATCTCGACGCCGACGTTGAGCGCGCAGATCCAGGCGCTGGAGGCGTTGCTCGGGGCCCGCCTGTTCACGCGCAAGACCCGTAGCGTCGCGCTCACCCATGTCGGCAAGCGCTTCCTCGAGGAGGCGACCGCGACGCTCAAGCAGGCGGATCAGGCCGAGTTGATCGGCCGGCGCGCAGCGCGGGGAGACGCAGGGTCGATCGCGGTCGGCTATGTGCTGTCGGCGGCATGCGGCGGCTTCGTCGCGTGCACGATCAACGAGTTCCGCAAGGTGCATCCGGACGTCTCGTTTCAGCTGCACAAGATGGAAACGATCCCGCAGATGAAGGCGCTGACGGACGGCACGCTCGACGTCGCGTTCTCACGCCTGCCGGAGCGCTACCCGACCGGCCTCACCGGGTTTCTGGTCGATCGTCAATCGTTTTGGCTTGCCATTCCCGAGGACCACCCGCTCGCCGCGCAAAAGGAGGTCGAGCCGCAAATGTTTGTCGGCGAGCCATTCATCGCGACGCTGCTCGAGATGGAGATGGGTTTTTGGAGCAACATGCGGGCCATTACGCCGCACGGCACGCAGCTGCGAATCGTCGCCCGAGTTCCCGACGCGCTTTCAGTGCTGACGTCGGTCGCGGCCGGCATGGGCCTCGGTGTGCTGTCGGGCACCCTGACGCGAATTGCCATTCCGGGCGTGGCTTTCCGCAAGATCACCGGCGTCACGCGCACGTCCGATCATGCCGCCGTCTTTCGCAAGAACGAGGGCGCCCCGGTCATCAAGGGGTTTATCGCCGCGCTGCGCGCGAGCACGCGAAAGTCCTAGAGCACGTTCCGTTCTTGCAGAATCGGAACGCGCTCTGGATTCATCGTATGGCGCATATTCCTGTCGGCGAACCGGTGTCCACCCCGGATCAGGTCCGGGGCAGGCTTTCGCCGGAATATGCGCTGATTGATTCAAGGTGAATCGATCAGGACACGAGCTGCCGGCGCAGCATGGCGAAGATCTCCCGCCAATCCGATTCGGTGGCGGCATCGTCATGCACATCGCGGTCGGGCAATGCATAGCCGTGCCGGGCGCCGCGATGAATTTGCGTCCTGCACGTCAACCCCGGCGTGGCATGCAGCGCTTTTTCGATCTCGGCGATCACCGCGGGAGGCGCGCTGCGGTCGAATTCCGCAAAGCCGCAATAAACCTCGCCGCGCATCCGTTGCGCGAACCGGTGAGGCGAATCGTCGGCTCCGGTGACCAGCCGCGAGCCGTGGAGGCTCGCCGTGGCGCGGAAGCGTTCCGGGAATTCCTGCGCCGCAAAGAACGCCTCGCGCGCACCCATGCAAAAGCCGATCGAGCCCGCGGGCCCCGCGCGCACCGGCTCGTGCGCGCAGAATTCAAGGATCGCGGCGGCGTCGGCGCGCAGGGTGTGTCGATCGAGCCGCTCGGCGCGCGCCTGCATGTCTCGCCGGACGTCCTCCGGCAGCAGATCAAACGACATCGTGCGGCCGTCGGGGTGACGGCGTGCGAGGTCGAATTTGCCTTCTCGATGGAAGAGGTTCGGCACCACGCAGTAGTAGCCCTCGGCCGCAACACGCCGCGCAATGGCGAACAACTCCTCGCGAAGGCCCCAAATGTCCATGAACAGGACGACGAGCGGGCAGGCACGGTCTTCGGGATGCGCCACATAGGCGTCCATGACGCCGTGCGACGTTGCAATGCTGCAGGACTTTCCGATCATTGGCGTGCGTACGCGCGACGTCAGCGGTCGCCGCCGATCTTGGCCGATGCGATGACCTTTGACCATTTGGCATGATCCTCGGCCATTTGTTGCCGAAGACGGTCGGGCGGCCCGCCGAGGGTGCGATAGCCGACCTTGTGGAACTGGTCGCGAACCTCTTGCCTCGCAAGGAATTCGCTGATGCCTTGGTTGAGCCGCGTGACGATCTCGGGCGGCAAGCCTGCGGGACCGAACAGACCGCTCCACGTCGCGCCGGTCACGTTGGGATAGCCGCTTTCCCCCATCGTCGGCACGTCCGGCAGGAAAGCGAGCCGCTCCTTGGTCGTGACAGCGAGGACCTTTGCGGTGCCGACCGGCGAACCGTAGGCGATCGACCCCGCATCAATATGGCCGCCGGCAAGATCCGCGATGATCGGCGGCGATCCCGCATAGGCGATGAGGTTTGGTTCGATGCCGGCTTCGCTCGCAAACAGCAGTGCGACCAGGTGGCCCATCGTGCCCGGTCCCGAATGGCCGACGCTGAGCTTTCCGGGATTGCCCTTCGCATAGGCGACGAGGTCGCGGACGCCGTTGAATCCGAGCTTGGGGGCGGACGCCAGCAGATTCGGTGCCTCGCCGACGAGGCTCACCGGCGTGAAGTCGGCAATCGGGTCGTAGTGCAGGTTGGGATCGATGAGCGGCCGCAGGACCGCCGGGCCGATCGTGGTCATGAGCAGCGTGTAGCCGTCGGGCGCCGCCTTCGCGACCGCTTGCGATGCGATGACGCCGCCGCCGCCGGTGCGATTCTCGACGACGATCGGCTGGCCGAACGATTTGGAAAGCTCCTGCGCGATCGCGCGCGCCGCGTAATCGGTCGTGGTGCTGGGCGGGAAGGCCACCACCAAGGTGATCGGCCGCGACGGCCACGCCTGTGCGGCGGCGCCGGCCGACCCGAGGAACGATGCGACTAACAGGAGCGTTATTGCGCGGAATGATCGTGCGAGAAGCGACATTGTGTATGTTGGCCTGAATTGTCGGGTGCTTTGACGCGATCTTCGTTTGCCCATGGGCAACTAGCAAGGGCGCCCGGGGGCGAGAGCGCTGTCATGTCGCAGAGCGGGCGAACACTAGAGCCCGTTCCGTTCCTACGGAATCGAAACGTGCTCTAGATTCGTTTGTTTGGAGATTCGTTTGTTTCGCGCATATTCTTATCGGCAAACCGGTGCCCACCGCGGATCAAGTCCGGGGCAAGGCTTTCGCCGGAACACGCGCTAACATCCCGGGCGCGATATACGAACGGATCCGATCGCGGCAGACGCGCGCGGGCTGATCGAGACACTGGCGTGCGATCGCGGAGGTGTCATGGAGCGCCCGAGCGTCGAGCACCGCGCGCCGAGCACTGGGCGCCTTGACGACGTGGCGGACGCGAGTCGCGAGCGTGTGGCGCGCTCGGGATCACGGCGATGCGGGCGCGAGAGCGAACACGTCCGGGTTGTCGGCGGCCCCTGCCTCGATCTCATCGAGCGAGCGGTCGAGATGCGCCTTCATGGCGCGCCGGGCCGCATCAGCGTCGTGGGCCTTGAGGGCATCGACGATGTCGGTGTGCTCGCGATGGTTCTCGACTTGGCGCTCCGCCGTGCGCAGCAGGAACATCCGCGTGCGGTTGAGGCTTCCGCGCGCCGCCTCGACGGCGGTCCGGACGCGGTCGTATCCGAGCTCGGACAGGAGGAGATCATGGAACCCGTGGTCGAGCTGGGCGAACCAGACCGCGTTGCCTCGCTCGATCGCGAGTTTCTGCTCCGCCAGGTTCTGCTGGAGTCGATCAATCAGAGTATCGGTGGCGCGCGGTGCGATGACGCGCATCGCCTCGCCTTCGAGCGCCTGCCGGATGAACATGGCCTGCCGGCACGACACGATGTCGATGCGGGTCACCCTCGTCCCGCGCTGGGGCAGCACCTCGACGAAACCTTCGTCGGCGAGCCGTCCGAGCGCCTCGGAGACCGGGAAGCGCGAGACCCCGAGCCGCCGGCAGACCGCATCCTTCTGGATGAACTCGCCGGGCGTGAAGGCGAGCGACACGATTGCGTCCCGGATGATGTCCTGGACGCGTTGTGTCGTCCGCCCGCGTCCCTGGCGCGGCAGCGTGGGAAGGAAACCGTAGGGCGTGACGTCCCGTGTTTTTGACGGTCCCCGACTATGGACGCTTGTTCGTTCCATCTCGGAGTAAACACCTGGGCGCGCGATTTCTTCCCGTGAAAAGAGGTTTGATTGTAGGGTTGAGGCCTCTGAAAGCAAAAAAACTTTTATGCAGCCTTGGCCGACTCTATCTTGTGGTTGTGACTTGGCTTTCCTCACTTCAGCGGTGCGCCGATCGTCACCGTCAATTGTCCCACCCCCTCGATCTCGCACTCGAGCTTGTCGCCCGCGACCGTCGCGGCGACCCCGGACGGAGTTCCCGTCATGATGATGTCGCCGGATACCAGCTCGACCATCTCGGACAGGTTGGCGATGATTTCGGGAACATTCCAGATCATCTGGTCGAGGTCGCCGTCCTGGCGGACCTTGCCGTTGCACTTGAGCGTCACGCGGCCCTTCTTGGGGTGGCCGATCTCGGAGGCCGGCCGCAGCGGTCCGCACGGCGCTGAGGCGTCGAATGCCTTGCCGATCTCCCACGGACGCTGCTGGTTGCGCGAGGCGATCTGCAGGTCGCGCCGGGTCAGGTCGATGCCGACGCAGTAGCCCCAGATGGTGTCGAGCGCGTTCTCGACCTTGATGTTGCGTCCGCCGCCCTTGAGCGCGACCACGAGTTCGACCTCGTGATGCATGTCTTTCGTCAGCGACGGGTACGGCACGGTGGCGCCGTCCGGTACCACGGCGTCGGCGGGCTTGGCGAAGTAGAACGGCGGCAGGCGCTCGTCCTGGCCCATCTCGCGGATGTGCTCGACATAATTGCGTCCCACGCACCAGATGCGCCGGACCGGGAAAAGCTTGTCGCTGCCCGCGACCGCAAGCGCGGCCTGAGGCGGGCAGGGAATGACGTAGCGGCTGGCGTCTATGCTCATGAGGACTTTCGTTTGATGGGGCCGGAAAGGGACGCAACGTCTCGCCCGGCAGGTCGAGGACGGCTGCGGCATAAACATCAGCACCGCCGCCGTCAATGCACCGCCGGGCCGGCCGACGGGCCCGTTCAGCCCGCCGCCGCGGCGGCCGACGGATTGCCGCCGTCATGCTGCAGCTGCAGGCGGTAGAACGACGCGTAGCGGCCGCCGCGGCGGAGCAATTCCTCGTGCCGTCCGGCCTCGACGATCTCGCCGCCTTCGACCACCAGAATGCGGTCGGCGTGCATGATGGTCGAGAGGCGGTGCGCGATCATGATGGTGGTGCGGCCCTTGCACAGCTCGGCCACCGCCTCCTGCACGTGGCGTTCCGACTCGGAATCGAGCGCTGCCGTGGCCTCGTCGAGCAGGATGATCGGCGCGTTCTTGATCAGCGCGCGCGCGATGGCGATGCGCTGGCGCTGCCCGCCGGACAGCTGCACGCCGTGCTCGCCGACCGGCGAGTCGTAGCCCTTGGGGAACGTCGTCACGAAGTCGTGGGCATGCGCGGCGCGCGCCGCCGCGACGATCTCGGCCTCGCTCGCGCCGGGCCGGCCGAACGCGATGTTGTCGCGGATCGTGCCGGTGAACAGCTGCACGTCCTGACCCACATAGGCGATCTGTCGGCGCAGCGAGCGGCGCGACACCGTCGCGACGTCCTGGCCATCGATCATCACCTTGCCGCTCTGCGCATCGTAGAGGCGCAGAAGCAGGTTGAGCACCGTTGATTTGCCGCCGCCCGAATGCCCGACCAGCGCGGTCATCCGGCTTGGCTCGGCCACGAAGGAC
>Ga0126384_10000972_pt1 | contig 16581 bp, 13 predicted proteins | sample PanSoiMetPlot_36_FD_92543 | JGI IMG/M metagenome (GOLD analysis project Ga0126384, IMG submission 92543) | Tropical forest soil microbial communities from Panama - MetaG Plot_36 | ecosystem: Environmental > Terrestrial > Soil > Tropical forest > Bulk soil | place: Panama | collected 2016-02-17 | reverse complement strand
GGGCAGCGCCGGCAAAGAGGCACGCTACCTCAACAAGCTTCGCCGCCTGTTGAGCAAGGCCGATGAAGAGGATCGCAAACTGATTCTCTACATGGCCCAGAAAGTCGCGAACCGGTAAGACCTTTTACACCTCCTTACCGGGTGCAATTTTTCATGGTAGAAAAGGCCGCGTTGGAAGTGCGGCCTTTTTTGTTTTCCGCTACTCCCACTCGATAGTTCCCGGAGGTTTGGAGGTGATGTCGTAAACGACGCGCGTGATTCCCTGTACTTCGTTGACGATACGCAACGACATCCTTTCGAGAACTTCAGCGGGCAACCTCGACCAGTCCGCGGTCATGGCATCGTCACTTTCCACGACGCGGACTACCGCCGTCAGGCCATACGTGCGCCCATCGCCCATGACGCCAACACTGCGTACAGGAAGAAGGACAGCGAAGGCTTGCCAGATTTTCCCATAAAGTCCAGCCCGTTTGATTTCCTCGCGTATGATGGCGTCCGCGTCTCGCAGGAGCTTCAGACTTTCGGCTGTTACTTCTCCAAGAAGGCGGACGGCCAGCCCCGGGCCCGGGAACGGATGTTTAAGCAATATTTCCTCTGGTAACCTCAGATCTTTACCTATGCGCCGGACTTCGTCCTTGAAGAGGTCTCGGAGCGGTTCGATGAGAACGAAGGGCATGTTTTCGGGCAAGCCGCCAACGTTGTGATGCGTTTTGATCGTGGCAGAGGGACCCTTAACGGAGACAGATTCGATTACGTCGGGATAAAGGGTTCCCTGCACGAGGAAACCAATCTCGCCGTGAGCTTCGCCTTGTTGGAGATTGCGAGCAGCTTCATCGAAGACGGCAATGAATTCCCTGCCGATAATTTTGCGCTTTTGTTCAGGGTCCGTGACGCCTTTGAGTTTCGTCAGGAATCGCTCGGTCGCGTCCACGCCAATGACGTGCAGACCTAGCCGGTCGCGGTACATAGCCAGCGTGTCTTCAAATTCGTTTTTGCGAAGAAGGCCGGTGTTGACAAAGATGTTCGTCAGGCGGTTCCCGATGGCTTTGTGTACGATCGCCGCGGCGACGGTCGAATCAACACCACCGCTCAAGCCGCAGATGGCCCACTTTTCGCCGACTTTTTTGCGAACCGCTTCAACGGTTTCTTCAACGAAGGCTGCGCCGTTCCATTTGGGCTCGGCCTTGCAGACCTCGAAAAGAAAGTTGCGCAGGATTTCTGTCCCGCGCTCGGTGTGATTCACTTCGGGGTGGAACTCGACGGCATAGATCTTACGCTGCGGGTCTTCGATCGCGCCAACGGCGTTTTCTGTTTTCGCGGTGCAATGAAAGCCTTTCGGCAAGGCCCGGACGTGGTCGCCGTGGCTATTCCAGACGTTCGAACCATGAGGAATGTTCTTGAACAGCGGCGAAGCATGCTCGCCGGAACCAAGCTCAAAATTTAGTTGCGCGCGGCCGTATTCGCGGCGTCCGGCCGGCTCGACGTGGCCGCCAAGAGTGTGCGTAATCCACTGCATTCCATAGCAAATGCCGAGAACCGGCACGTTTTGCGCGAGCACACCGGGGTCGCACTTGGGCGCATCCGCGGCATAAACAGAATTAGGGCCGCCGGATAGGATGATTCCCGCAGGTTCGTATTCGTGAATTTCGTCAACGGAGGTAGTGCACGGCAGGATGGCGCTGAAGACTTTTTGCTCGCGGATGCGCCGCGCAATGAGCTGGGTGTACTGGCCGCCAAAATCGAGCACGACCACCCCGCCGCGTTCCGACTGCGGCTTCAGGTGTTCTTCTTGCATTTTCGCTCCAGTCGTCATCGCGCGCTCCTGTGGCATCTTTCTAGCCTACAACGAGATTGAGCAGCTTATCCTGGACGTAAATGACTTTCACAACGCGTTTGCCGTTCAAATGCGCGGACACAGCGGAATCCCGGTTAGCCAGTTCCACGACGACAGATTCTCCCGCGCCTGCAGCGGTTTTCAGCCGGCCGCGCACCTTGCCGTTGATCTGCACAGGAATTTCGATTTCGTCCTCGCGCGCGAACTCTTCGCTGAATGCAGGCCAGCTTGCGTTCCAGAGCCCCTCGGTATGGCCGAGCATTTCCCAGAGTTCTTCCGAAAGATGTGGGGTCATTGGCGCAAGCATCAGGGTCAGCAGCTCAAGCACTTCCCTAGAAATCTCCGGCCGCACTGACCTCTCGAGCGGCTCGGCGGCGTAAATCTCGTTCGCCAGCTCCATGATAAGAGCGATGGCCGAATTGAAATGCCACCGTGTTTCAAAATCGGAAGTGACTCGGCTCAGGGTCTGGTGGGCCTTGCGAAGGAGCGATTTTTCTGTTTCATTCAGGCTGGCAGCATCATATTTTGAATCTTTCAAGCCGCGGACTGAGGCGGCATGTTTATCCACAAGCCGGAAAACGCGATTCAGAAAGCGCCAGGATCCTTCGATGCTTTCTTCGCTCCACTCCAAGTCCTTTTCAGGTGGAGCAGCGAAAAGCGTGTACAGGCGGCCAGTGTCGGCGCCGAATTTTTCTGCCATCTCGTAGGCACCAACGACGTTCCCACGCGATTTAGACATCGCTACGCCGCCCCGCAACACCATGCCCTGAGTGAAGAGTCGCGAAATAGGCTCATCGTGCTTCACAAGGCCAATGTCGCGCATCACTTTGCACCAGAAGCGTGAATAGAGTAGGTGCAGAATCGCGTGCGTGATTCCGCCGATGTATTGGTCAATGGGAAACCAATAGCCGATTTTTGCCGAATCAAACGGCGCTCCCGCGTTGTGCGGGTCGCAATAGCGGTAAAAATACCAGGACGAGTCGACAAACGTGTCCATCGTGTCTGTTTCGCGGCGGGCCCGTCCGCCGCATTTCGGGCAAGTGGTGTTCACGAATTCCGGTGTGGTGGCGAGCGGGGATTCGCCTTCGCCCGTTAGATTCGGGTTTGCGGGGAGGACAACAGGCAGTTCTTTGTCGGGCACGGGAACGAGGCCATCTTTCGCGCAATAAATCACGGGGATCGGAGTGCCCCAGAAGCGCTGGCGCGAAATGCCCCAGTCGCGGAGACGGAAAATCGTCTCCAGCTTGCCAAAGCCTTTGGCCGCGGCATCCGCGCCCATCTTTGTAATCGCGTCGTTCGGAGTGAGATCGTTGTACGGTCCGGAATTCACCAATTTCCCGTTTTCATTTTCTTCAAAGGGAGCTTCCATAGTCGCGCCATCAAGAGGCGCAACGCCGTCCGGTTGAATCACGACGCGAACCGGCAGCTCATATTTTCTGCAAAACTCAAAGTCGCGGCCGTCGTGCGCAGGCACGGCCATGATCGCGCCTGTGCCGTACTCCATCAGAACGAAATTCCCAACCCAAATCGGCAGCTTTTCTCCATTGAATGGGTTTACCGCATGCCGCCCGGTGAAGAATCCTTCCTTCTCCGCTGTTGCGATATCTTCCGCCTTTGTCGAGGTTTTCTTCAGCCGCGCCAGCATCGCTTCGGCATGATGCTCTACTGGCGAACCATCCAGAAGTTTCGCAACATAAGGGTGATTCGGTGCCAGAATCATCGCACTTGCACCATAAATCGTGTCTATCCGCGTTGTGAAGATCTCAATTGGGTCGACGCCGGAAACGTCCGCAACGGCGAACTTCACTTTCGCGCCCTGCGACTTACCAATCCAATTCCGCTGCATCGTGATGACGCGATCAGGCCAACCACCTTCGAGCTGCTTTAAATCGTCAAGAAGCTGATTGGAATACGCCGTCGTCTTGAGGAACCACTGCTCGATTTCGCGCACTTCGACGAGCGTGTCTTCGTGCCGCCAGCAATACCCGCCATTGATGACCTGCTCATTCGCAAGCACCGTGCAACATTTCGGACACCAGTTCACACGGCTTTTCTTGCGATATGCGAGCCCTTTTTCGAGCATGCGCAGGAAAAACCACTGGTTCCACTTGTAGTATTCCGGCTCGCAAGTGGAAATCTCTCGCCGCCAGTCGTAGCTAAAGCCGAAACGCCGCAGCGTTCGCTGAAACTCACCAATGTTGTTGTTGGTCCAGAGACGCGGATGGGTCTTGTTTTTGATCGCGGCATTTTCCGCAGGCAGGCCGAAGGCGTCCCATCCCATCGGATGAATTACGTTGAAGCCGCGCATGCGCTTCACGCGGGCGACCACGTCGCCAATCGTGTAATTCCGCATGTGGCCCATGTGCAGCGTGCCGGAGGGGTACGGCAGCATTTCCAGGACGTAATATTTCTTTTTTGAGGTGTCTGCCTCGGATTCAAAGACGCGCGCGTCTTCCCATCGCGTTTGCCACTTGGCTTCGATGGACTGAGGGTTGTACTCCGCCACTCGCGGTTATCCTTTGCCTCGGGATTTTGCGCGTTTCTTTGCGTTCGCAGCCTTCGCACGCTTCTTGATTTCGTTCTTGTGCGCGACCAGTTTCTTTTTCAGGGCGTTCGTCATCATCGAATAGCCCTTGTCGAAAGCCGGTACAACGTCTTCGAGCCCGGCTAATGCCCAAAGCTTCGCGATGTTGCGGCGGTCGTCTCCGGGATCCTCGATCGGCGTTTCGAGCAAAAATGCGCGGCCAAGAACGCCCGCCGGAGGCATTGCACCAAGCCGCGGATGCTTCAGGATGCGCCCGAACGCAGCGGCGCCGATCTTCCCTTCACCGATGTGCGCATGGCGATCCACTTTTCCGCCCAGCGGAATCTTCGAATCGTTCGCGTGGAAAACTGGAACGTTATTGAGGCCAATCGTTCTGTCAATATGCTCGACGGTTTGCTCCAAGCCTTTTTCGGTAGCAAGGTTATAGCCCGCGGCAAAAAGATGGGCCGTGTCGAGACAAACTCCACCATCCAATTCCGTGAGACCGGCCACGATGTCAGCCACTTCTTCCAGCGTCGACCCGACTGCCGAACCCATTCCCGCGGTGTTCTCGATAAGAATGCGCATATTGCCCAGGGAAACGCGCTTGGCCGCTTGCTTGATGCTTTCAACGATCGTCGAAATCGCCAGATGAGATCTCGTTTCGCCCCGCGAACCGGGATGCACCACAACGAAGTCAGCGCCAAGAGCAAGTCCTCGAACCAACTCTTCGTGAAACGCTTGAATGGAACGAGTCCGCAGCATTGGCTGTTGCGCGGCAAGATTGATCAAGTAGTTCGCATGGATGACCAACGGACCAAGCCCAAGCTCTGTCCGCCGTGCACGAAAAGCCGCCGCATCCGTGTCCGGAATGCGCGCCGCTCCACGGTCCCACATCCGCGGGCTAGCCGAAAAAATCTGCAATGCGTTGCAGCCCAGCTTTTGCGCCGATTCAAGCGCATTTACATAACTGCCAGCGATGGAAGTGTGAATCCCGATGCGCAGGCTGCCATCCATCCAGGCAGGCGCCTGGGGCTCTGGCTCAGGTTCGGGTCGGTATTCGTCTTCCGGGTCGAATTGAGTGTCTAGAATCTGAGTATCTTCTGTCATGCTCTGCCAAGAATTCCAATGTGTGGATAACACTCTATTCTAGCATAATCGCCAAATTCCTTTTGTGGAGCGGGTTTGGCATACCCAGGCGCCGATGAAGGTCACGAATCTCAAACATTTTAAGGACGCACGATGCTTCCGCCAGTGGCTGGCCAAGAACGCAAAGAAGGCAGCCGAATTGTGGGTCGGCTTTCACCGCTTGGGAACCGGAAAGAAGAGCATAACGTATCACGAAGCGCTCGATGAGGCGCTTTGCCGCGGCTGGATTGACGGGGTGCGAAAAAGCTTGGGGCAAGGCGTGTACACGATCCGGTTTACGCCGCGCAAGGCCAAGAGCAACTGGAGCATTGTAAACATTCGGCGGGTGCGGGAGCTGATCAAGCTGGGGAGGATGACGGAGCACGGCCTGCGTGTCTTTGAGACGAGAGATGAGAAGCGCGCCGAGCGATACTCGTACGAGCAGAAAACCAGCAAGCTAGGCAGGGCACAGGAGGGGCTCTTCCGCGCGAACCCGAAGGCTTGGGAATTTTTCAAGGCGCAAGCTCCGTGGTATCGGCGCGTCACCACGTGGTGGATCGTCAGTGCCGCAAAACCCGAAACGCGGGAACGCCGCCTGGCCGAGCTGATCCGCGATTCTGGTGCAGGACGACGGATTCACATGATAACGAGCAGCCAGAAACCCAAATAATACCGGTCAGACGCCGGCATACCAGGCGTAACCGAATTCGGGAGCTACGGAACCCAATCCTTTACCAAGGCGCTTGATATCGTCTGTCACGGTAAGCTTGTTGATGAACTTCAGATTCTTGTATCCGAGTTGCCGGGGCACCCGCATACGAAGCGGCCCGCCGTGGCCAACAGGCAGCTCATTGTCGTTCATTCCATATGCAATCAGAGTCTGCGGATGACGTGCCTCATCCATGTCGAGGCTGTCCCAAGTATTCGGTTCCATCGAAACATAGACCACGTATTTCGCTTGCGGTTGAACGCCGACAACCTCCAGAACATGCGATAGTGGCACACCGATCCACTCTGCTATGTATGACCAACCCTCTTCGCAAGCCAGCTCCGTGATATGTCCACGCGATGGGTAGCTCCTTAGCTGTGCTAAGACCGCAGCTGGCCAAATTTGCAGCCGTAAATTCGCCGAAGTACACTTTCTACGTCCCCGAAACGAGGATCAACTCTTCATGCTGATTGTCATGCAGTCACACGCCACGGAAGCACAAATCCGCGCCGTGTGCGAACGGATCGAAAGCCTAGGCCTTAAGGCGCATCCGATTCCAGGGTCTCTTCGCACGGCAATCGGCATCACCGGTAACAAGGGCTCGGTCGATCTTGGCGTCCTCGAATCGATGGCAGGTGTCGTTGAGTGCATTCCCGTAAGCAAGCCTTACAAGCTGGTCAGCCGCGATGCCAAGGAAGAAGACACGGTCCTACGAATCTCCACGCCTTCCGGGGACGTCCTCGTGGGCGGACAGCACATTGCTTTAGTGGCAGGCCCGTGTGCCGTCGAGACGGAAGAGCAATGCATGATCGTCGGCGAGCAACTCAAAAAGACCGGGGTCCGGTTGTTTCGTGGCGGCGCATACAAACCGCGCACTTCCCCCTACAGCTTTCAGGGACTCGGTGAAGAGGGCTTAAAGATTCTGGCGAAAGTCCGCGACACCTACGGATTCGGAATTATCACCGAAGCGATCGACAACGAGTGCCTGGATCTTGTCGAAGACTACGCCGACGTGATTCAAATCGGCGCGCGCAACATGCAGAATTTTTCTCTGCTCAAGCGCGCAGGCCGGGCAAAGAAGCCAGTGCTGCTCAAGCGCGGCATGTCCGCAACACTCGATGAATTTCTGATGGCCGCGGAATACATCCTGAGCGAAGGCAATTACAATGTGATGCTCTGCGAACGAGGCGTGCGAACGTTTTCGGACTTCTCAAGAAATACTTTAGATCTTGCTGTCGTACCCGCCGTAAAGAAACGCAGCCACTTGCCGATTCTTGTGGACCCGAGTCATGGCACAGGCAAACGCCATAAAGTTTTGCCCCTTTCTCGTGCGGCAGTTGCTGTCGGTGCAGATGGATTGTTGGTTGAAGTTCACCATGATCCGGAGAAAGCACTCTCTGACGGCATGCAATCGATTTTGCCTAACGAATTCGCTGAGCTTAGCGACGAAGTGAAGCAGATCGCGAATGTTCTCCACCGCGTAGTTAACTAATTTTTATGGTTCGCGGTGGCGCGGTCCTTCTGGAATGTGACGAAACGCAAAAGGATTGAGATCAATCGGATCGAGCAGCTGCTTCCCTTCTTTGACGTGAAAGAATTTATCGACGGGAATGTCGCGAACTTTCTGCACCGCCTTTGAAATGCCAATCGTCATGCCAGCAATGTTGAGAAGCCAACGAGACAGCAGATCGTTGGGATTTACTTTTAATGCCGCAGTCAGCTCGCGGATGGCGCCCTCGCTGCCTCGCGTGAGTTGATGCACTGGCTTCGGGACTGAATCGGGAAAAGGCAGGAGGATTGGCAGTGATTGTTTAGGCAGTTTTCCTCCTCACCGAGCCTCAAATAGGAAATCGCTAAAGCGTCGCGGACTTCTGATTCGAACCGCGGGGTGAGTGCGAAGGTTTTCTCCTTTGCGATGGAGCGAATCTTCTCAAGGTCCTCTACTGCGCCGACACTGTAGCCAGCTCTTAGCAAAGTTTCTGCCAGGACAACGCGAATTTTCAATTGGGTTCGAAGGTCAGGCCTTTTCGCAAGAGGGTCCCGGTAGTAGGCTGCGCGCTCGGCGCCTTCGGTTGGATCAGTTTTCCAGTCTTGTTCCGCGTAGATTTTCTCAAGAAGCTCGGCCATTCTCCTGACCCCGGGTGGAGAAGCTTGAGCGGCTTGCCAAGCGCTGCCCGCGCATAGGCAACCGGAAAGGCAACGCTAGCGGAATCATACCTTGGGAGGGGTTCAGGGGCACACGCTGGCCTCACGATTCGTGCCGTGTAACAATCGATGTCCGCATGAACCGAGTTTCCAATTTTCGAGCGGCATTTTCGCTGTTTGTGTTGTCGCTGACCGGGCTGATTGTTCTTTTGCGGGAGCATAGACCCTCTTTTCTTCGCCCGGACCTGCACAGCAACGCGTATGTGAGCACGGCGAACGGAATTGTGAGCGTTGTTGACCTCGTCAAAAATGCGACCGTGGCTCGCATTAACGTTGGGCGCGACGTGGGTGAACTGCGAGCACATCCGACCGAAGACGAGATTTGGGGAGTGAGTCCCGCGGGCGGTTTTGCGTGGGTTTTGAAAACCACAACCAATCAAATTGCTGCCAGGATTCCTTTGGGCGGCGTGCCTTACACGATTGATTTCTCTCTGGACGCGAAACTTGTGTACACGACGTCGAGCTCTGCGAACGCAGTTGTGGCGATTGACTGTACGTCAAAACAAATCGTGAAACGGGCAAACACAGGTTCACAACCCGTGCTCGCGAGGATTACACCCGATGGGAAATCGGTGCTGGTGATAAATCATGGAGACGCGACACTCGGCATTCATGACGCCAAGACACTGATCTCAAAAGCGACTGCGCCGGTTGTTTCCAGACCAGACGATGTTGCGGTACTGCCGGATTCGTCCGTGGCATTTGTGATGAGCCGCTTGGAGAAGAAAATTTCCATGGTGGATTTGAAGCGAGGCGCCCTTCTGGCGAATCTCGAGCTTGCGGGCAAGCCGTCGCAAATGATTCTGAAGCCTGACGGCGGCGAACTTTTCGTGTTGTCGCCCGAATCGCACGGATTACAGGCCATCAATACCTGGACACACGAAGTCGGCGACTACATCGTCCTTGGATCGGCGCCGACTCGCGCAGCACTACTCGGCGATTCCGGGACGCTCTACATTTCGGACGCCGCAGCCGGAACGATTGCGCAGCTGGACATTGTGAGCCGGCGCCTGAGCCGGCCCGTTCCCGCCGGGCGGCTACCCGGCGCAATGTCGTTTGACCCAGGAGAGAAGCCGCGTCTTTTGCTTGTAGTGAGCGAAGCGTCTGGCGATTTGAGCGTGGTGCGAATCAGCTCCGACAGAACCACGGCCCTTCTTACGATGATTCCGGTCGGAGATCATCCCCGCGAGATCGCAGTTAAGTTGTTTTGAACTCCACCCGAGTTTCGTTAGAGCACAGATTGAATCGGCCAGGCGAAGGCTTCCTCGCCCAAAGGAATATCCAAGTAGCCTTCAGCAGGGAGAACATCTACGGGCAGGCCGCCGTTCCAGAGAGCTACGCCGACACGCAGCCGCTGCACTCCACGGAGTTGCATGACCTCTTTCTGCACGGCTACTTCGAGGATTCTGTCGAAGGCAACTTCAACTACCTTGCCTGGAGCGAGCAAACAGATATGGGCTTGTTCGACGGAGAGTTCGACCAGCTTTCCTTTTACGATCCTTGCGATTACTGTTAATTCGTCGGCGGCGCGAATCGTCACGCGGAACTCCAAGCTCTCCAGTTCCGCCAACGCTCCCTGAAAACAATCAAGGCGCAGACAGAACCGCTTTTCATCGAAGCCGTAACGAAGTTCGCGCAGGTGATAGACGCGCCCGTGCATGGCGCCGCTGCGGTGCTCGGGTGAATAAAGCCCCGCGCCAAGCCACTCGAAATAAGAAGAGTCCCGGCCATCGACTTTGATTTTCAGGAATTCTGACGGCGCGAGATGTAAAGCGTGCTCCGGCAGTCGTTTGATGGGTTTTGCCAAATCGTCGGGAGCAAGCTGGCTGAGCGCGACATAAATGCCAGTGAGGTGCTTACGGTAGAGGGCGTCAAACTCGGCGTCGTTGGCGGTGCTGTGCTCTGGGCCGTACCACCAGCACCAGTCGCTGCCTTCCGCAGCAAGGAGAGATTCTTTTGCGGTGGCGAGCGCTTCCGCAGTCGGCGCGCCGTTTCTTCCCTCTTTGTGCGCGGTTTCTGCTCGAGCGTAGGCTTCGCGCGCATCCCAAAGAAGCTCCCAGGCGGCTACGTCCTCGCTGCTGCCGATCCACACGTCAAAATTTGCGTTGATCCAGGACGCCGGAAAGATGCCGGTGTTTTGAGGAATTTCTCCGGCTGCGGAAATCGCTTCGCTGACCGTAAGCGGGTTGAAGTCGGGATCGCTTTGAATTCGGCCGTAAAACTCGCGCAGGAATTCGCGGCCGTTTCCCGGGTAATATTCCCAGGCGTTTTCCCCATCGAGGAACAAGCTGATTGTCAGAGGGCCTTGGCCGGAAACACATTCGCCAAGGAAGCGCAGGCGGCCGTGCAAATCCGCGGCAGCGGCCTTGCCGTCCATGCGGCTGTAGACAAACCCGATCAAATCGGAGATGTGATGATCGCGGAAAAAACCGGTGATCTTCTGGCCGCCCAGTGCGAAGTTCCATGGTTTATACAAACGATCAGCATTTGCGGGGAGACCGGTGGCGTCGCGGAAAAATCCGACATTTAGCGTTCTACCGAGAACGCCTTCGTCGGTCCCAAACCATTGGAAGCCTTCTTCCGCGGCGATTGCGAGCGTCTGGTCGGACACAGAGCCTTCCGAAGGCCATAACCCGGCAGGTGGGGCGCCAAAGACGCGCTCGTGATATTGACGTGCGCGCCGTAATTGTTCCCTTGCATCTTCGGGATGGCGATACGCTCTTCTCGGCAAGGGCGTTCCGGGATTTGCCACGCGGGCAATATCGGAATCGCAGATGAGTGGAAGAATCGGGTGATAGAAAGGTGTGGTACTCAACTCGATTTGGCCTCGTTTGGCTGCTTCCGCGTATATTGGGAGAACGAGTTTCAGGAATTCGAGCTGCTTCATTTTCAACGTCGCTTTGTCGGCTTCGGTAAAATTCTTGCCGCGCGCCGAAAGGCGATTAATTTCGGCATCGCGCGCGATCCACTCTTCATCCATCCAGGCCAGTTGCGAGAGCAACTGCAAATCGCGCCAGTCGCGCGGAGTGAACGTGACGATCGCTTGTGCGCCCCCCGCAGGCCGGGACCATTCGTACAACTCCAAGAAACGCGGCCAGCGTGAAAGCAAACGCTCATGATTCACTTGAAATGCGCGCGACAGAATCTCCGTTTTGTCTTCCCGAGTGAGTTGCTCCGCGTTCTTGAAGGCGAGATCGAACCACGGTTCGTGAAACTTACCGCTGGCGTATTCTTCCAGCTGCAAACCGAGCGAAGGTACGACGTTGAATGTCGCGTGGAATCTAGGGAACTGCTCGAGAATTTTTGCCATCCCCCAATAGTCTTTTAGCGCGTGCAAACGCGTCCACGGAAGAACATACCGGCCCGTTTCCGGGTCGCGATACTGTGGCTGATGCATGTGCCAAAGCAAGACCAGATTGATCTTGTTCATCGGGGACACCGCAGCATAGGCACTGCCTGCGCCGTGCTACACTTTGCTTTTGCCTCATGCGCATCCTGAACCGATATATCTTTCGCGAAATCTTTCGTCATGCGCTCCTTGGCCTCGTCATCTTCAGCTTCGTATTTTTCATCCCGCAACTCGTAAAGCTGATGGAATTGCTGGTCCGCCATTCGGGCTCCGGCGAACAGCTTGCAAAACTTTTTCTGTGCCTGGTCCCCGCCGTCTTTACGTTCACAGTTCCCATGGCGATTCTCGTCGGTGTACTGCTGGGGTTGGGACGCATGTCCGCGGACAGCGAAATCATCGCACTAACGGCGCTCGGCATTGGCCGACGCAGAATTTTGCTTCCCGTTGGCGCGCTTGCCCTGACGGGAGTGGTCGTCACCGGCCTGATGACGTTGTGGGCCGGACCACTCGCGCTGCGCACTTTTCGCAGCATTGAAGCGGAGCTCATCGCCAATCAAGTTTCCTTTCAGGTGCAGCCGCGCGTTTTTGACGAGCGCTTCCCCAAGACAGTACTTTACGTCAATGACGTCTCCGCGAGCGGTACACAATGGCACGGTGTGTTCTTGGCGGAAGCCGGGGACGAAAACAGTTCGCAACTGACCCTGGCGGAAAACGCGATTGTAATTGCCGAACCGCAACTGGGCAAGCTGGAGCTGCATCTGCAGGGCGGCGCAACGCACGAATTTAACCGTCTGGACCCGAATCATTACTCCGTAACTCAATTCGGCCAGAGCGACTTGCCGATCGAAGTGACCGGCTTGCTGCCGACGAAAGAACGCGCCTTGAGCAATCAGGAACGTTCGCTGTTTCAGCTTTGGTTTGACCGCGGCCCAAGTTGGCGCGAAGCGCGCGTAGAGCTGAACCGGCGATTTGCATTTCCCTTTGCATGCATTTTTTTTGCTCTCGTCGCTGTGCCTCTCGGGGCTCAGCCGCGGCGCGGTGGGCGCGCTGCCGGCACGCTACTCGCTGTTATTTTGATTGCTTGCTACTATCTGCTTTTTGTGTTTGGGGCAGGCTTGGCCCGTCAAGGAACGCTGCCCGCGGCCGGTGGCGTCTGGATCGCCAATATCTTTCTAGGCCTCCTTGGAGCGATCTTGCTTCCGCGCATGGAGCAACTGCGGGGCGATCGAGTCTGGGTCGAGAGGTTTTCGAGGTGGAAGAGCTGGGCGCGTTTGCTACGGCGGCGCAAATCGGCTCGAGTGCGGGAAGAGACTGCGCAACGCGCCCAAAACGGCTCCCGAGATAGCGAGATTCAATACCAGCAGAGCAACAGCTTCCCTCGCTTGATGGATATCTATTTACTGCGCCGGTTCTTTTCTTACTTTTTTCTAATGATGGTGACGTTTATTTTTCTTTTCGAGACTTTCACGTTTTTCGAATTGCTGGATGACATTGCGCGTCACCACGTCGCATTTCTGGTGGTTGTGAAATATTTCGGCTACCTGGTGCCGTATCTTTCTTACCAACTCGCCCCGCTGGCCGCGCTGGTGGCCGTGTTGGTTACGCTCGGTGTGATGAGCAAGAACAATGAAGTCGTGGCTTGCAAGGCGAGCGGGATCAGTTTGTACCGCCTGGCTGTGCCGCTGTTGATCGCCGGCGCTACGCTGGCGACGGCGATGGTCATTCTTGATGACACTTATTTGCCCTACGCCAACCAGCGGCAGGACGCATTGCGAAACCAGATCAAGGGGCGCCCTGCTCAGACCTACACGCGGCCGCAGCGCTGGATTTTTGGAGAGAACTCGAAGATTTACAACTACGACCTCTTCGAACCTGCGCAGAGTCTTTTCGGTGGGTTGACCGTTGTTGAGCTCGATCCGGCGACGTTCCATATTAAAAGGAGGGTTTTTGCAGCGCGAGCGCGATGGTCCCCGGAACAGAGCGCATGGATCCTGGAAAACGGATGGATTCGCGATTTCGAAGAAGGCGCGCTTTCGAAATACCAGCAATTTGGCGCGACTACGCTGACAGAGTTGAAAGAACCGCCCACATATTTCAACCGGCAGGTACTACAGGCTTTCCAAATGAATTGGGACGAGTTGCGCCTCTATATTGACGGACTACAACGCGCTGGCTTCGACGTTTCTGCGCTGCGAGTGCAGTGGCACAAGAAACTTGCCTATCCGGTCATCGCGCCTGTAAGCATGTTGCTGGCGATTCCCTTTGCGCTGCTGGTCGGCATGCGCGGGGCATTGGGTGGAGTCGCGCTCGGAGTGGGGATCGCGATTACGTATTGGGCCGCGGCCGCTTTGCTTGAAGCTATGGGCGGAGTCGGCCAGCTCCCGCCGCTGCTTGCGGGATGGTCGCCCGACCTGATTTTCTTTTTCTTTGGGATGTATTTCTTCTTCAAAATGCCGACGTGAGCTGCTTTAGTTCTTCGTTCTCGCAAGTTGTTCGAGCTTCCACAAGATTTTGTGCAACATCCCCAGTACAACCTCTGCATCTGCTGCTTCCAGCCTCAGCCTTCGAATCAGGCGGCGCAGCTTTTCTTCAGCTAACTGGCCGGTCTTGGGATTGATGTACTCGCTCTTGTGCAGTGCGGCCAGAAACGTTTCTGTGATTCGCTCGACTGCACCTGAACCAGCGGCTGGATGTGGTTCTGGAACCGCTCGGGGAGGATTTCCGCGCACCAATTCGTAAAGGCAAATGGCCACTGCCTGACCCAAGTTCATCGATTGGTGCTCTTTGCGCGTTGGAATGTGCATCACCCAGTGGCAGTGGCTTAGCGCGTCATTTGAAAGGCCCCATTTTTCTGAGCCGAAGAGCAGCGCAACCGGAGAGCTGTGAAGGCGCTTAAGAATGGCGGGTGATCCAGCGGACAAGATTTTGAGCGGCTGTTGCAATTGCCTCTGTCGAATGGCCGTTGTACCAACGACCAGCGTACAATCCGCGATAGCGTCCGCCACCTCGGAAAATTCTTTGGCCGCAGCGAGAACCGGGGAGGCGCCCACAGCAGACTTTGCTTCCCGAAAGGCCACCTCGTAGGGATTTACTACTCGAAGGTGCGCGAAGCCGAAGTTGCTCATCGCGCGCGCCACGGCTCCGATGTTCAAAGGATTGCGCGGAGCGACGAGAACAACGCGAAGCGAGTCTAACTGGGTTGAATTCCTCACCTTAAAGTAAAACCTAAACGATTCGGGAAGCCGCCGGAAGACAAACAATCGCTTTCACTGTCTGCTCGCCGACGGCTTCAAGTTTTACTTCACTTTTCCATTTCAAGCAAAGTTGCTACCTCTTCTTGCTCTTTGCTGCTTTCGCTGCCTGCTCTTCTTCAACCATTGCCTGAGCTGCGGCAAGTCTCGCGACTGGGACTCGGAACGGAGAGCAGCTCACGTATGTGAGGCCGATGCGATGGCAGAACTTAACGCTGTCGGGATCGCCTCCATGCTCGCCGCAGATGCCGAGCTTGATGTCGGGACGTGTCTTTTGCCCCTTTGCAACGGCTACTTCCATCAGCTGGCCAACGCCCGACTGATCCACCGTGGCAAATGGGTTTTTCTTGACGATTTCGAGTTCCTGATACGATCCGAGGAACGAGCCCGAGTCATCGCGGCTCATGCCAAGCGTGGTTTGCGTGAGGTCGTTCGTGCCGAAGCTGAAGAACTCGGCGGTTTGCGCGATTTCATCCGCTGTGAGTGCCCCGCGCGGGACTTCAATCATCGTGCCGACGAGATAGCTCAGTTTTGTATTCTTTTCCTTCATCACTTCTTGTGCGACCCGGTGAACAACTTCGACTTGAAGATCGAGCTCTTTCTTAAAGCCAACCAGCGGAATCATGATCTCAGGATTTACTTTAACTCCTGATTTTTGCACTTCAGCCGCTGCTTCGAAGACCGCGCGCGATTGCATCTCGGAGATTTCGGAGTAGACGATGCCAAGACGGCAGCCGCGGAAGCCGAGCATTGGGTTAAATTCATGTAATTCTTGAACTCTTTGTTTGATTTTCTCGACGGGCACGCCCATTTTTTTCGCGAGATCGTTTTGGGCTGCACCTTCGTGCGGCAAGAATTCATGGAGAGGCGGATCTAGGAAGCGGATTGTGGCTGGCCGCCCCGCCAGCGCTTTGAATATGCCGATGAAGTCCTCGCGCTGGTAAGGTAGGACTTTGGCGAGAGCCTGCTTACGGTGCTCTTTCGTGTCGGCAAGAATCATTTCGCGCATAGCATCGATGCGATTGCCTTCGAAGAACATATGCTCGGTGCGGCAAAGGCCAATGCCGTTGGCTCCGAAGGCGACGGCGTGAGCTGTCTGTTCGGGAGTATCTGCGTTAGTCCGAACGCTCATGCGCGTGGCTTTGGAGCACCAGTCCATGAGCTTCCTGAACTCTTGATACGTCTGGCTCTTCGAAGGTTCGAGTGATTTTTCGATGAGCACCTGGACGATTTCGGAGGCTGCAGTCGGTATCTGCCCGGCATAGACTTCGCCGGCTGTGCCGTTGATGGAAAGATGGTCGCCTTCTTTGTATGTCGTGCCGTCTACCGTCATGGTTTTGGCGGCATAGTCAATTTGCAAGGCCGCGGCGCCGCAAACGCACACCTTGCCCATCTGTCGGGCAACCAAAGCGGCGTGCGAACTGACGCCGCCTTTTGCGGTAAGAATGCCTTCCGCGGCGATCATGCCGCGCAAATCTTCAGGCGAAGTTTCGTTGCGCACGAGAAGCACCTTCTCGCCCTTCCCTGCGGCTTGAACGGCGCGGTCAGCGTTGAGATACATGCGACCGGTTGCCGCGCCGG
>Ga0126384_10000971_pt1 | contig 16604 bp, 14 predicted proteins | sample PanSoiMetPlot_36_FD_92543 | JGI IMG/M metagenome (GOLD analysis project Ga0126384, IMG submission 92543) | Tropical forest soil microbial communities from Panama - MetaG Plot_36 | ecosystem: Environmental > Terrestrial > Soil > Tropical forest > Bulk soil | place: Panama | collected 2016-02-17 | reverse complement strand
TTTCTTCTTGCCTTGCTTGTCGTAAACTTGCGCGAGCCTCAGGTTTGCCGACTCCGGAGTAACTACGCTCGAATTCATTTTCGCGATCTCTGAATAGAGCCCGGCCGCTTCGTCGTACTTTGCATCAGACTCCTTCGCTTGCGCCAAAGCAAATTTGGAAAGGACGCCTACTTCGCCCGAACTCGACGAAAGCGATCGCAACTCGCTTAAGCCCTTCTGATGATCAGTTAGAAGCTGATTGGTAGCGATAAAATATTGTGCCTGACTACGGTAGGGTTCGCCATACTTCGCCGCGACTTTCTGAAACTCATCAATTGCTCGCTGGGCCCTTTCCCTCTCAGTTGTGAAAACAGGATCCTTCGAGGTAGGGTTCGGGGTGGTGGAGATCTCAGCCCGCTGAATGGCTATGGCGCGCCCCATTGCCTGTTCGGCCTCTTCCGCGTGCCGGGTGCGCCAGCGGACGATGCCATAGACGGCGCCGGCGAGGATAATAATCAGCCCCAATGCGTAAAGAAGCTGACGACCGCGGCCGGCAACTCGCTCAGCCAGGCGATCGGCCAGCAGAATCGTGGTGTCGCGGAACCGGTCATGCTTCAGCTCGCGCGCGCGTTTCTTTTTGTATTTCGCCAATTGTTTTCCTTAACGCAAGTACGCACAGTCAAGTGCGTTCATTTTGGTGTATGATCGCGGAAACAGCGAATTTAGCGACCACGTCTCGGGTTGTCAAGGAAGCACGAATCGCATTCGCGAGTCCGTAGCGCAAGCTGTTAGCTTGCCCCGCAAACTAACAGTTTGCGTGACAACCAAATGCAAGCCAGACCACCCGAATCGCAACGTAAGTCGTCGGCTATTCATCAAAGCGGCGGGGTGGTCGAAAGATATTATGGAATCCCGGGAACAAAGCCCATCGCACGTTTGTCTAACTAAGCGTCCGTGCGAGAGGCGATGGCGGCCAACCATTTTGGATCGCTCCCGCGACGGGGCTGTCGAGGAGGTTACCGAGTGACCTACGGAGAGCAAATCGCACTCCGCGGACACGCGGATTTGGAACAAGTTGCCTCGGCAGCTTCGGTGGAAGTTCGGCCTTCTGCCGATACGGCGCTCCTTGAAAAATTGAAACGTGGAGAGGCCGCCGCGTTCGAACGACTGGTGGCAGAGCGGTCCGGCGAGGTTTACGCCCTTTTGTACCGCTTAACCGCGGATCCTGAAGAAGCACGCGACCTGACGCAGGAGACCTTTCTGCGTGCGTTCCAGAGCATTGGCAGATTTCGCGGCGACGCGAACGTGAAAACCTGGTTGTACCGCATCGCGGTCAATCAGGCGCGAAATCGCTGGCGCTGGTGGCGGCGCAGGAAACGCGACGCAACCGTTTCACTGGATGGCACCGATCGACCCGAAGAGAAACCGCTGAGTGACAAAATCAGCAACTCCGCCGCCTTCGATCCTGAGCAGGAAGCGCTCGCTCGCGAACGCGAACAACAGCTGTATGCAGCATTGCTCGACCTGAAACGTTCGTACCGCGAAGCCGTAATTCTCCGCGATGTGGAAGGATTTACTTATGAAGAAATCGCCGACACGCTGCAAATAAACATCGGAACGGTGAAATCAAGGTTATCGCGGGGCCGTTTGGAATTGCGGAAAAAGTTAAGCGGATCTTTGTAAATCGAATGAATGGTTGGCCCGCCCCGGCTTCACAAACTCGGTGCCAATTGGGTCAAAGTGACGGCTTGGTAGAAAAGCGAATCAGCATGAACGGAGCGAATTTGAAAACGTGGCCAGCAACAACGCGTAGCGTTCGCTTTGGGAAAGTTGGACGTCTAGGTTACCTGGTCGATGTTGCTTTCGAACGAAAGCAGCCGGGGCCGGCGAACCATTCAGGGCATTGTCGATTTTCGATTGCCAATTGCCGATTGATAGCATCGTCGGCCGACTATCGAGCAATCGACAATCGGCAATTGGAAATCGGCAATGAAATGTGAGGACATCCAGCAACAGCTTTCGCTTTACGGCGATGATGGCTTGAGCGCGGAAGAGCGCGCAAACTGTAATCGTCATCTGGAAGTCTGCCCCGTCTGTCGGGCACAGCTCGCCGAATTACGATCGCTTAAGCGAGCGCTGGCCTTGCTGCCTGTGGCGGCGGCGCCCGCCAATCTGACTTCAACGATCAACCAAACAATCGTCTCCGAAAGAGCAGCTCAACAGCGTGACTGGCCGCAAATCATCGGCGAGTTTCTTCTTGAATGGTTGCAACCTGTATTCGCGCGGTATGCCTTCAGCTCAGTTGCCTCGATAGTTCTCTTCACAATTGTATTTGTGGCTATGCGTCCGCAGATGATTGCGCTTCGCGAAGCGTCAGTCGCTTTGGATCAGGTTGCCTTGACTGAACCCACGGACCTCCTGGCGCCGGCATATGACATCCGCAAGCCGATTTCTCCGCAGAGCTATGCCGCGCTCCGCACGCCATACAACATTGAGTCTCCGAGTCTGAACCCCCGGGGTTCGTTGGCGTTACTCGCGTTCCCATCTGACTACGCCGCCCGACGGCCGCGGCAACATCAGGACGATATGGTCGTGGTGGCGGACGTGTTCAGCAACGGAACTGCGTCGCTCGCGGATGTCGTGCACGCGCCGCGTGATCGCCGGATGCTCGATGAATTTCAGAAGGCACTGCGCCACGATGCGGCATTTGTGCCCGCCGCACTTGATCGCCGGCCAGAGACGATGCGGGTTGTTTTTTCGGTGCAACGAGTGGATGTGCGAGACGGAGCTACCGATAGGTATTAGGGTGTTGGGTGTCGGGTGTCGGCTTGAAAAAATCCTGCACTTAAGAGAGCTTCTTGATTTCGTCCTCGTGCTGAACAACGCCTACATTCAAAAGCACCAACACCCTACACCCAACACCCACCCGATCATCGACGATTTCGTCCTGGTGCTGAACACGCCTACACTCAAAAGCACCCACCCTACACGCAACACCCACCGGATCATCGACGATTTCGTCCTGGTGCTGAACAACGCCTACATTCAAAAGCACCAACACCCTACACCCAACACCCTACACCCGATCATCGACGATTTCGTCCTGGTGCTGAACAACGCCTACATTCAAAAAGCACCAACACCCTCAGCTAACACCCTACACCCGATCATCGACACCGAACCGCGCCTCAATAATCCCATTCCGATCGATTCCATGTTTTATCGTTAGATTCGGGTAAGTCTCAGCGACTGCAGGTAAGGACGCCACCTTTAATAATCCCTCAACCCGATTGATCTCTTTTTCAGAGGCTTCAATCTCCATGAATAATCCGAATGGCAATTGGTCGATAACGACTTTTGCGGTGTCGACTTGCCACCGGGTGCGCCGCTTTTCATAGATCAGGCCGGGTGTATAACCGAGGGCGCGCAGAATCTCGTCCATGCGATCCGCGTTCGCGACTTCACACTCATTTTCCAGTTGGTGCTTGATCGGCGACGGGCTCGGCAGGCGCTGTTTGAAAGTTAATAGTGCCCGACCATTTACCCGTCGCAAACGAAGACTGCAACGGCCAAGGTCGACGGCCGCGCCGCGATAAAGTGTGTTCTCTTCAAATTCGACCGGACGAGCGGATAACCCAAGCGCCCGTAAGCGCTCTTCAATCTGGGTACGCTGCTCGGCTGTCAGGCGGTATTTCTTCTCGACTTCAATTGGCATTGGTCAATCGGCCGAACCGGATGCATTAGCCCCCGTCTCTCAAGGTTTTATGCTTGTCTGATCCAACGCCACACTTCCGGTATCGTGGCTCGCTTTCCGGTCATCAGCATACCGACGCGGTAGATGCGTGCCGCTATCCAGATCAGGCCAACGACGGTGGCAAATCCGATCGCGAGCGATAACAAAATCTGCCAGAACGGCGGTGTCTCCGTAAGGATTCGCGCCAGCATCGTGATCGGCGCGAAGAACGGAAACATCGACGCCCAAAATGCCATCGATGAATTGGGGCTGCGAGCAATTGGAAAGGTTAGACAAAATGAGGTGACCAGGAGCAGGGCAATCGGCAGGGACAACTGTCCTCCTTCCTGAACAGTTGAAACCACAGAACCAACGAGGGCATACATCGTGGCATAAATAAAATACCCCAGGACGAAATACAGTCCGAGATAAACGAACATCATTGCCGGAATATGCGGCAGCGTAATGTTTGCTCCTTGCGAGGCCAGAAATCCGATGCCGAATAAACTGACCGCCACAAAAGCCACGGCCCAAATTGCCAATTGGGTGAGCGCTACCAGCGATACGCCGATCAGCTTGCCGAGCATTAGCGGAAATGATCTCATTGACGAAAACAACAGCTCTGCAATGCGGGTTTCTTTTTCTTCCACAACCGCGCCCAGAACCATCTGGCCATACAACAAAGTGGTCACGTAAATAATCAGCCCGAAGGCAAACACGACGTAAAATCCGCTACCTGAATCCTCTTCTTCACCGATGTTGCTAACTCGAGTCGTCTTCAGATTAACACGGCGGCTCAAGTGATCCATGACCTGTTGCGGGACATTTTGGTCGGCGAGCCGCTGGTCGCGGATCGCGCGCGTCAAACGGTTCTCAATGGCGTCGCGCGTGAAGATATCACCGGTGTTGCGGCCGTACAGTTCGGCAGCCCCGGTCTCCATGATATTTTCCGGAATCACGACATAGATGTCGATCTCACCCCGTCGCACCTGCTCGTTCAGGTCGCGCTTTATGTCGACCAGCGATTTTCCGACTCGATCGACCCGACTGACGGTGAAACCAGGATTGCCGAAACGGCCGGCCATCTTAATCCGGTCTTCCTGATTTGCATTTACCTGCGACGGCAACGTTGCTGAGTCCCGACGCCTTTCATCATCAGTTAGCGCTGACGACAATAGTGAGTCGCGAAAGCGTTGATAGAGTTTCCCGCTCTCGTCCACGACCGCGATTCGGGTTGGACCACCTGCTCTGAAGCTCGCCACGTAAGCGGGAACCACAGTAAAGGCAATCACGATCGCCGGACCCAAAATGGTCGCGATGATAAACATGCGAGACCGCACCCGCTGCACATATTCGCGCTTAATAACGGCAAGGAATTTGGTCATGCGTTTTCCCTTACCTTATCGATGAAAATGTCGTGCAGGCTTGGCTCAACCAATTGAAATTTATGAACGACAGCGCCGGAATCGACAATTCTTCTTAGTAAGAGTTGTGGATTTGCTCCGGCAGCCAGCAGTACTTCGGTGTCATCGCCGTTTTGATTGACATTGGCCACCAAATTCGTATCTTGCAGAACACCGTCGCCGCCCTCAAATTGAAGCGCGACTGCATTGCGAGCAAAACTCCGGCGAATTTCTCTCAGGCGACCGTCAAGCACCTTGCGCGCGCGGTTAAGCATACACACGTCGTCACAAAGTTTTTCGGCAATCTCCATTTGGTGTGTGGAAAGGATAATTGTTTTTCCTTTGGCCTTCTCTTCAAGAATCGTCTCTTTCATCAGTTGTACATTCACGGGATCTAAACCGGAAAATGGTTCGTCCAGAATGACCAAATCCGGATCGTGAATCAGCGCGATGATGAACTGAATCTTCTGCTGCATTCCTTTGGACAGGTCTTTGACGCGTCTTGTTTCGGTATTAGCCAGTCCCAGGTGACCCAACCACTGACCGATACGACGATTTGAGTCATCCCAGCTTAGTCCTTTCAAGGCCGCAAAAAAGCGCAGCTGCTCGCCAACTCGCATTTTCCGGTAAAGGCCTCGCTCTTCCGGCAAGTAGCCGATCCGATCCTGGACATTCATACTCAATGGCGTGCCAAACAATTCGATGCGACCGGAATCCGGAGCCGCAATATTGACGATCATGCGTATGGTCGTCGTCTTTCCTGCTCCGTTAGGACCGATCAACCCAAACACACGGCCAGGTCGCACTTCAAGACTAAGATCTTCGACCGCAGTCAGGTCGCCAAATCGTTTGGTGACGTTGTTGAGAATCAGCGTGGGGTGCGAATGTTCCATGCGTGCTAAGAGAGATCATTTTCCATATGTCATTTGCCATTTGTCACGACCACGTTAAGCAACATCTCACGTTTCCTGTCCGCTTTTACAGCGCTAACTGTTTTTAGGGCGTGCGGAACGAGACAAATGGCATATGACATATGACAATTGATCAGTGCTCAATGCGAAAGGAGGAGTACGCTCCCGTCGGATCCAGGTTGATCTCTTCCAGGTGTTCAACCGTGGCGAAGCGCGGGCCCGTCGCCAGTTCATGCTTGAAGGCCTCAACTGTGTGAGGAGTGCCTTCTGCCATTGCTTCAACCCGACCGTCATTCAGGTTCTTCACATATCCGACTACCTGATGACGCGCGGCGGCACGCTGCGCAAAAAAGCGGAAACCCACTCCCTGAACATCTCCACTAAGAATGAATTTGCGAGCAACTTTTGACGCCATTGGTCAAATATCATCTTAGCGTTTAGAGACCAACTCAACAACCGCGATACTTCCGGGCGCAATCGTAACTGAAACGTTATTGTTGCTTACTGCAAGCGATCGATCGGAAATCCACTCGGAGGCACTCGCAATCGCACCATTACGAAGGCTCAACTTCGCGGTCACGTGAGCGGTCCGGTCCACATTAGCCAATCCCTGTTGTGGCTTGTATATGCCGTTATCATTAAAAAGCGTCACGACCCAACCTCTGTCGTTACGATTTACAAGGTATTCGACCTCACCTTCAACTTTGATGGGCGTAGCCTGGCCGGCGAGATGCGCCAATACATGTGCAACAAATGGCGGCATCCGCTCATCTTCACCGAGAGCATCTGCCATCGCGATAAAAACAACTTTTCCCCTGCCAACCTTATTGATCGTAACGAGAGGCTGATTTGCGGGAGTAGCGATCAGGGTTTGCGCACCCTTCAATTCAACTTCGTCAAAACGAAAGATGTTGCCGTGCAAATCCTGCGGCGGCTCTCCTGCGGAAAGACAGTTCGCATTGTGCGACTCACCCGTCTTGCCGGTTAGATGGAGTCCCACTAAGTCCTCGGGCAAGTTTTTGATCTGCGTGGAATTGAGAATGATGACCCCGCCGCCGCGGACATAATCCTGAAGCTTCTTAATCCATTCACTGCTCCAGTTTATTTGCCCACCGGCAACGACTGCTTGATACGAATCAATCGCCTCCTTGCGCGTCTCGGAGGTCACGACGACGTCAAAGATGTTTCCAAAGATTGCCGGAATAAAGGCCTGGCGTTCACCGCTCGCGGGTTCGCCTTCCCGAACGAGGCCCGGATAGTACGCTGCGCCGAACAACTCGCGCAGTGAGCGATCGCTGCGATTGATCTGCGAGACCTCGAACGGCCAGTGTGGATAATCAGTCATGTCCCAGCCATGTGCCTGATCAAGGAGAAACGCGATCGGTGTGTAGGGCACACCGCGGTTGGGATGTTTATCGGCAAAGCGAATGAACTCGTCAGTAATTCGACCCAGCGGATTTAGCTGAAAAGGATGCTCACCTGGGCCGGGCTTAAAGAATTGATCGAAGCCCTGCTCGAGATAAATAGCTGATGCTCCTGACATGTAATACAAGTAATAACTTTTTCGATACCACGACAGCGACGGACCCATCGTCGCGCCGTAACGCGAATGAAAAAAATTATCAGGTCCGGCGAAGTTCTGCTGCCTGGTAAATGTCGTCGCCGTATCACCAAAGTTCGGCGCGTGATAATAGAGAAAATCGCCTCGATACTGGCGGGCCGCTCCTCGGTCGAAAGCCAAACGCATCGCGGTCATGGGCTGGGCGGCCGCGGTTTCGATCCCGAACAGCCGTACGCCCCACTCACCTAACGCGTGCATGAACGACGTACTGGAGGTCGACATTGCCGGAATCATCTTGTCCCACATCGGGCCGGTCTGAGTTTTGAACGTGGCGCTCCATTTCCGAGCCAGGGCGTCACTGTAGAAGTTCTTATGTGCGTCCAGGAGTTGGCCGCGGGTCATGTCCGGCGAGATCGTCAAGTAACGGGGCGCCTGGTCCCATACGAAGCCGATGCTCTCGCCTGAGATCCAGCCGAGAAATTGATTTCGTAATTCACCATTCAGCAAGTTCCAGGCTGTCTGCGCATCGGCGTCCGACGTGAAGTTCGCATTTCCGTAGTTGATGAGGATGGCAAAAGGCGTATGCGTATCCGAGAGATATCTGCGAAAGCCGCTACCTTCCTTCAACAACTCCGGTAGATCGTTTAGGTAGATCACCGGGACGATCAATTCCGAGTTGAAGATCGGGACGTCACGCTTACCGGAGTAAGTTTTGACAAATTCGTCGGCTGGCTCCGCATTGAATGGAAACAGCGGACGCTCCGCCGGAGGTTTCTGATAGAGTTGCCAAGAATCTTTCGCGATGTTCCATGGCATCACGAAATCACGGCTCGCTAGTGCTGGCCGGGACCAGTTTGACGGGAGATCGTGATTCACATCCTCAATCAACGGCATCAGGTTCGGCCGCGACGCCGCGTATTGACTCAAGTAACGGGTGGCTGCGAATTCGGGTTTGCTGCGGCCGGCCGGCACAAAAGACAAATCGTTTGTCAGCAGCACGCAATCGACTTGCCGTCGCGCCTGGGCTGCTCTGGAGATCTCAATCGAAATCCGGGCCGGACCTTTAGTGAGCGAGGCGTCGAAACTGTCCCAGGCGAAACTCCAGCCCCAGTACATGCTTGTTTCGTCATGCGGATCGATTACATCCTTCGTCCCAAACTCATGTCGGGCTGCCGGACGAACGCCTTGCGCCACCTGCACTGCAAAGTTTTCGGACTTGTTGGCCCAGTCAGCGTAACGCACCCAGATTCTGTAATTGCCGGCGCGAGGGACCTCACAGTCTTGCCAAACTGTTCCATGCGTTTCGTCAGCAGCCGCGGCCACAGAGTTCCATTCACTCTCGCCGCCCTGCGACCATTCGGCCGACACGCCGGGACCGCTGATAGCCCAACCGGGGGCCTTTGAGGCCGGCAGGTCCAGATAAGATGGGTTCAAGACGGGTTCGTGGCGCGGAGTCTCAGAAATGCCACGCATATTTTCCGCTTCATACCAGAGGTATTCCGCTTCTGAGGGAGCGACAGGGAGAGGGGGCGACGCGGCGAGCTGTGCCGAATTTAAGATATTGATAGACGGTCGTCGAGCATTTAGCGCGATCGAAGCGATCATCGCCAACACGATAAACGATACACCTAGAAGCAGAAGTCGATGCAGGCGAACGAAACTAATCAGACCCGAGACATTTTTTGGATTTTGCGGGTTTTCAGAGTCCAATGCTCAGGATGCTCCATCATCCGAACCAGCTGGCCAAGGATATGGTCGTAGATTTCGTCTAGCTCGGCAGCGGTTACCTGTGAGATGTATTTACAACGGAACGCCAGGTCTAACCAAACTCTTGTCTCTTCGGCTTCACTCTCAGAATCGCTGAGCTTGCTAACAAAGGGGGCGGCATACCGGCGCTTTCGCCATGCTTCACCGATATTCGCACACACCGACCGCGAGGATCGCCGCATTTGATCGACCATCGAGAACCGCTCCTTCGCGGGGAAGGATTTTGTAATTTCGAAGATCCGCATCGCTGCGTCAATGGCTGCTTGGTAAACTCGCAATTGCTTGTAGCTTCTGATTGTTTCCATGGGAGTCTCCTTTTCGAAGGTGGTTCGCCGCGTTACGTGTGCCCGACGCGACGTTTGTAATCGCCGTGTCTCCGTGTCCCCGCGTCGCCCCATCTTGAGTAGAACGGCGCCGTGAGGGTCATTCCGCTAACCAAGCGCATCAACGCATTCAGCCAGGGTGCGGCGGCGGCAGGTAAACATCGGTGTGTCGCGCAAGGTGAAGCAACTTGCTTTCGTTTCGCGTAGTTCCTGCACCAGGTCGAGGAAATCGGAGGGTCGATCGGTTTCGAACGCCACGACGAACTCCTGGTCATCCAGACCGAAAGAGTAAGTCGTGTGTAGCTTTACTGAACGGTACTTTGAGCCGATGCGCAGATTCTCATCCATCATTTCCTGGCGCTGCTCCAGCGGCCGCGAATACCACTCGCGAGTCCTAAGCAAGGGACAGACAAAAAGATAGTCAGTCTCGCCGGGAACGATGTGTACGCGATCTTCTTCATGTTCGGCGCAGTTCTTTTCGATGTACATCGAGCGTTTGGTCATTGAGAGAAACGAATGCGTAGCTTCGAGATACTTAGCCATCGGGATTCGATTGAGCTTCGCGGCGATTTCCTGCATGGGCTCGAGTTCCGAACCTATTTTCCAGATCATCAAGTCAGCGCTCGCGCGCAGTCCGACCGTGGAATAGGTATGAATCATTAACCGGGAGCGAAAATCATCAATGGTGCTGACAAAAGCCTCCCGGCAATGCTGCTTTTCCTGATCATCGAGTGTACGCCACTCCGGACGCGCGCGATAAAAAGTGAAGTTCACGAATTGACGCGGCAGTCGTCGCTTGTGCTCTTCAAGCTCTTCAACGTTCGGCGCGAGGCGCAAAGAAGAGCGGGCATTGTTGTTTTGGTCGCGCTCAGTACTCATGGTCCCTTGGCGAAGTGACGGTCTCTAAGTTATCTGCGTTGTGCGCGTTAGTTGAATGCTTGAGATGCGCCTCGTTATTCTGCCCTCGTCTCCGGTCATTTGCAAACTGCCGTCGCATACGAATTCGAAATGCGAGCTTGTGAAAATTCGAACGTTTCCCCAAACGGTCTGGCAAGAGCAAGCATGTTATACTCGCTGGCGATTTCCTAAATACAACTTGAGGTCAAGTTCCTGCGAATGAATCTTCGCCAGGCTATTCTTCTGAACATCGCTATGACCGTCGTGATTGGAGCTGCCTGCAGCAAATCGCCGGCGCCGCCGACTAACAACAGTACCGCCAATAACCAGGTTTCCAACGCAACCCCGGACCCGTTCGCAGCGACGCGCGGCGTGTTTGTCAAAAACTGTCAGAATTGTCATGGGCCAACCGGCGCGGGTGGCCCCGTCAAGCTCGAGGACGGGACCAAATTAAAAGTTCCAAGTCTGCGTCAAGGTCACGCTTTGCGACATCCTGATTCGGATTTCGTAAAGCAAATAAGTAAAGGCGGCGACGGAATGCCGGCGTTTAAGGACAAACTAACTCCCCAACAGGTTGATGAACTCGTGCGCTTTATTCGCAGTGAATTTCAAGGAGGGGCGCAAACGGCAGCGAAGTGAGGTCTTAGGACTTTGGCTTTTGGTCTTTGGTCTTTGCCGCGTCTGGCGCTTAGAATTACATTCGCGAATAGCAAACGAAGCTCAAAGACCAAAGTCCAAAGACCTTTTTTGTTTTGTGTGCACCCATAGCTCAGTTGGATAGAGCGTTTGACTTCGAATCAAAAGGCCGCAGGTTCGAGTCCTGCTGGGTGCACCATTTTCAAGAGCGTGAAGAGTTATCAAACTCTCCTGAGGGCCATGCAAACAAGAAAGCCGGCATAAAACGCGCCGGCTCTCTCGTTACAGTAAGGCAAGACTTCATTGTTCGTCCTTCGAAGTCTTTGCCTGAGTCGGTGATTGTCCGGACTTAGCACTCTTCGCATTAGCTTCCGCTGATTTCTTCTCTGTAGCATCGGTGCTTCCTACCTCGCCTTGGGCTCGGGTCAAACGCACATTACCATTTATGCCGCTGAAGCTGATCGAAGCGCCACCGTTTCCGATCCGTGCTGAATAGTGGCCGAACTGCTCCCGATCAACGGTGACTGCGGCGATCTCAGACCGAACATTGCCGTTCATACCTTTGGCGTTGAGATCAGCGTTGATCTCTTTTCCCAGGCGGAGCTCGATGTTGCCGTTGATCCCATTGAAGCGCGCACCCCGTTCGCCGAGTTTGTTGAGGCCGACACTGATATTGCCATTGATACCCGCCACGTCGGCAAACTCGTTGGTCGACCCGAACTGGACACGACCATTGATTCCTTTGGCTTCGATGGAACCATCGACATCACCTGTATTGACCGGCCCGTTGACACCGCGCACCGACAAAGCGATATCTCGCGGCGCCTTGATTCTCACTTCTTCCCTGGGATTCCGACCGAACAAATGCTCCCACAATCCGGCATGACGCGCTTCCCTGCCCCGCACGGATAGCCCGCTGGCGGTTTGCTCTACAATCACTTCCCGGCGGCTGAGCGAGTCGCTACTGCCGGCGGTTCGCAACACGTACACTTCGGCAGTCTTGATATCTGAGGTTTCAATCGTTACTGGCCCATTAATACCCTGCACTTCAACCCGATCGCCGGGCTGCATCTGAAAACTTCGCCGAATTTCGTCGCGCGCGTCCCCTTGCGAACTGTCGTTGGGAATCCCGACGGCCGAACGCAGTCCCTGACGAACTCCTCCATGCGTTCTCCACAATCCGAGGATGGCTGCCGCAATGATCAAAACGGCGACAATAAGTACGCGTCTCATGTTGAACTCCTTCGCGGTTTGACGTTTCTGTGGGCTCTGGTTGACTAACGAGAAAACGAAGGGTCAGGTTCCGCCCGGATGCTGTTACAGGGGCGTGAAAATTGACACTTGACAGAAAAATTCCTCAGACATAGGCTCAATGAACCCCTTGCCGCGGCTTTCCCCCTGAGCCGAAACGGTTCGATCGCCAATTACAGGTTCAAAGAAGATGAGCGCGCCAATGCCGGCTAATCCGACGATATTGCTCGTCGAGGACGACGAGGAGACTCGTTATGTGATGCGCCTTCAGCTGGAACAGCGCGGTTACAAAGTAATCGAGGCCGAAGACGGAGAAACAGCCGTCGACCTCGCCGAAAATCTTAATCCGCACATCGTTCTTATGGATCTTTCATTGCCACGGATGGACGGCTTTGAAGCAACGAAAAGAATTCGGGCTTCCGATGGCATGGCGGAGATTCCCGTAGTGGCTGTGACCGCGCATCAGGAGACTGACTTCCGCGTGGGAGCTAAGGAATCGGGGTTCGACGCCTACGTTACCAAGCCGATTGATTTTGATTGGTTGTGCGAGTTGTTGGAAGGTCTGACACCAACCCCACAAAAATGAGCGGGCTGGAAAGACCTTCCAGCCCGCGCTCTCACCGCATATCTGCCGCCATTAGAACTGCCAGCGAATGACAAATTGCATGATCCCTCCAGCCTTGCCCTCACCTAGGGGTTTCTCCGTCGATGTCAGCACCCCGAAAGTAGGCGGCGCCGTGCTAATTGTCGGCAATCCAAACTGGCCCTGAAGGCAGCGTGAGTGAGGGACTCAAAGAGTCTTTAAATTTCTCGTCGCTTCTTACGGCTTCTTGTTTTGCGCGATGTATTGTTCAAGTTTCTTTCTTTCCGGATATTCCGGCCTCTTCTTCAGAAATTGTTCATATTCGATCGCCGCTCTATCTCTCATACCGGCGCCGTGATAAAGAGCTGCAAGACGCAGGTGCGCTTCAGCCATTCCCTGCGGATCGATACGCAGAGCTTCATACAAATAACCCACCGCCTTTGAACCTTTCTTAAGCTGTAGATACGTATCGCCCAGCAGGAAATTGCATTCTGCGGAGTTACGCTGTACCGCCAGCGCCTGATCAAGGGCGGTTATCGCGCCGTCGAAGTTCTTCTGCATTAGTCGCACCTTGCCGAGATTCAACGACGCGAGAAAGAATCGCGGGCGCACTTCCGTGGCATGTAAGTAAGCGGCTTCTGATTCAGACAAATTCTTAAGGGCAAGATAGCTCGTCCCGAGTTCGGACCACGCCTGGAAATCCTGCGGATCATCGGTGACGATCATTCGCAGCAGGTCAATTGCTTTCTGATAATCTTTTTTGTCAAAGGCTTCACGAGCAGATTCAAAGCGCCGGATATTCGGTGGCTTCCGATCATAAACATCTTCAGCTGAAATCGTTGACGGGCTCGCGATTTTGCTCCCGGTCATACCAGAATGCAGTTGCAAGCTGATGTTCTGCTGAATATCGGTGGGAGTGCCGACGAGGCGAATTTGCGTCCGAGCTACTTCAGAACTCTCAAACTCGATGGCGATCTCGTAGTCTCCTGCCGGTACATTCAGAAATCGATAACGTCCTTTGCTTCCGACTCGCTGTCGATCAACCAGCACGCCACTCCGCGAGTAGAGGAGCAGATCGAAAGTCAGTTGTTTCGCGCCGGCGGGCGGCCCTTCATCACGCACATCAACGTCGCCGAACACGGTAAAGCCTGTGCCCGAGCGCGTCGGGATGGTTCCTCTTTGAGCGAGCACGCCGTTGCTAACAGTGGCAACTAAAAACAGCGCGAGCCACACAAGGTGTTTGAACTTCGCGAACTCCATGCGATTGATTTTACCGCTGAGCTTATTTATTGCGAATGCGTTACGGCACCGGAAGTCGCCGGGTGAATGGAAAGCGGGTTGGAACTACTTCCAACCCGCTGCTGAGTTCCAAGCCGAAAGCCAGCTAGAACGAATAGCGAATACCGAATTGCATCACGCGAGGTGTTCCCTGGATGCCGGTAAAGTTTGACCAATTCACTGGGGCCGTAGCCGGCACGCCACTTCCTGTTTTGAATGCGGCACACGTGGCGCCCGAACAACCCAGTGGTCTCCCGCCCGGGTCAAGCGTGATGCCATAACCGGTCCGGCTGGTGTCAATCGCCCCCAGGCGCTGAGTATTCGTGACGTTGAAGACCTCCCAGCGGAGCTGAAGCTTATGGTTCTCACTCCACGGCATCGTAAATTCCTTTGCCAGGCCCAAATCGAGATCGACATATCCTGGCAACCGGAATGGAGCGCGCTCTCCCGATTCACCCGGAAAGGCATTGCGGAAACTTCTATAGGCTTGCGTGGGATTACAGAAGAACTTGGGTGAGGTCCCGCCTTTTGTTGGACACGCCTGGAAATCACTGAGCCTCGCGACGTAGCTCTGGGCATTCCAGTTGGTCGCCCAGCGAACGTCGTCATACGGCGCTGAGAACGGGAGACCGGAGTTCCAGCGGTAGATTCCTGACACTTGCCACCCGCCCAGGACTCCATTCACCCACTTGTTGGACGTCGAGCCGAAGGGCTGGCCGTGGCCGAAGGGTAGTTGATAGACCGCATTGATGTTGATGATATGCCGCAGATCGAAATCCGAACTTGCATACCAATCACGTTGGCGCAGTGCATTCAGGATAAACGCGGCACCATATCCGCCACTCGTCTGCAATCCGGATGCGTCATCGAGTGAATGCGAAAGAGTGTAATTGAAATCCATCGTCAGCTTTGTTCCCAGCCGCTCACGTATTGATACCGTGCCGGCGTGATACCAGGATCGTCCAACGCTGCTGAAGGTCGCAAGCGCGCCATATTGAGGCTGGAAGAACATGTGCGGGAAGATTCCTAAGTCGTCGATGTCAAACTGGAGATCTGTCCAGTCGTTGCCATAGAAATCCTGGGCGGCTACGTAAACTGCTTGTGTGGCAGTCAATGTCGGATCGCCTATGTATGAATCTCCCAAGCCAGGAAAGAGATTCTCGAAAAATGGGATTGGTTTAATAGCCGAAAGAGGAGTGCCCTTCTCTCGAAGGATCTCCAACTGCGTTGCCGCCGTGTACCAATCCATCCCGGACTTTTTGTCGACGATATTATTCAGCGCCATATCGTCTCTGGAGGCGATCAGGTGTTTCGCATACCGTCCAATGTAAGAAGCCTGGATGAGCATTCCCTTCGGCAACTGACGCTCGACGGTAAAATTCCAGCTGTAATTGATCGGGGCCACCAGTCTCGAATCGAGGCTCGATTCGATGCGCGCAGCCTCGTCGGCGGGCTGTTGGTTCGGGAAACTGACACTGCTCGGAATGTGGATGCAGAATCGCGGCGAGCACGGGAAGGTCCGCACCGCTTGGCCGAAACCGGTGAACTGTGGTCCCAGCCGCGTGGTGGAATTGAAAGTGTTCGCGGGGGTTGTCTGCGTTGAGACATACCCAATCGTGTTGTTAAGGTCGAAACTGACCGCCAACTGTTCGCCATAGTAATCGTTGGTGATCGCGAAACCGCCCCGAATGACCGATTCCTGATGAGTTCCGAACAGTTTGCCCATGAACCCGCTTTCGAACTTGGGTGACCAGGCAAGGGCCACCCGCGGTTGGAAATTATTCTTGTCCCAGTCATAGAGTGGCGAGGCGTGATTAGCTTTGCCGGACTTTATCACCGTGATCGGGTCAATAAACGGGGTGCCCGCTGCGGCGCCAGCCACACGCTTGTCGAAATAATCCCCCAGGGGAATGTTTGTCTTGACTTCGAACCCGTTCGTTTCATAGACCGGGTGGCTAATCGTGTAACGCAGTCCGGCCGTGAGCGTCAGGTTGGATTTCAACTTCCAGACATCCTGGACATAACCGTCGTACTCTTCAGTCGCAAAATCCCGGATGTTTGGTGTGCCGATAGGCTTCAGTTTGCCGTCGATATCGAACGAGAAAACACCGGAATACTGTGTGAACCGGCCGATGATCGCCGTGACGGCATTCTGCACGGCAGATGTGAATCCCGGTCCGATCCTCAAGGGTGATCCGGCCGGGAAGAAGTTATTAATCGCATTGGATTGCGCGGCGCCGGCGCCACTCCCATAAAACGATGGATTGGTAATGGCGTTATCG
>Ga0126384_10000970_pt1 | contig 16616 bp, 16 predicted proteins | sample PanSoiMetPlot_36_FD_92543 | JGI IMG/M metagenome (GOLD analysis project Ga0126384, IMG submission 92543) | Tropical forest soil microbial communities from Panama - MetaG Plot_36 | ecosystem: Environmental > Terrestrial > Soil > Tropical forest > Bulk soil | place: Panama | collected 2016-02-17 | reverse complement strand
TTGCCATACTGCGGAATCGCGCCCTGCTGAGCGAGGTGCCATGTATCGAGGATGTGAACTTTGCAGAGATGGAGCGGAAGCGCCGGGCGTCCGAGATAGCTGATCGTTATCGCGTATGCCGCCTCATTAGCGCAGTTCTCGATTGCGCTGAGTTGTTCGACCTCACAGTGCATGAGGAACTTGTCGTTGGGGAGTGTTGGGAGTGTACTAGGGAATGTCCTCTTCGAAGGAGCAATGACACGCGCCATTGTGCGCCACAAACTTCCATGATGCTCCTGGCAAAACGGTGATCTGCTAACTCCGCGCTGCTTTAGCAGACATCGATGCGAACTCTCGGCACGCTGTTGTTTTACAAGTGTCTCGCGCTTCGTGAATACCAGCAGAATTCAAAACCGATTCAACCGATGTCACGTATCGACAGATACATCCAGCGGGGTGAAACCCGAGGTGAAGGTAGCACTTTGGGACGCGTACTTCAGATGCATCCCGTTCTTCGCTGTCATCTGCTACAAAGTATTAGCCCTCCATGAAGCAGAGCATCTTCTATCACAAACTCGTGGTGCCAATCATGGATTTGCTGCGCCAGGGAATAACTCCGGAAAAGATCGCATTGAGCCTTGCAATCGGCATTTGTCTTGGAGTCTTCCCGATCATCGGCGCAACGACTGCGCTCTGTACCTTCGCGGCGATTGTGTTTCGGCTGAACCTGCCGGCAATACAACTGGTGAACTATCTTGTTTATCCCCTGCAACTGGCGTTGCTGATTCCTTTCATTCGTCTCGGAGAACTAATCTTTCGCGCGCCGCATGTATCGTTGTCACTAACCATCATCCTGGAATCCATAAAACGCAGCGCCTGGCAGGCCACGCGGACGTATTGGACATCGGGCTGGCATGCGATGATCGCCTGGTGCTTCGTTGGTCCCGTCTCGATCGGGATCATCTATCTCGTACTCGCACCTACGCTTCGGCGGCTTGCAAGTACCAACTCGAACGTAGTCACGCAGTAGGAAGGCTACTCCCGAGTAGAATGACTCTCCCATGAGATTGGGAATCCTGGTGGCCCTGCTGTCCTGGTCCTCGTTCGCTCACGCTGAACACGCTCCGCCTCAGAGCAATGTTCCCCTGTCAAATCGGATCGTCCGCTACAACATCGACGCGACATACGATCCCAAGACGCACACGTTAGAGGCGACCGAAATACTCACATACAAGAACCAGACCGCTCAGCCGCTGTCGGTGTTTCCATTTCACCTCTACTTGAACGGCTTTCAACCGAATTCTAGTTTCACTCGCGAAGCGCACCGCGACTATCGCAACGAGGAATGGAAGTCGAGCTATCTCGGCTCGATTGAAATAAAAAAACTGGAAGTTGTTGGTCAGGGAGATCTGACTTCCAGACTGCAGTTCGTCGCTCCAGACGATCACAATCCAGATGACCGCACTGTGGCGCAGGTGCAGCTCCCACGAGCGATTGCTGCGGGAGAGTCAGTTGAGTTCCGCATTCAGTTCCACGACAAGTTTCCCGAGGTAGTTGCGCGAACTGGATACAAGGGAACCTTCATGATGGGAGCGCAGTGGTTTCCCAAAGTAGGTGTATGGTGGCACGGTAGTTGGAATTGCCACCAATTTCATGAAACCACTGAATTCTTCGCCGACTTCGGAGTGTTCGACGTAAAGCTCACGCTTCCTCAAGATCAGATCGTGGGCGCAACCGGAGTGAAGACGTTGAGCGTTAACAACCCAAACGGGACCACGACGCTCGCATTTCATGCGGAGGATGTTCACGATTTCGCTTGGACCGCCGATCCGCGGTACAGAGTCTTTGACGATACATTCAACGGGAGCTCCGGTCCGGTTCACATCCGAACGCTGATGCAGCCGGAAAATGCGGCCCACGGGCCACGTTACAACGCGATCGCGAAACGCACGATGGAGCTCTTTGATCGCTGGTATGGACCGTATCCGTACCACGAGCTCACGATTGTGGATCCGGCAACGCTGCGCGCAGGCGGCATGGAATATCCCACTCTGATTACTGCGGATACGGCATGGTTTCTGCCAGACAGTCTTCTCTTGACGGAGACGGTTGTTGTCCACGAATTTGGTCACCAATATTGGTACGCCATGGTCGCCACGAATGAGTTTGAGGAGGCATGGCTCGACGAAGGCATCAACACGTATACAGAAATAAAAACGCTGGATACCTTGTACGGCAAAGACCACAGCCTCATTAATGGGAAACGCATTACCTGGGGAGACGCACAGGAACAGCACTACTCGTACGAGAAGAGTCCGCGCTTCGATCCCATTACGCGTTACGCATATCAATTCGCGAGCGAGCGCTCATATGGTGACATTACTTACGGAAAGACAGCTTGCGCGCTGCTGACTCTTGAAAGTCTGATCGGTGAACAGACCATGCAGCGTGCTCTGCGCACATGGTTTCAGCGCTACCGCTTTACCCATCCCAGCGGAGCCGAATTTTTGAAGACAATCGAAGAAGTCTCCGGACGCGATCTCGGCTGGTACTTCAATCAGGCGATCTACGGAACCGAAGTTCTGGACTACGAGGTTTCAAGCGCCGCTTCGTGGCCTGCGAACTGGTATGACGACAGGAAACCCAGCTCCAACTACCACAGTGAGGTGGTGATCCATCGCAAAGGAGAGTTCATACTCCCGGTCGAAGTTGAAATCAAATTCGACGACGGCTCACATCTGCGCGAGTACTGGGACGGAAAAGACCGCTGGACGCGATTCAGTTATGACAAGAAGGCCCGACTCCTCTCGGCAGAAGTTGATCCCGATCGCAAAGTTTGGCTCGACGTGGATCTCTTCAACAACAGCCGGCTTGCGGGATTCTCTTCCGGAGACGCGCGGCGCAAGCTCGCCAACTACTGGATGACCTTTTGGCAATTGATCGCGCAGGCTATGGGGTGGATGGCGTGAAAACCCGCGGATCGCTTTTTGTCGACGGTGGAAAGCGTCTGATGGCGGCGAAGCCTCACCTCGTTACGCTTTACATCGCCAATCTAATCTTTGGCTGGTTTGCAGCCTTTGGATTGTCAGCGCAAGTGGGAGCGGTTACAGGCACCAGTCTCTATTCGGAACGACTGGTTCGCGGTTTTGATCTTGGCGTGTTCCTGGATCTCATCAACAGGCCTGAGGTCACTCCATACTCACAAGTCCCAGTGGCACTGGCTCTTTCTGCGCTCTTTGTAGTCTTCCTCCTATTCCTGACGGGTGGGATCACCACGCAATATCTCTCGAACACTGCCGGCATCGGGCGTAGCCGGTTTTATGCTGCCTGTGGCGAGAATTTCTGGCAACTTGTTCGCCTCGCGCTGGTGCTTATTGTCGTTGCGGGATTGGTTGGTGGCATGTTGCAGGCTATCCGCGCCGGTCTAGATTCCGCGACAGATAATTCGCCGCATTACCGTGCGGGACTGGTACTGCAATCCGCGATGTTCGTGATTCAGGCCCTGGCCGTGCTTTGGGTACGTATGTGGTTCGACCTTGCCCAAACGCAGCTGATTGCGACTGGCGCAAGACGCATACGCCCGAGCATTGGTTATGGGTTCAAATCGGCGCGCCGTGCGTTCGAACTTTACGGAAGTTACGTGTTGCTTGGGATTGTCACTGCAATTGTCGTCGCTTTAGGCCTGTTCGTGTGGTGGACCGAGGCTCCAGCTTCTCCCGTGATCATCAGCTTCTTGATCCTGCAGTCCACACTCGCCTGTCTTCTCGTATTCCGCTGGTGGCAACGCGCGATAGCCGCGGCATGGTACGAACGGAACATTCCTCTCCCTGTAGCTATCGAGTCTGTATCATCGGCACCCCTTCCGCCGGAATCGGTAGTTCCGGAAATGCCTCTTTCACAGTAGCCCGCGGCGCTTTGCTAGACTCGAAAGTTTGATTTCTGGTCTGACTTTTTGATGGAGAAGAGTTCTCGTGGAAATTCACAAGGTAGGTGTCATCGGCGCCGGAACTATGGGCAATGGGATCGCTCATGTACTTGCTAAGAGCGGATATGAGGTGACCCTTTGCGAGCTGGCGCAGCAATATCTTGATCGTGGCCTGGCTATGATTCGAAAAAACCTTGAGCGCGAGGTTGCAAGGAACAAGATCACCTCAGAACACAGCGCCGCAGCGATTACCCGAATTCGAGGAGTTCTCGACCGAACGGCTCTTTCTGAGTGTGATTTTGTCATCGAGGCTGCAACCGAGAAGTTCGACATCAAGACAGAAATCTTTCGCGACATTGACCGCATCTGCCGACCCGAGGTCATCTTGGCGAGCAACACTTCGTCGATATCCATCACGAAGATCGCCGCGCTGACGCGCCGAGCCGAGAAGGTGATCGGCATGCACTTCTTCAATCCTGTGCCGATCATGAAGCTGGTGGAGGTAATCCGCGGCCTTGCTACCTCGGACGAAACTTATCAACTTACGAAGCATCTGGCAGAGAAGCTCGACAAGACCCCGGTGGAAGTGAACGACGCGCCCGGTTTTGTCTCGAACCGAGTGCTTATGCCGCTGTTGAATGAGGCGATGTACTCAGTCATGGAGGGCGTTGCGACTCCCGAAGCAGTGGATGAGGTTTTCAAATTGGGAATGGCCCACCCAATGGGCCCACTCACGCTGGCGGACTTCATCGGTCTCGATGTCTGCCTTGACATCATGCGTGTTCTCCACGAAGGTCTTGGCGATCCCAAATATCGTCCTTGCCCTCTGCTTGTGAAGATGGTCGATGCGGGATGGCTGGGTAAGAAGAGTGGCCGGGGGTTCTACAAGTACTGACGTGCCGTTATTTGAATAATTACTCGCGTATCCACAGGCTTTTCGTCTATCCTTCGCTCCATGGTGCGTATGACGGTGCTAGCCTCGGGTTCGCGTGGCAACACCGCAGTCCTCTCCAGCTCGGGGACCAGCATCCTTATCGACGCTGGCATCTCCTGCCGCGAAACTCTTCGCCGCATGCATCGTGCAGGTGAGGATCCCTCGAAGCTCTCCGCGATTGTGATCACGCACGAGCATCAGGACCATATCTCTGGTCTCGCAGTACTGGCGCGGAGATTGAAGATTCCCGTTTACATCACAGGACATACTCATCAGGAGTGGCAGCGCTGGGTGCGCGGACCGGCAAGGCGGCAAGCGAACCTCTACAGGGCTGACGACAAGGCATATCTCCATCGTTGCGAGCACTTCCGCGCCGGAGTGAAGTTCCAGATTGGCGATATCGAGATTCTTCCGTTCACGATTCCGCACGATGCCGTTGATCCCGTCGGTTTCGTCTTTCGTACCGAAGGACTAAAGATCGCCATGGCGACGGACCTCGGTTACATGGCGGCGAACATCAAGATGCATTTGCGCGGCTGCGATGCGCTGGTTCTCGAATCGAATCACGATCTCGAGATGCTCCGTGGCGGACCATATCCATGGTCGGTAAAGCAGCGGGTCATGTCCCGCGTCGGGCACCTTTCGAACGACTCTCTCGCGGATTTCTTCTCCAACGACTATGATGGAGGAGCAGCATTCCTGGTGCTGGCACATTTGTCGGAAGCGAATAACCATCCCGAACTGGCATTGCAGTCGGCGGAGCGCGCACTAGGGGGCCGACTGAATCTCATCCAGAACCGCCTGGTTCTCGCTTCGCAGACGGAACCGATGGAAGCGATTCGTTTTTGATGTCAAAGTGCGTTGATCAAGTAGTAGGCGATATTCTCGCTGGATGGCGATACGACATCTCCGGCATTGCTGCTGAGATGCGCGGAGATTACGAACAGCACTTCGTCGAATGTGATCATTGCAGCGCGCGTCAGCGGCTACATCGCACGATCGATATTGGGCTGATCGCAGTAGCGACGGTCTCTGCCGCGCTCTTTCTTATCGCCTTCGGTGCCATTCGGCACTACGATCCTAATCACGCTCATCTGCTCGAGTTCATCGCGCTGACTGGCTTTGCCTTTTCGAGCTTGGTTTGGCTCCTTGTCGCCCTGGCTACACCCGCTCCGGTAGTCATTCAGGATGTTGCCAAAATGGGTGCACGCCGGATTCAGGAAAAGCTCCCGCCTGAGATTCGAGAACGCATTCCCGCAATTGGAAATCGGCAGTAGAAAAGAAGCACTCAGCCGGTCAGCACTCAGCATTCAGCCACTTCGGGTTCAGCGAGCCCCGCGAAAACGACATTCAGAGCCTATAATGGGCACGACTGAGCTGAGGTCAATATTTATGTCGCGCACCTTGATGCTGCTTTTGCTCGTTGTTGTATCGAGTCCCCTCGCAAGTTCTAAGGACAAAACTAAGACCTTGCCTGCTCAAGTGCTTCAAGCTCAGACGATTCTCGTAGTCATCAGTCCCGATGCGGGCGAACCGGTGACCGATCCAACAGCCAATCGCAACGCCAGAGAAGATGTCGAGAAGGCTTTGACGCAATGGGGGCGCTTCCGTCTGGCAATGGAGCCGCATACCGCGGACCTGGTGCTTTCACTGCGTAAAGGAACTGGGCGGAATGCAACTCCAACCATCAGTGGCGGCCCAATCGATAATCGCCCTGTCATTCTCCAGCCAGGCAGTGAAGGCGGGATTCGCATCGTTGGACAGCACGGTCGTCCGGATCCCGTTACCACAAGCGACCCGCCTGCGAGGCCGAGCCTGGGAACAGAAATCGGCGCTTCCGAGGATACATTGGAACTGTATCTCGGCGGGAATGACTATCCGTTGGACAGCTCTCCCATCTGGCGATACAGCGCAAAAGACGCCCTTCATCCGCCTAAGATTCCAGGCATCGAGGAACTTCGAAAAGCAATTAACGAAACTGAGAAAGCAACTCAGCAAAAGAAGAAGCCCTGAGGACAATACGATCCGAAGCAGGAACTCTCGACCGTATTCCCCTTCCTCTAAACCGGTCAGTGTATCGAAACACTCAAGCTGTAGGATCCCGCAGGGCCTGATTTGTCGACCGGTTGAATGCTGATTGCTAACGGCCTTTCAACAAAAAAGCCGCCCATTTTCAGAACGGCTTTCCTTGCTAGCTAGCTTCGACGTCAATCTGGAACTTAGCTTTGCGTTTTGTCTCCAGCGGCCTCGCCTTTGCGTCCATGACCACGATGTCCGCGATGCTCTTTTCTCATCTCCTTGAACTTGGCTTGCTGATCCGGAGTTAGCTTCGCCATCATCTGCTCATGAGAGCTCTTGCGCAGCTCTTTGAACTTGGCTTTCTTCTGGTCCGCGGTCAGTGAGGAATCATTTTTGATTGCCTGTGCCTGCTGCTTCATGCTCTCGCGGATGCTCTTTAAGTCGGCTTGCTGCTGTGGAGTCAGGTTCAACTCTTTGGCAAACTTTTCTCCGCGTTCTCCACGCTTGTCTGATTGGGTTTGAGCCGCGTTGTCACCGCTGGCCGTGCTGGCCGTCTGTGCCAGCGCCGCCATCGGCAGCACCATAGCTCCAGACAGAATGAATGTGAAAAATCGGTTTGACTTCATCGATCACCTCTGTGGGATGAAAACCCTTAAGCGATGGGGAAGTTGTGGGAAAACCGCGCGATTGGACGAGGCTCTTGACCAGTTTTCTCTCTTAATTTCAAAGAGTTAAGAGCGCTCAAGCAGCAGCTCTGGATCAGGTTTTTGAATGGAATGCCTCTGGCTCTGTCCTTGAAAGAAAAATGCCGCCGATGAAGGCGGCACAGTCGTACAAATTCCATTTACGGAATCATGTTCAGAATGCTGCTGTCATGGCGGCCAGCCACTTCGAGGCGAGTCTTGGCACGCTCGATCAGTCGCAGGGCTTCTTCGCGGTCTTGGTTTGGATCCTTGAGTCGTTCCTCGCCCATCTGCCGCTGGCGCTTGGCGCCTTCCACGTCGATGTCCCCTGCCTTCTCTGCGCGTTCGGCAAGAACCGTAACCTTATCCGGAAGCACTTCGGCGAAGCCCCAATGCAGCGCAAGACGCTCGATCTTGCCATCCGGACGGCGGTAGTTAAGCTCGCCGCTTTTTAATTCGGTGATCAAAGGGGCATGCCCGGGGAGAATGCCGAGATATCCCGATGTTCCCGGGATCTGCGCCTCGGTGGCCTGCTCGCTCACGAGCAAGCGCTCGGGAGTGACGATTTCAATTTGGAACGTGTCAGCCATGAATTACGCGGCGGCTTTCATCTTCTGAGCGTCTTCCAGAACTTCGTTGATCGTACCTTTCATATAGAAAGCCTGCTCCGGCACGTCGTCGTGCTTGCCTTCAATGATCTCCTTGAAGCTGCGCACCGTATCCTGAATCTTGACGTAGCGTCCTGTGTAACCGGTGAACTGTTCGGCCACGTGGAATGGTTGCGACAGGAACTTCTGGACTTTCCGGGCGCGAGCTACAGTGATCTTATCGTCTTCGGAAAGCTCGTCGATTCCCAGAATGGCGATGATGTCCTGCAAATCTTTATAACGCTGCAGGATTCGCTTTACTCCCTGGGCAACGTCGTAGTGTTCCTGGCCCACTACTCGCGGAGTGAGAATTCGTGACGTTGAAGCCAGAGGATCGACTGCGGGATAAATTCCCAGCGCGCTCAATGGACGCGAGAGCACCGTGGTTGCGTCGAGGTGAGCGAAGGTCGTTGCCGGTGCAGGATCCGTAAGATCGTCAGCAGGTACGTAAACTGCCTGCACTGACGTGACCGAGCCCTTCTTTGTCGACGTGATTCGCTCCTGCAACTCTCCCATTTCGGTCGCAAGGTTTGGCTGGTAACCCACGGCGGAAGGCATACGTCCCAGCAGCGTGGAGACCTCAGAACCCGCTTGTGTGAAGCGGAAGATGTTGTCGATGAACAGCAGGGTATCGGCACCCTCTTTGTCGCGGAAATACTCGGCGACGGTGAGACCGGTGAGCGCCACGCGCAGACGCGCCCCAGGCGGCTCCGTCATCTGGCCGTAAACCAGTGAGGCTTTCGAGGCACTGTTGTCTCCGGGCTTGATAACTCCAGACTCGCTCATTTCCAACCAGAGATCATTGCCTTCGCGAGTGCGCTCGCCAACGCCGGCGAACACGGAATATCCGCCGTGCTGCTTTGCAACGTTGTTGATCAGCTCCATGATGACGACGGTCTTGCCGACCCCAGCGCCGCCAAACAATCCGATTTTTCCGCCTTTCAAGAACGGCTGAATCAGGTCGATGACCTTGATTCCGGTCTCGAACATCTCTTCGGAGGTCGACTGCTCTTCGAAACTCGGCGCGGGACGATGGATCGGCCACTTCTCAGTTGCACCAAGCGGGCCAAGCTTGTCTACCGGTTCGCCGATGACGTTGATCACGCGGCCAAGAGTCGGCTTGCCGACCGGTACCGAAATGGGACCGCCAAGATCGATCGCCTTCATGCCGCGCACCATACCTTCGGTGGCTTCCATAGCGACGCAGCGAACGCGGCCTTCGCCCAGGTGCTGCTGCACTTCGACGATGATGCTGATGGGCTCCGGCACGTTGAAGCCTTCGCTAGTGATACGGATTGCCTCATAGATCGGCGGCAGATTGGCTTCTGAGAATTGAATGTCGACTGCGGGGCCGGAGATTTGAATCACTTTTCCGATGTTCTGTGCCATAAATCCTTACAGTGCGGCTGCGCCGCTGACGATTTCGATAATTTCTTTCGTGATCGATGCCTGACGGACTCGATTCATCGTCAAGGTCAATGAATCGATCATGTCCGACGCGTTATTGGTCGCTGAATCCATCGCTGTCATACGTGCGGCGTGCTCGGCTGCAACCGATTCGAGCAGAGCTCGGTAAATCTGAATCGACAAATAGCGTGGCAGCAGGTCGTGGAAGAGCCGCTCCGGAGACTGTTCGTAGATGTAGTCCCCGGTCCCAAACTGGGCCGCCTTCTCGTCGACTGCTGCAGTATCCGGGGTGCGGAGTCCCACTCCGGCGCGAATAGCGGCCTGCGCCGCCTTCTGCCGCTCCTCCTGCGTGAATTGATCAAATTGCTCCACGTCCTGTTCTCCGATCTTCACGATCGGCAGGACGTGATCCACGACCAGGCGCTGGGCTATTACCGATTTGAACTCGTTGTAGACGAGGTATACCGCGTCTACTTCTTTGCGCGCATAACGCTTGACGATCTCAGTGGCCAGATCCCGAGCCTGTCCGAACTCAACTTTGTTCAAGACGCCAACTTGCTCGCCCACGATCTCAACAGGGGCCACACGTTTGTATTCTTCCTCTTCGCTCGCGGGGACAGCGTATGGGAAACGGCGGCGGAACATATCGCGTCCCTTGCGGCCGATGGCAATAATGTCCACACTCTTTCCGGCTTTAGCTTCGAGAAAGCGGCTTGTCGCCTTTACCACATTTGCGTTGAAGGCTCCAGCGAAGCCTTTGTCTCCGCTGATCACAACCAACAGGATGGTTTTCTCCTCGCGCCGCTCGAGCAACGGATGGCGTGGCTCACCGGTGATGGGATCGTAGATCTCGGCGCGCGAGACTAGAGACTTCAGTACGTTTACGAGCATCTGCGCATAGGGACGCGCGGCCAACGCCTTCTCTTGCGCACGACGGAGCTTTGCCGCCGAAACCATTTTCATGGCGCCGGTAATCTGCTTCGTGTTCTGCACGCTGCGAATGCGGCGTCGTAAATCGAGAACGTTTGCCATTAACTCGCTTTTGCTCCGACGGCCTGGCGCTCGGCAATAAATTCCTGCTTCGCTTCTTTGATCAGGCGATCCATGTCTTTCTTCATTGGATCGTCGAGCACCTTTTTCTCCATGATCTGGGTGAGAAGGCCGGGATAGGCCGTCTCGACGTACTTGTACAAAGCATCTTCAAAGTCGCGAACCTGCGAGACTTGCAGATCGTCGAGGTAGCCGTTGGTACCTGCATAAATCGCGAGAACCTGCTTACTGAACGGAAGTGGCGAGAATTGCGGCTGCTTGAGAAGCTCAGTCAACCGTTGTCCGCGGTTGAGCTGTTGCTGCGTGGCTTTGTCCAGATCGGAACCGAATTGGGCGAATGCGGCTAGTTCACGATACTGAGCGAGTTCCAGCTTCATTGACCCTGCGACCTGGCGCATAGCCTTGATCTGCGCGGAACCCCCTACGCGGCTTACTGAGATGCCGACGTTCACTGCTGGACGTACGCCGGAGTTGAACAAATCAGTCTCGAGGAAGATCTGACCATCGGTGATGGAGATTACGTTCGTCGGAATGTACGCGGAAACGTCGCCTGCTTGAGTTTCGATGATTGGTAGTGCCGTGAGCGAGCCGCCGCCGAGTTTGTCAGAAAGCTTCGCCGCACGCTCGAGAAGTCGCGAGTGAAGATAGAAAACGTCTCCCGGATAGGCTTCGCGTCCCGGTGGACGTCGCAGCAACAGAGAGATCTCCCGATATGACGCGGCGTGCTTCGAGAGATCGTCGTAGATCACCAGCGCGTGCTTGCCGTTATCGCGGAAGTACTCGCCGATCGCGCAGGCCGCGTAAGGAGCCATGTACTGCATCGGAGCCGGCTCGGACGCCGACGCCGCAACGACCACCGTGTAATCCATCGCACCATAATCGGTAAGCGTCTTAACAACGTTGGCAATGGAAGAACGCTTCTGACCGATCGCGCAATAAATGCAGATCAGGTTGTTGCCCTTGTTGTTGATGATGGTGTCGAGCGCGACAGCAGTCTTGCCAGTCTGGCGATCGCCAATGATCAGTTCGCGCTGTCCGCGGCCAATAGGAATCATTGAATCGATAGCTTTGAGGCCGGTCGCCATGGGCTCGCGCACTGGCTGACGATCAATCACGCCGGGGGCGATACGCTCGATGTGGATCGAGCTCTTGGTAGCTATCGGACCCTTGTCGTCGATGGGCTCCCCCAGTGAGTTCACGACGCGGCCCACCATGGCTTCGCCTACAGGCACCGACATGATCTTGCCCGTGCGGCGCACTTCGTCGCCTTCCTTGATCTCCGTGTACTCACCCATGAGCACGGCACCGACTTGATCCTCTTCGAGATTCATAGCGAGGCCATTCACGCCGTGACCAAAGTCGATCAGCTCTCCAGCCATGACTTTGTCGAGGCCGTAGATGCGTGCGATACCGTCGCCGAGCGAGATCACCGTGCCGACTTCGTCGACCGCGACCTTCGATTCGTAGTTCTCAATCTGCTCGCGAATGAGTTTTGTAATTTCGTCTGCTTTGATTTGTGCCATTTCTAAACTCTTAAGTGATGAATAACCGCTTGGATCGCCTGAGATGACTTACCGATTCCGGGCTCAGCTTGCCGCCAATTGTTCTCGAATGCGCTGCAGTTGCCCGCGTACTGAACCGTCGTAGACGGTACTTCCAACCTTCACCAGGACACCGCCCATTAATCCTTCATCGAGCGAATACCGAACTCGCAATTTCTTGCCCGTCGTCTTCGCAACCTGTGCCTCGAGTCTGTGTTTCTCTTCTGCTCCCAGCTCGCGGGTGCTCACGATTTCGGCATCCGCAATTCCCAGTCGCTCATTGATTTGCTCGATCGCCTCTTTGGCGATCTGGTCGAAGGCGTGAATGCGGCCATTCGAAATCAATACTGCAGTGAAGTTGCGGATTTCAGGGAGTAGTCCCGCCTTCTTAGTGATCGCGTCCAGCAGCTTTAGTTTTTGTTCGAGGGCGACTGAGGGAGTGTCCCAGATCGTTCGTAGGTCCACGCTTTCCCGCAAAAAACTTTCGAGCGAATTGAGGTCGGAAGCGACTCGATCGGCATCAAGTTTTCGATCGATGACTACATCTGAAAGAGCACGCGCGTAAATCCCCACGAACGACGCCATTTAGCTGCTCCCGTTCCTGCGCGCGTCCGCGGCAAGTTGCTCGGTGAAGTCTTCCACCAGGGCCTTATCTGAATTCGTGTCTACGCGAATTCCCTTTTCCGCGAACGAGACCGCCAGTTCTGCGGCATATTTCTGAAGGTCGCGGCGCACGGCATTTGCCGTTTGCGCGATTTCCTGTTCAGCAGCCTGAAGGATCTTGCGTTTCTCAGTGTCGATCGAAGTACGAATGCGATCCTCCTCCGCGTGCGCTTCCGACTCGGCCTGCTTCCGCATATCTTCAATGTCTGAAGACAAACGAGCCAGCCGCGCTTCCACATCGTGAAGTCTGCGGTCGGCGTCCTCACTGGCGCGACGCGCCTCCTCCATTCCCTTCTGTATCTCCTGGGTTCGGTTCCGCAACATCGTGGGAACATTCGACTTCATGATGAAGATTACAAAGGCAGCGATGATGGCGAAATTGATCACCACGCAGGCCCAGTAGGCAGTAGTCAAAGATAGGCCGGTAACTCTGGCAATCGCGCGCACTGCCGCGGAAAACTTGAACGCCGCTTCTTCGTCGCCTTCGCCCTCCGCATGCTTCCCAGCTTCCGCTTCCCTGCCTGTACGTCCGGCAGCTTCGTTGGAAGCGTGCGTGACTTCCTGGTTGGGGTTCGTGGGCTCAGGCGAACGCGCAGAATCTGTACTTGAGGCAGTAGAAGGTTTCTGAGTAGCTGGCTGAGACTCTTGCAATGCAAGAACGCCCAACGAAGAGCACACGAGAAGAGCGGCAAGAAGGCTGAAATTACGGAGAATCGACTTCATCGGCGACCACCAACAGCTGGCTCTTTCACCGCCTCGCCGGTACGCAGGATGGCGCGAATGATCTCTTGCGCAAGATGCGTACTCTCGGCCTGCACCAGCGCCTTTGCGATCTCTGCCTCTTTTTGGATTTCAGCGCGTGCCGCAGTAATTCGCATCTCCGCAGCCGCCCGGGCTTCCGCAATGGCTTCGGTCTTTTTGTCAAGAATCTGCTGACGCAAACTTTCCATGCGCTTGAAAACCGCAACGCGAGCATCGTGAAGCTTCTTCTCGTATTCAGTGGTCTTCTGCTCGGCTGCTGCAATGTCGGCCTTGGCCTTCTCCATCGCCCCGACGGTCTTGCTGCGTCGTTCAGCGAGCGCACCGGCAAGCGCGTTGTGAACGATTACCCGATACAGAATCCAAATGAAAATAAAGAGGATGATGGTCGGGATTGCTCCGAGCGCAAGTTCGCCTAGTTGTCTGAGCGTCGCGTCCATTAACTTGAGTGGTTATTGTCTCGCCGGGGAAGGGATAGACAACTCTTTAAGCTAACATTCGATTTTTGTGGGTGTCAAACCTTACAGGGTCCGATAAACCGTTGAAAATCTAGGTGAAATTAAAGTTGCGTAACTCTCGTCTTTCCTTGACATGGGCCGATCAGAGGCGGACACTAATGGGTATCACCTCCGATCCGATTCAGGATCGAATGGGCTCGTGGCCAAGGAATGTCACCGCTTCTCGGCCGCGGGCCTATTTAAGTTTTTAGGGCTAAATCCCAGATCAGGCTTGTACGGCTCTTGTGACGCTTGGGGCTGCGCCTCGCGACTTCAGGTCTGCTACTACAAGTCGAATTTCGTCGAAGGTGACGGTTTCGGGCAAAGCGTCTTTAATCGGCTTCAAACGCTCCATCCCAACTTTGGTGCAGGCAGCTTGGATCTCTATTACTCTCTGCTCCCCGATCCAGCTGCGCTCAAATTGCAACTGCCTGGCCTCAATCATCTCGGCGATGAGTTGAACAACACTGCTCATCTGTCTTCCGCGGATTGCCGCGACTTCAGCCAGGGAGTGCCCTTGAGCCAGTAGGCCAAGGGTTTCTGCGGCGGGCTTTGATCGCTTCCTTTGCGGCGTCACTGTAGCCCGTGCGCCTTGCTCAAATCGAAGCAAGGCATCGAGTACGTGCTTGCCATACACCTCTATCTTTCGCTCGCCGAAACCAGGCACGCGGCGAAGCTCAGCCAGATTAGTGGGACGAATTCTGCATAAGGCATCGAGCGTTGAATCGTGCATCACGATGAACGCGGCGATTCCCTGTTCTCTTGCAGCATTTCTACGCCATTCGCGGATGTAATCGCACAGGTCGTAATCAATATCCGATTCACGTTCGGTCAAGGCTGACTCAACGTTAATCGGTGCGGATGCAGGGACTTCGCCCCCTGTTCCATTCTGCTCCGACAGAGCATACCTGCGAAATTTCGGAGTAGCCAATGGCTCGGCAGTCCTCAACCAATCGGGTTCGGCGCCACACACGTCGCATGCGCCACAAGTGTTCCACTTGGGAGTCTCGCCGAAGTGCGAGCAAATCTGCAGATGTCGGCATTTTGACGTTTCGACAAAACGGCGAATCTGATGGTATCGCTGCCACGAGCGTTCTTTTTCAGCCGCATCGCTGATCTGTTCGATGAAGTATGTCAGCAGACCAACATCGCGCGCCTGCCACAACAGAAGGCAATCGGCGGATAGACCATCGCGACCGGCGCGTCCTGCTTCCTGGTAATACTGTTCGATCGACTTCGGCAAGGCCAGGTGAATCACTGCGCGGACAGAAGCCTTGTTTATGCCCAGCCCAAAAGCGATTGTCCCAACGAGAACACGCACTTCGTCGGACATCCAGCGCTCCTGATTGCGCCGACGGGTTTCGCTGTCCATCTTGCCGTGGTAAGCGATTGCGGGAATGCCTCGCTCCTCGAGAAAGTCGACCGTCTGCTCAACCCGATTAATCGTTGGCGCATAAACGATGACGTTACTTCCTGAGTACTTACGCAGTGCTTGCAAAAGAACTGCATCCTGCGTCCCAGACTCGCACTGCTTCACCAGATATCGAAGATTCGGACGATGAAAACTGGCTATGTATTTGTCAGGATTCCGGAGGCGCAGTTGGGCGATGATGTCGTGCCGCACCTGTCTGGTTGCGCTTGCAGTAAAAGCGGCAATGGGAAGATCGGGAAAATGCTGCCGTAGCGCACTGAGTTGACGGTATTCAGGGCGGAACTCGTGTCCCCATTCAGAGATGCAGTGCGCCTCGTCGATAGCGAAAAACGAAATGGGGATGCGCTTGAGCCAATCGATAGTGTCTTTACGTGCCAGCCGTTCGGGAGAGAGATACAGCAGACGAAAATGTCCCTGAATCGCATCGTGAACAGTCTTACCCTGCGCATTGGCTGCGAGTGCGCTATTCAAACTTGCCGCTGGAATTCCCGTCTGCCCAAGTTGGGCGATCTGGTCCTGCATCAGCGCGATTAGCGGCGAAATGACGATGACTGTTTTTTCAACGAGCATCGCGGCCGGCAACTGATAGCACAGAGACTTACCGCCGCCGGTAGGCATCACCACGCAGGTATCACGACCTGCGAGCAGACTCAAGACAATGCGTTCCTGTAATGGCCGGAAGGAATCGTAGCCCCAATATCGTTGGAGAGCTGAAAGGATTGCCGGATCGGGATTCATGACCGAGGTTCTAGGAGCAGACTCTTTTATCACGGAAGCCGGAAATACGAAAGCCGTTCTTAGCTTTTGCGTACCGGAGTTCGGGAACGGCGCGAGTGTCGATTTGGAACCACAGTGGCAACTCGATCCGGACCAAAGGTTTCCAGCTGCCGCAATAGCGACTGTGGACCTTCCACTGTTAACTGAACACGATCTTTTCTATATTCCCGATTCAGAATGTTCCCGCGCGCCTCGATCATGGCGAGGACTTTTCCTTCGCTTTGGGGCACGTTGATCTCGATACGTCCTACAGGATCGGCCGTGAGCACAGCATCAATCTTTTGCAGGAGTGTTTCAAGACCA
>Ga0126384_10000968_pt1 | contig 16628 bp, 12 predicted proteins | sample PanSoiMetPlot_36_FD_92543 | JGI IMG/M metagenome (GOLD analysis project Ga0126384, IMG submission 92543) | Tropical forest soil microbial communities from Panama - MetaG Plot_36 | ecosystem: Environmental > Terrestrial > Soil > Tropical forest > Bulk soil | place: Panama | collected 2016-02-17 | reverse complement strand
TGACACGATCGTAGAAATGAGTGAAGCCTGGCTAAAGTTTGCGCGCACGCCCGGAGCTATCCTCGCCATGACCTGGTGCGAAGCGATCGCGTGGAAGTAGGCAAAGAGCAAAGAGGTAAGGGCAAAGGGCTGAGCGCTGAGGGCTGAGCGCTGAGGGCTGAGCGCTGAGGGCTGAGGGCTGAGGGCTGAGCGCTGAGAGCTGAGGGCTGAGCGCTGAGGGCTGAGTGCCGAGGGCTGAGCGCTGAGAGCGGGCCTTGGTTCCTAGCCATCGCGTATTGCTCTCAGCTCTTTGCTCTCAGCTCTTTGCTCTTTGCTCTTTGCTCTCTGCTCTCTGCTCTCTGCTCTTTGCTCTTTGCCCTTTTGCTGGGTGACTCGGAGGAACTCGAACTGTGCACATTCCAGAATTTCTAAAGCTGACGGGCATCGCCATCGTCGTCGTAGGACTTGCTCTGCGCCTGCGAACGACTATGGTCGTAGTGGTAGCGGGAATCGTAACGGGCCTGCTCGCAGGATTGCCGCTGTTCACGAACCAGGGCGTGTTTCAAGGCTTGCCTTACTTGACACAAGCCGGCAGTCAGGAAGGAATCATCAACATGCTTGGCCGCGCGTTCTCGGATAATCGCTTGATGACTCTTTTTATTTTGACACTGCCTGCGATTGGTCTTGCGGAACGTTACGGCTTGCAGGAGCAGGCTGCCCGGTTTATTCGTCGTTTTAAGGCTGCTACGGCCGGCGCGCTTTGCATCATGTATCAACTCTTTCGAGTCCTGATGGGAATCATGGGAATACGACTGAATGGGCATCCCGCATTCGTGAGACCACTCGTATTTCCGATGACGCTGGGTGCAGCTGAAGCGATGGCACGCACACGCACAGTTGAAGCGCTGCCGGAAAAGACCATCGAGGACATCAAAGCAGCAAACTCTGCCAGCGAGAACTACGGAAACTTCTACGGCCAAAACCTCTCTCCGGTGCTGCCCGGAATTCTGCTCGTTTATGGCGTCATGAAGGGACTCGGTTACACCGTTAGCGTCTGGAGTCTCGTCTTGTACGCCATTCCCATTGCCACGCTCTCGGTCATCATCGCCGCGCTGCAATTCCGATTGTTCGACCGCAAGGAAACGAAACGATTGGCAGCCAAAACTCAGGAGCCAGGATGACATCACTCTCAGCTATCAGTTCAACTTTATTTAGTCTCAAAGCCGTGTACGCGCTGACTGGATTGGTGTTGTTCGTGTTTGCGGCATTGAATCTGCGCGATCGCTCAAACAAGAACCGCATTGGTACCGCATTATTCTGGTTTACCCTCGGAGTCGTCTTTGCATTTGGAAGTATGATGCAAACCTGGGTGGTTGGCTTGTTGGTTCTTCTGCTGGTTGCCATCGATGGCGCTGGTCGCGTCAGTCGCGGCGGTGATGCCGACAAGGTCACAAAGTCAGGCCAGGTGCAGGCCGAAACAAATTCAATTGGAAACAGGATCTTCCTGCCGGCGCTCTTTATTCCATTCGTGACCTTCGCGTTCGCGATTGTTTTCCGTTTGCTTGGGCTCAACACGAATGATGGAGCACTGGTGGGACTTGGCTACAGTGGAATTGTGGCTTTGCTGGCGGGCCTCGTCTTGACAGGTGGAACGTTGGACCAGGCTTTTCACGAAGGGCGTCGACTGAATGATGCGATGGGCACTGTGAACATTCTGCCGGCGCTGCTCGCGTCACTGGGCGTGATCTTTACTGCGAGTAAAATTGGAGATTTGATTGCTCAGGGAATTCAACACATTATTCCGGGACAGAACCTCTTCCTCTTGATCGCCGCCAACTGTCTGGGGATGGCTTTGTTCACGATGGTGATGGGGAATTCGTTTGCAGCCTTCCCGGTGATTGCAGCCGGAGTGCTGGTGCCATTGATTATCAAACCGTTCGGCGTCAATCCTGCGATGGTTGCGATTGTAACTTTAACGGCTGGATCGACCGGCACTTTAATGACGCCGATGGCAGCTAACTTCAATATTGTGCCGACCGCATTGCTCGAAATGCGAGATCAATACGGAGTTATCAAGTTCCAGACGCCATTCGCCTTAGCCATCTGGACCATGCACGTCCTGACCATGTGGCTGATGATTCGCGTGGCAAGCTGAGAGCAAAGAGGTAAGGGCAAAGGGGTAAGAGCAAAGAGCTGAGCGTTGAAGGCTGAGCGCTGAGGGCTGAGCGCTAAGGGCTGAGAGCTAAGCGCTGAGAGCAAAGACTCTGCTCTTCGCTCTCTGCTCTTTGCCCTTACCTCTTTGCCCTTTGCCCTACAGGGCGCGGCACATCTCGGTGCCCCAGGGGGTGGCAATCGCGCGGCGATAAGACATGCCTATCTCAGCAAAATTCCAGTCTTTCCGCTGCCAGATTGTTCCGTCAGCATACTCGACGCGATTGATTATGACCTTTTCCTGAATTGGATTGCCTGCCTTATTAGCGAGCGAACCAACGCTAACCACTTCGGATGGTCCAGAAACACTAAACGCCTTTACGTCAGTCGCCTTTTTGGGCTTGATCTTGACGCCGCAAAGAAACTGTCGCCGGGTCACATTGGCAGTGTTGGTGGTATCGATGAATTGGTATTCCCAGAAAACGATCTCGACAGGCGAGTTGCCTGCGTTCTGCATCTTGATTTGGTAAGCATAGCCATCAACCGGCTTGCTGGGTGGCTTACGTGCTTCCTGAGTGATTTTTTCCAGGGCCGCGCTACGCCCATCGATCGTGTCTTCATTAGGATCTCTGACACCGACAGGATCGTTTATTCTCGCGTTGCGAGCATAGTTCTTATTTTGAGGAATTACCGCTCGCGCGGGCCCCTGGTCCGTGTAAGGCGGATCAAGTACGACCTGCTTGCTTCTTGCGCATTTGAAATCAACCACCTCTACCAGTGATGGGCCGGCAGCGGAGGTGCTACTCTGCTGCTGAGGCGAACCAGCGGCTCTGGTCTTGAAGCTTTGAGATGAAACGAGAAAAACGAGCGCCAGTAGCACCGTCAAGAACAGAACGACTTTCATGAGTTGTTTCCCCCTTTCGGCAGGATCTCGAGAGTGATCGTTTGGGAGACTTTGCTGATTTTAGATTGAATTCAAATCCGACTTATGTACTGATTCAGAAAGATAGTTAAGGTAGGCGTGCGTGTCAACAAAAGTCAGGCGTTTTGTACTTTGTGCTTTGTGCTTGGTACTTTGTTCTTTGATGTGCGGCTTTGCCGCCGCACCGTGCGGTGAGACCGCCCTCACCGTTATGGCCCGTTACGAATGCGTAAACCTTAATGGAACTGCTCAAACATGCACCGCGACTCGACCGTCACGCGGCAATAGCGCTGGGTGAACACCTCTATGGCATACGCGCCGGCGCCAGCGAGCTACCCAGCGAACGCGATCAGAACTTCCTGTTGACGACTGATCGTGGCGAGAAATTCATTCTAAAGATCGCCAACGCCCTCGAGCTGCGCCCGTTTCTTGAAGCACAGAACCGTCTGCTAACGCACCTCAGCGTTCGCCTCAGCTTTTGTCCGCATGTTCTTTCAAGGGTGAGCGGCCAGACCATTGAAACAGCGTCAGCAGATACCGGGGAAGTTTACCTCGTTCGTCTATTAAGTTATTTGCCCGGCGTGCCACTCGGCAATGTTAAAAATCCCACGTCGCAGCTATATCGAGATCTCGGTAGCAAGCTGGGCCAACTATCTGCAGCGCTGCGGGATTTTGATGACTCGGCGCTTCATCGAGACTTCCACTGGGATTTGGCAAAGGGCTTAAACGTGCTGAGTGAGTACGCACCGCTGATATCGGATGCAGGGCTTCGCCGTTTTATCGATGAATGCACTCGCAAACTGGCGAGCGAAAAAGCGCATTTGTGGCCAAAGTTGCGGCGCAGCATCATCCATGGCGACGCTAATGATTACAACATCCTTGTGAGCGAGGTTGGTGAACCAAACAAACAAACGATCACCGGCCTGATAGATTTTGGCGACTTGCTGCACAGCTTCACCGTATCGGAATTGGCAGTGGCGACCGCGTATGCAATGCTGGGGAAGCCCGATCCACTTGAGACCGCGGTAGTCATCGCAGCCGGATATCTACAGCATTACTCGCTCACCGAGGACGAGCTCAAAGCACTTTGGGGACTCGTGCTATTGAGGCTTTGTGTGAGCGCCTGCATGGCCGCTCGGCAGCAGCGACAGGCACCAGACAATGCGTATCTCGCCATTAGTCAAAAGGCAATCGTCGACAGCTTGCCGCAACTGGCTGCGATCGAATGGGAACAAGCCGCTGACTGTTTCTTGTCGGCGTTGCGAGATGAAAGTGAATTGACCAAGGGTACGCTCGCGATACGCAGGCGATTGCTAGGCCGAAACCTGAGCGTGGCCTATCAACATCCGCTCAAAATCGTGCGCGGGTCCATGCAGTACCTCTATGGCGATGATGGTCGTGAGTATCTCGACGCCTACAACAACGTCGCCCATGTTGGTCACTGCCACCCTCGCGTCGTGCGAGCAGCACAGCAGCAGATCGCGCAGCTCAACACCAACACTCGCTATCTGCACGATTTGATCAATCGGTACGCCGAGCGTCTGACTGCGACGCTTCCGCCTGAGTTGAGCGTCTGTTTCTTCGTTAACTCCGGCAGCGAAGCCAATGAGCTGGCACTAAGACTCGCTCGCGCGCATACGAATGCGCACGATTTGATCGTGCTGGACCACGCCTATCACGGCAACACTACGACGCTCATTGATATCAGCCCCTACAAACACGATGGACCGGGCGGTTGCGGCGCTCCTGCGTGGGTGCATAAGGCGCCGCTTCCTGACCTTTACCGCGGGACATATCGCAGCGACGATCCGCTTGCCGCCGGCAGATACGCTGAAGCAGTCAGTTCTGTAATCGCTGATTTGCAGCATCGCGGGATTCACTTGTCAGCTTTCATTGCGGAGTCATGGCCCAGCGTAGCAGGCCAGATCGTCTTGCCTTCAGGATATCTTGGCAGGGTTTACGCAGCTGTTCGTAGCGCCGGAGGTCTCTGCATCGCCGATGAAGTACAGACCGGATACGGACGAGTCGGCACTCACTTCTGGGGCTTTGAAAGCCAGCAGGTGGTGCCGGACATCGTCGTGCTAGGAAAGCCGATCGGTAATGGTCATCCAATCGGCGCTGTGATTACTACTCCCTCAATTGCGGCGTCCTTCGACAATGGAATGGAGTTCTTCAGCACCTTTGGCGGCAATACCGTCTCCTGTGCGATTGGTTTGGAAGTTTTGAACGTGGTCCAGGATGAAGATCTGCAGGCGCATGCTTTTCAAGTTGGAGAGCAGATGCTGGCGCGGCTTCGCAGCTTGATGAATCGTCACGAGGTCATTGGCGATGTACGTGGGTCAGGGTTCTTCATCGGAGTTGAGTTGGTGCGCAATCGCGACACGCTCGAGCCTGCTGGCGGCGAAGCCAACGGCATCGTCAATCGGCTGCGAGATCGAGGCATACTAATTGGCACTGACGGGCCATTCCATAATGTGCTGAAAATTCGCCCACCCATGCCCTTCTCCGCTGCCAACGCCGAGCGATTGATCGAAGCGCTGGAGGAAGCGATCGGGCGCGTTGTACTTTGAGCTTTGTACTTTTTTCTTTGTTGTTTGTTGCTTGGAAAAGAGCCAACAGCGTGCAAAGCACCAAGTACAAAGCTCAAAGTACAAAATACAAGCTCATAGCTGATTACTGATCGTTAATTACCGCTCGCTCTTGCCCTCTGCGCTCAGCCCTCAGCTCTTAACCATCTATACCAAATTAATGCGATTGCCCTCGACGACGCTCGCGTTTAGAATTCGTCAGCGCCACAATCCGCTTCCAAGCCCCGCAAACGACTCTGTTTCGTACCCAGAGCTCTCGCCGGATGCGGTTTTCGACAAGTCAGGTATCGAGCACCGGGAGTGGTATGAAATCCGACGAAGTAACAAAGCCTCACCCAATGCAGGCTCCTCCAAAGAGCGCCGCCACAGGAACCCAAACAGCACGCGTAACAACCATGCGTGCCGCGCCGGGAGGAGATGGCCGCCTCAGTCAAGCATTCGAATCAGCGCCTATCGGCATGGCAATCTTTGATGAGGATGGCCGGCTCAGGCAGGTCAACCAGTCTCTTTGCCAGGCGCTCGACTGTGACTCGCAGGAACTTCTGGCGCAGCCCGTCACGGCGGTCGTGCATCAGGGTATCCCACTCATTGATAAGCAACTCGTGGAAAAACTCTTCAGTGGCGAGCTCCCAAGCTATCGAGGTGAACGACGTACGCTCACGAAGCAGGGTGATCCTGTTTGGCTTGACCTGACCGCTGTCGTTGTCCGAGGACCAGGTGACGAGGCGCTTTACGGTCTGGCGATGATTGAGAATATCACTCATCGCAAACGCAGCGCTGAGGCCCTGCGCCAAAGTGAAGAGCGTTACCGTTCTTTTGTCGCTAATAGCTCGGAAGGAATCTGGCGCTTTGAAATCGAGCAACCTATCGATATATCGCTGCCCGCCGAGGAACAGATTGCCCTCTTTTATCAACATGGGTATCTCGCCGAATGTAACGACGCGATGGCCCGCATGTACGGGCATTCCTGCGCCGACGAAATCCTGGGAGCTCGCTTCGGTGACTTTTTGCTGGCTTCCAACCCGACAAGCCTTGCGACGATGCGTAAGTTCATGGCCAACGGCTACCAGCTGCAGAACCTGGACAAGATCGAGGTTGACAAGTCTGGAGCGCAAAAGCGTTTTGTAACTAATGTGGTTGGCGTAGTGATCAATGGACGGCTGCTGCGACTCTGGGGCACTCAGCGAGATGAGACGCAAAGAAAAGAGGCGGAAGATGAAGTCCGCGATTCTCGTCAGCGAATGCGTTCTCTCGCAGCGCGGATCCAGGCGCTGCGCGAACAGGAACGCAGCGATATTGCTCGGGAGATGCATGACGTGTTGGGACAGTCACTAACCAGCGTGCGACTGGATCTGTCCTGGCTCCAGAAGCAGGTACTCAACTCCACCATCCAGTCTGAGAATCCCGAGATTACCGAAAGACTGATGGCTGCAACGCACGAAGTGGAAAAGACAATCGCGGAAGTCAAAACGCTCTCGACAGAGCTGCGACCGGGCGTGCTTGATAAGTTTGGGCTGGCCGCTGCCATCGAGTGGCAATGTCAGGAATTCGAGCGGCGCACGGGAATAAAGTGCGACTGCCAGATAACGTCGGAAGAGCTGTCTCTCACCAGTGAACGTTCGACAGCGTTGTTTCGAATACTTCAGGAAGCGCTGGTTAATGTCGCTCGCCATTCGCAAGCTTCATCAGTCTGCGTGACTCTGGGAGTCGACAACGCTCAGGTACACCTGACAGTAGCCGACAATGGCAAAGGGATCACAGCAGAACAGATCTCGAATCCGGCTTCGCTGGGATTACTGGGAATGCGTGAGCGAGCAGAATTGCTGGATGGATATTTCAATATTGAGGCATTAGCCACGCGTGGCACAAAGATTACTGCCAGCATTCCTTTCGCGCCGGCGGTGCTGTCAATAGTCGAGGACACGGCAAAATGATCAATCTCCTCATCGTGGACGATCACGCGGTAGTGCGGCGTGGCGTTCGCGAAATCCTCATGGACGAGCCGGACATGCACGTTTCAGAAACCGGAAGCGGGCGCGCTGCTCTAAAACTGATCAAGGAGAATGCTTTTGATCTGGTCCTGCTTGATCTCGGCCTGCCGGGCAAGAATGGTCTGGAAATACTGAAAGAGATCAAACAGGTCCAGCCTTTACTGCCGGTGTTGGTTCTCAGCGTTTACCCGGAAGATCAGTTTGCGATTCGAGTCCTCAAAGCGGGCGCCGCCGGTTTCGTGCCGAAAGATGCTGCTCCTGAAGACCTGGTGCAAGCCGTCCGTAAAGTGCTGGGTGGAGGAAAGCACGTTAGTGATGTCGTGGCCGGACTCTTGTTGCACCAGGTGACTAATAAGTCAAACTCCGTCCCGCACGAAATGCTTTCCGATCGAGAGTTTCAGATTCTTTGTCTGCTCGGCGCAGGCAAGACTGTCAGTTCCATCGCTCGGGACCTTTCACTGAGCGTTCCCACAGTTAGCACCTATCGCGCTCGCCTTCTGGATAAGATGCACATGACCACCACCGCCGAACTCGTCAAGTACGCCATCGAGAATCGCCTAACGCTGAAATAGCAAATAGTAATCAGTAATCAGGTACTGAGCTTTGTGCTTTGTACTTTGTGCTTTGTACTTTGTGCTTTGTACTTTGTGCTTTGTGCTTTGTACTTTGTGCTTTGTACTTTGTGCTTTGTGCTTTGTACTTTGTATTTCGCCCTCAGCTCTCTGCACTCAGCCCTCAGCTCTTTGCCCTTACCCCTTTGCCCTTTGCCGCCTTGTCATCCAAACAATGACACTCTTTTCACGGATTGACTGACAAAAAAATCATATTCAGGTCGATTGTTGGAATCTCCGTTTTGTCGCATCCTGTCGCGCGTGCTCAAGAGGTGCGGGTCAGCAGCGCAGGAATTACGAATCGTCATCGCCGACGATTCAGGCATTATCAGAGAGCACTTGCAGCGGGCCATCTCGAGAACCAAGGGATTGAAGCTGGTTGGGGCCGCAGAGAACGGGGTCGAAGCGCTTTCCCTGGTTCAGGAATTGAACCCCGACGTAGCGATCTTAGATATTTCAATGCCGCACAAAAACGGGCTGGAGGTGCTGAAGGAGATCAGACGAAACGATTCTTCAACGGTGATCATTATGTTTACGGGAGAAACGTCTGAACTTCTGAAAAATACCTGTCTCGAGCAGGGTGCGAACCATTTTTTCTGCAAGTCTGACATCACCGCCATGTTGGAAAAATGTCAGGATTTATTGCTCCGAAGCTGAGCGAGCCGGCTTTGGAAGCAAGAAGCAGTACGCGGAGATTCCGGAGGGGACACTCGGGATCTCCGCGTCTGCATTTCTGGGCACGTCTCGATTGCGGATTGTTGATTGCGGATTGCGGATTGGTCGCTAATGGCACTTGTAGTCTGGACTTATAATGCGCTCGGCACTCTGCGTGTGGTTTTTAACGCCCTCCCCGTCCTGATAGTGCGCATAAAGAGCTGAGCGCTGGAAACCAATCCGCAATCAACAATCCGCAATCGAAAAGGGAGCATTGAGTTCGCCCCAAACTCAATGCTCCCTTCTAATCGACGCCCCCGCGCCAGGTAAATCAGCCCCTCAGCCCTCAGCCCTCCGCTCTCTCTCTTCAATCCGCATTCAGCAGTCAAAGGGGCGGACTCTCTTTGTCCGCCCCCGACGAAAGGGACCATTGAGTTCGCCCCTTAACTCAACGCTCCCTTTTCCCGACGCTCCGCGCCACTTCAAATAACAATCACTAAGTCAGCGTTAGCATTCAGCATTTCAATCGGCGTCCGCATTCAGCAACTCGCAATCTAACTAGTTTTTGTCCGGAAGCTTTTGACCGCGGGACGGAACAAACTCAACTTTTTTCGTCGAGTTGTCGGTAGACTGGAGTTCATTGTTTGCGGCCGCCATCGAGGCTTTGAGTTGGTCACCCATGAACTGATTGGCGTCAAACTTGGCGAACTGGTTTGAGCCGGCGGTCACGTTGAAGGTCGAACGCGACAACATCGTTGGCTTGCTGACACTCTTCATCTCGGCGACATTGCTAACCGACGAAGACTCAGTGAGAGCCCGCTCGATCGTCGCAGCGTTGGAATTCACTGCGAGAGCCAGCTGCGCGTCATGCTCACCAGTGCTTTGCGAAACTTCTGTGCGAGACTCGTTAGCAGCCTGAGCGAAACATACATTGGCGGCGGCCAATAAAACGATTGCGGCGATTACGAAACTGAAAAACTTTGAGCTGGTACGCATGACTTGTGTTCTCCTTCTTTGAAATTCAATTCGTTGACTTAACTGGGAAGGAGATTAGCAGCCGAAACGGGTCTTGAAAATTGTACGTTGGTTCCCGCAACTTGTACCTTGGTGCAAGTCATTTTCTTAGCTCAAATGCCTTGGAAATTGGCCTTGCCGGCTTGCGTTCAGAGCTGCCAACAAGGTTTCAACGCAGAAAGGTTTGGCTAGAAACTCGATGGCTCCAGCATCGAGAGCCTGTTGCCTCGTTTCTTCCGTCGCGTGCCCTGAAATAAAGACAATTGGCACATCCTGGCCGGTTTCCAACAGCCGGCCCTGGAGGTCAATGCCGCTCATGCCCGGCAAATCAACATCGAGAATGAGGAAATCCGTATCGTCTTTGATCTCTGAATCCAGAAATTCCTCAGCCGAATGGAAGACAGCTACGTCGAATTCAGTGAAACTCAACGCCCGGGTCAGCATCCTGGTAATGGACGGATCGTCATCGACTATCGCGATTACTCGCAACTTTTTCATCCTTTCAGGAGAGCTACGAAACAAAACCAAATCTCAGGCACCTCGCCTACGTCAGTGTACGAGGCGAGGCAGGCAAGCGAAATTGTACGAGCGTGCAGTCAACCTGTACTTTGGTACAAGACGATTGCGGATTGCTGAATGCGGACCGAGGGGATTGCGGATTGCTGAATGCGGATTGTGGATTGGCGTGATCGGATTCTTGAGCGCCGTCCCAAACGGCTTCGCCGCCGGATTTGAGGCGAGTGCTCCGCATCGCCGCTCGAGCGCTCCTAACTCATCGGGGCTCCTTTCATCTTTTCAATTCACTCAAGTCTCATCCATTATAGTCACACCAATCGCCTCGGCTTCGCCGCCTGATGTGAGGCGAGTGCTCCGCACCGCCGCTCGAGATCTACTAATTCATCGGGGCTTCGCCCCTTTTTCATCTTTTCAATTCACTCAAGCCTCATCCATTTAGTCACACCAATCGCCTCGGCTTCGCCGCCTGATGTGAGGCGAGTGCTCCGCACCGCCGCCTGCGAGCTACTAACCCATCCGCGTCAGCCCTCAGTTCATCTCAGCCTAATAACCGTTGGGCCATCGCTTCGACTTCGCCCATCGAGGTGAAGAGGGGCGAAGCCCCGATGAATTGAGGGAGCTCGGGCGGCGGTGCAGAGCACTCGCCTCACATCGGGCGGCGAAGCCGAGGCGATGCGGATGACTAAATGGATGAGGCTTGAGCCAATAGTGAAAGGGGCGGAGCCCCGAACAATTAAGAGGGCGCCGTCGGCGGGGCGAAGCCCTCGCCTCACATCGGGCGGCGAAGCCGAATCGATGTTGTGACCGGACGCGTAGATTGCGTGAAGTCCAAGTGGCGGCGAAGGCAAAATCAGCCACTATTGAAACGTGTGATGGAGGTTAGCGCTACGCGACGCCGAGCTTGTCGGCCATGCGGACGAGGTCGGCGACTGAATCGGCCTGCATCTTTTGCACCATCTGGCCGCGGTGGGCTTTGACTGTGCGCTCGGTAGTTCCCAATTGCAGCGCAATCTGTTTATTCAACATTCCCGTGGCAACGAGCGCAAATACTTCGCGCTCGCGAGCCGTCAGCGATTCATACCGCGCGCGCAGGCCCGCAACTTCAGCCCGCCGGCGTCTCGCATCGCGATCCAGGTTGTGACCTTCTCTGACTGCGTCGAGCAACTCCTGGTTCCGGAACGGCTTTGAAAGAAAACCAACTGCGCCAGCCTTAATCGCCTGGACCGACATCGGTATATCGCCATGACCGGTCATGAAAACTATCGGAAGCTCGTGACCTGACTTGGCCAACTCACGCTGCAGATCGAGCCCACTCAGACCCGGCATCTGTACATCAAGAACCAGACATGCCGGACCTTCCGGCGGTCGCGATCGAAGGAATTCCTCAGCGGAACTAAACGCTGTTGCCTTCATGCCAACGGATTGAATAAGGCGAATCAGGAAGGTGCGAAAGGATTGGTCGTCGTCAACAATGATTACGTGGGGAGGTGGTTCTGTCATACGCCTTGCTCCGCCGGAAGAGTGAACTTGAAAGTCGCCCCTTGGTCTGGATTAGATTCAGCCCAAAGCCTTCCGCCATGGGCCTCAATAATCGAGCGGCTGATCGCGAGTCCCATGCCCATGCCGTTGGCCTTGGTAGTGTGGAAAGCTCGAAATACTCGCTCTGCTTCTTCCGGTTTGATACCCACGCCATCATCCCGGACTGAAACGAGAATCCCGCCATCGTTACGGGCTGTGCTCAATACCAACTCATGCTTGCGATCATTTATTGCTGACATCGCATCGATGCCGTTCATGCAAAGGTTGAGCAATACCTGCTGGAGCTGCACTCGGTCCCCCAACACAGTTGGTATTTCCTGCAATTGGGTTCCCAATCTCACTTGCCTTCTCTGCGCTTCGTGGTTAATAAGCGAGACGACTTGTCCGACGACCTCATTGACATCCAGTGAGCTCTTTTGCGGCTCAGTCCCCTTCACTAGCGAACGGATTCTCGAGATGACTTCGCTGGCGCGCCGGCCATCTCCCGCTATGTCTTCGAGCGCCTCGCGCAGCAAGTCGAGCCTGGGCTGATCACCCTTAAGCCACTGCAAGCAGATTTCAGCATTGCCGACAATTGCGCCGAGCGGCTGGTTCACCTCATGCGCGATCGAAGCGGCGAGCTCGCCCATCGTGGTGACTCTGGCAACGTGAGCAAGTTCAGCTCGAGTCCGACGGAGTTGTTCCTCCGCAAACTTTCGCTCGATCGCGAGATCCAGTTGCGTGGCGACCGCCGTTATTACCTTTACCAGCCGTTCGTCTTCATCTCGCGGCTCTGTCACGAAGAATTCAATCACGGCTATGACTTTGTCATTCGAAAGGATCGGAATGGCCAAGGCAGCTTTAAGGCCATTTTCCCGCGCTAAGATTACGCGAGGAAAATTCGAATCGACAGACACGTCGCGGATCCATGACGGTCGCTTTGAGCGCCAGACTCGTCCCGGAAGTCCTACGCCCATCGGCAGACGAGTATTCTCAGAGCCCGTCCTAAATTCGTCGAATTTGTCCGCAGCGCGGAACCACGCACGGTCACACTGGAGCACCGTCCCATCCTCGGTGGGGACCCACGCTTGACCGAGGATCCATCCGGTGCTTTGACAAACGAGACGTAGAACGACTTCCAAGGCAGCTGAAAGATCGGGCGCGGCGGCCACCTCCATTGTGATGGCTTGCAGGAGCTTCACCTGTTCTTCGGCACGTCGCCGCTCCGTGATGTCGTTACCGACTGTAAGCAGGCAGTGCTGCCCTCCAATGTCCACAATGAGAGACGACAACAGCAGCACTCGGGTTACGCCGCTCTTTGTGCGCAGCTTCGCCTCCAGGTCGCGAACCACACCGCGCTCTTTAACTCGCTGCATCAACTCGTCTCGGCCCAGCGGCATTTCCCAGACGAGCTCAACTGAGCTGCGGCCGACGAGCTCGGGCCTCGTATACCCACTTAGCTCAACGAAGCTTTCATTGACTTCGATAAGGCGACCTTCGGTGAGCGTGGTCAGCGTCATCGGATGGGGATTTGAATTGAACGCCTTCGCAAACCGCTCCTCGCTGGCGCGCAACTCTTCCGCAGCGCGCTGATGCTCGATCGCAAGTCCGGCGATGTGTGTAGCCACACTGGTCAGTTTGGATTCGTCGCCGGTCGGCACCCGCGGTTGCTTGTAGTACATTGCAAACGACCCGAGCACTCTACCTGATGCGGAGAGGATTGGAGTGGACCAGCAAGCTCGCAGGCCTGAGGCAGCTGCTAATTCCCGGTAGTCTTCCCAAAGCGGGTCCTGAAAAATATCCGTGACGATCACCTGCTTGCCGAGGTACATCGCTGTTCCACACGAGCCGTTTTTCGGACCAATTGGCGCGCCATCGACTGCGCTAACATATTGCTCCGGTAGACTCGGCGCAGCGCCATGACGCACGTGAGTGCCGTCCTCGGACAGCAGCAGGACAGAACAGAACATCTCGTCGTGCTGGGCTTCGATAAGCAACATGAGGCTGGTAAGTACCTCGTCCAACGGCTGGTTGGCTGCAATCATTTCCAGAATGCGGCCCTGTCCTTCTCTGAACTCATCTTCCTTTTTGCTAGCGGTTATATCGCGGCAAACGATCATGCCACCGAAGGAACCGCCACTACCGTCCTTGAGCGGACGACCACTGACACGTGTCCACAGACCATGTGGAGCTTTCGCATGCTTGACGACCATTTCCACGTCGTCGACCTCTTCGCCGCGGATAGAACGCGAGAGCGGAAGTTGATCGGCGGGAAACGGGGACGCTCCATCAGGCATAAAGAGACCGTATTGTTTGGACCAATCCTCGGAGGTCGTGGCAGTCGGACCCGAACCAAACATTCGCTCAGCTGCCGGATTAAAAATGAGGAACTTTTCATTGCCGTCGGCGACGATGACCGCTTCACCCAGGTTGTCGAGAATTGACGCCAGGATACGAGCCTGTTTCTGCAGGGCTTCTTCGACGCGTTCGCGTTCGGCTATTTGTGCTTTGAGAGTTTGGTTGGCTCGCTGGAGCTCGACGTTTTTTTCAACTGTGCTCTCGCGGTTTTGTCGCAAAAGATCGCGTGCGCGCTTTTGATCGTGGATGTCAGTGCAGCAGCCGAACCACCTTCTGATGCCACCATGATCATCTGGTATTGGCTGTAGCTTGGCTAACTGCCAGCGGTATTCGCCGTCTTCAGCTTGCCGAAGGCGGTACTGCATTTCAAAACCCTGTCCGGTGCGTAACGCTTCCTGCCAGCGATGCAGCCAGATCGGGATATCATCCGGATACAAGGCTGCATGCCAACCGAACCCGAGACTCTCTGCCATTGACAAGCCTGTGTAATCAGACCAGCGATGATTGAAATAACTGCAGGAACCATCCGGGCGAGCTGACCAGACAATTTCGGGCATCGCTTCAGCCAGACGGCGAAATTGTTTCTCGCGATCTGGCAGTCTCGGCCGTTCAGGATCTTCAAGATCCCGCGCACGCTGAGTCATTTCACCCATTTCATTCAGCCTCGCAGTCGCGCAATTATGTCGTCAGTGATGTTCCTTGCGTTCTTGATCGTTGCGGCTTTGCTTCTTGGCAGCTTTGCGTGAATCTACTATAAAAAAGCCGTTTTCACGCCAAGAGACGAAGAAGCAAAGACGCAGAGGTCAGTGTTATCCCTCCGAGTTTAAGAGCGCCCAGACCGTCCGGTAACTGTTACTTTTTACAGGCAACTCTGTAAATCAGGTAAAGCTTGTATTCAATAGTAAGGAAGGAAGGAATGCCCGCTTCAGTCACCGTTTCCAAGGAAAGAATAAATTAGCCGCGGATAAACGCGGATGACTCAGGGATCAGAAGGTATTGTTCAGATCCGAGTCATCCGCGTTTATCCGCGGCTAATCCTTTGAGTTTGAGACTCAGCACTCTCAATGGTATGAGTGATCGATGAGTCAGATCTCACAACCCTTCGAGGCGGGCGGTGCTGTCGCCGAGATTGTCGGGGTGGACGCCCATGCGATCCAGCAGTGACAAATAGAGGTTCGTAATCGGAGTGCCGGTCGCGGCAGTCAAATGCCTGCCAGGACTCAGGCTGCCGCCGCCACGTCCTGCCAGCAATACCGGTAATGCTTCGTGAGTGTGACTATTTCCATCAGCCAACCCGCTTCCATAAACAATCATCGACTGATCAAGCAAGTTACTCTCGCCCTCAGCCGTTGCTTTGAGCCGTTGCAAGAGATATCCAAACAATTCCACGTGCAGCGTGTTGATGCGGGTTACTTTCTCGATCCATTCCGGATTCTTGCGATGATGAGTCAGCGGATGATGCGGATCGCTGATGCCAATCTCCGGGTAGGCACGATTGCTGCCCTCGCGTCCGATCACGAGCGTAACCACTCGAGTGAGATCCGACTGAAACGCCAGAATCTGCAAATCACACATCAGCTTCACGTAATCAGGAAACTCGAACGGAATTCCGGACGGCTTCTCGATCGCGGGTGCGACCTGGCGCGTGTCTTTCTCCGCGCTTTCGATGCGCCGCTCGACGTCGCGCACTGAGAAGAGATACTCATCCAGCTTGCGCCGGTCGCCCGGTCCCAGATTCTTCACCAAACTCTGCGTATCTTCTCGGACAAAATCGAGAATGCTCTTCCGGTACTTGAGCCGCCGCGCGCGCGTCTGTGGATCGAGACTTAAATCTTCAGCCGTACCGAACAAACGCTCAAATGCTGCGCGAGGATTAACCTCGGGCGGCATCGGAGTCTGCGGTGTGCGCCACGAAAGGCTGTTTGTGTACGCGCAGCTGTAGCCCGAATCGCAATCACCAACTGTGCGCGAGTCTTCGCAGCCCAACTCGAGCGACGGAAACCGTGTCACGCCAGAAAGCTTCGCCGCTGCAACCTGATCGACTGAAACTCCGCCGCGAATATCGGCCCCTGCCGTCTTGCGGCAATGAACTCCGGTGAGAAACGACGCGCCTGCGCGCGCGTGATCGCCTGGTCCATCTCCCAGCGCATTGCCAGTGCGTGAGTCGAGATTCGACAGCACGAGGATGTCAGTACGTAGTGACTCCAGCGGCTTGAGAATGCGGGTGAACTCAAAGTCTTTACCGGTCGCTTTTGGCGTCCAGTCTTTCATGATGATGCCATTCGGCACGTACGCAAACGCCAGTCGCACCGGCGCTTTCGCATCG
>Ga0126384_10000966_pt1 | contig 16662 bp, 6 predicted proteins | sample PanSoiMetPlot_36_FD_92543 | JGI IMG/M metagenome (GOLD analysis project Ga0126384, IMG submission 92543) | Tropical forest soil microbial communities from Panama - MetaG Plot_36 | ecosystem: Environmental > Terrestrial > Soil > Tropical forest > Bulk soil | place: Panama | collected 2016-02-17 | reverse complement strand
GCCGATAGCGCGGCCTGGTGAGCTTCCTCTTCACAATGACGTCCGCTTCCCGCCGCCCAGCGTTACCGAACAAACGACGCATCAGCTCGACGCTAAAACCGACCCGTACCGACGTCGAGACACAGATGCCCATTGAGAGAGTCGATCCGCCGGCACGATCATGGCGGTTGCAAGTAACAACAGGTCAATGACGAAAGGAGGTCTACCTCTGCTCAAAAGCCTCCCTCCTGCTATCATCGGGTAAGCTACGAGGACGGCTGGTCACGTCCGCCGCTATAAGCGATGGACAGGCTTGACCAGTCAATCGCAAGATGAAGGCCGGTAGTTGTGAAATTGTAGTTGTCAAACTTGCGAATCGTGGACTCAAAACGTTATAAGTTATTGCAATGATTGTATGGCGAGCATAGCTCAGTTGGTTAGAGCGCCTGACTGTGGATCAGGAGGTCGAGGGTTCAAATCCCTCTGCTCGCCCTTCACCTTCAATACGTTAGGCTCGGCAATTTGGTTTCATCGTTCTCGTCTACGCGGGCCATCTACGCGAACATTACACAGACAAAGGAATACGAGCGGTCCCCGCTTGCTCGGTGGACTTGATCAATTGTGCGTTGGAACTTGTCCAGTCTTGATGGTATCGGTGTCTATTTCTAAGACGATGAAAAAAGTCCAGCTACGTCGTAAAAGCTCTTGGCGTTTGACCAGAATAAGTACTGAAAAGCCTCTCGTATTTTGCTGGGTGTCATCCGCTCACGAATCGGGCAGTATTCTACGTGGGCATCCCGCGGCGAGTTCACGACAGTTTGCCACGCGGCCCGGTGGAATCCGTCTCCCTTCAGGCGAGTCTCAGCTCCTTGATATCGAGTGCATGAATTTTCAGCCGCACGCGCCGTCCGAGCTTGTCAGTAACTTCGCAATCCGGAGCTTTCTCTGAGTCAAAATATTCTAGGTCCAATTCCAAGTCTTCGCGGCTCTGAAACTCTTCAACCTCTCCATCATCAAAGCGAATTGATATTGGGAACACTACATCGGCATCCATTTATTCGACCTCATACATTGGCTTTCCCGTCCACGCGAGCGATGTTTCTTTATTTTACTCTTCGTCTTGCCCAGTGCGTATAGAGACGGCTCTCGATCTTTCATTGCTGTGACGGAATTAGTCCTTCTTCTAGGTGCGCGAGTCGGATATCACTTAGTTTTGTAATCTAATGCCTTCTTGACTAGCTCTGTAAGCGATGCTTTTGCGAGCCAGTTTTTATCAGCACCGACATACTCCAGGTAACCGGTTAATACATCCCGAAGGTCCGACAAATGCGCAGGAGTGAATTCCGCCGCTTCTATGGTTCTTCCGTAAGATTACTCTTGCCGTGGAGTCGCAGAAGGAATAACCTGAATGCCACACTGTCCCCGGCCAGCATTTCTAAGAACTCAATCTGAGGTCATTGAAAAGAATGGACAAGTCGATCTACCGATTCATCTTGCTTGTTTTCTTGTTCATCGCGAACTCGTTCTATGGCATCGCGCAACAGCAGAGCAATAGCAAGCCAGTTCCAAGTCTAACCTCGGATGGAGTAATGACTCGCAGAAGCGTTGAGCGCATAGACGTCGGGTGGAAGAGATATTCGCCTGAAGGCTTTGGGCTGTCGTTTGAATTGCCTGGAGAGCCCTTCGAGCGGCCATATCCTGTTTCACCGGAACTTCAATCTCAGATAGTGGACTCTAAAGTGCTCGACTATCTGGAGGACGGCCTTACTGTAAACATTGCTCATATCGTTTTCAAAGAACGCATTGATTTGAAGTGGTTTGCGGAACTGATGAAGCTCTCGTTAAACCCTAAGTACCATTCGGACAGCTTTCAGTGCGCCAGGATTTCGTTATTACCAAAGGGAGACAGGTTCTTTCTGAGTGGCAGATGCTTAAGGTTTGGCAGTGAAGGAGAGATGCGGGCTCTCATAGTTGGATCGGGTAAAGGCGCGTGGTTTATTTCTGTCCAGACATTTCGAGACAAACGGGAAGGGGCGGCCATCTCTTCGCGAATACTGGAGTCTGTAACCGTCAGCCGGTAAGAGAGCCGACTGGGCGCTGCAAACGTCGGTCTGCGGCTGAACGAAAGATTTCCTTTCCTGCCCGCGACGGTGCTGATCTGATATCGAAGATTCGCCGTCCTTAGGGGAATTGGGTCTTCGATTTGGACAAGTACAACAACGTGTTGCTCACCAGGTCAGCTCGGAGGGGCTGTAGTAGCGACAAGACACCTCAATCTTCTGCTTAACCCGGTCATCTGTGCGATGGTCCGGATCGAATGACCTTCTGCTGCCAGTACTTTCAGATCCATCCATTACTCCGTTTTCAGCAAGTGTTTTCTCCTGATTCCAGTTTTGGAACCACGAGATACTAGGTTGTGGAAGATTGATCGGCGACACCTCATCTCAGGCACTTCGAATCTCCCGGGCTGGGTCAATTCTTCATGCCTGCAGGTGGGTCAATTCTTCATGCCTGTTTTTCCTAGTTTGTTCTGCCAGGCGTCACCTGACCAGGGGTGGGTCAATTATTTATGCCTGTAGGTGGGTCAATTTTTCATGCTTTTTGACACCGCGTTATCGCAACTACAAAAGGGGACTCAACCTGTGCAGGATCATTGCGGTTTGATCGTCGGGCTCGCAGAAAAGCGTCCTGATCTCGTAATGACCTTTTCCAAGCGCAATAGTTAGCAAACAGCCGCTCCTCGTACAGTCGATGTCAACGCCGGGGCATGCCGAGTCAAACAGCACGAGACTGCCGCTTAGCACACGAAACAGCGGGCCTCCCTCAGACCAGTTACCACGAAGGGAATTACGAACCGCTGCTAAAGCACTCTGCTCGTCTTGGGCCCAGCGCCACCTGATTATTATCCCTGCCCCGGAATCGAGCTCGGGCCACCAAGCGGTAGGCATCGGCTCCTCGCCGAGAATCACGCATTGCCCTGGGCCAACCGCAAGGAGGCCTACATAATCAGTCACACTACAAGCGCGTTCGTAATCGGTTGGTGCTTTTGAGGCGTTTTCTTTTCGACCATTCGTATCGGTCTCCCCATCGCAAAGCGACGAGGAGTCATCATCCCCTGCACCTGTCCAATATGTGGCAAGTTCCTCATCCAAGAGGACCAACGGGCCTCCAGCGGACGTAATCCACTTCAAAACATCGTTCCGCATATCCGGTAACCTCCAGCTCTCACCTGAACCATCGTGAATCGAAAGATATCGAAGAATGCTCGCATTAACCAATCCTAGCTGGGTCGGTCAACGTCTTTTGCTGAAATGAGCTCTAATGTCACCACCCTGGCGTTGACTGCACTTAAGACAGTGCGGATAGCCTCGCTGCGTGTCTGGCTTGAATGCGCTCGGCGGCTGGTGATCCAAAACCCAGTTACCGCTCTTTGTGCCAGGGTCAGGGGTTCCGCACGTGTGACAGCCATATTGATCCCCCGCCCTGTTTACGGCCCGCTGTTGCTCAGCGGTAGGCCGACCAGGCCCGTCAACAGGCACAGACTCTCGGGCATACGGTCCGGGCTTTGCGGTGGGCGGGAGCCCTGAAGTCTCTGCGCTCGCCCCAGCTCCCGTTGAGCCCGAATACCCGTTTCCTCTCCCAGCGCTAGCAGAGGCCCCAGCCCCGGCTTCAGCTTCGGCGGCCGCCCTGCCTTCCGCTCCAGCGGCGGCTAATTCGGCCTCCACCTCTGGCGCAAGGTACGGCTCAGCAACCATCGCGATAACTTGTAGAGCAATACCGGTGTAAATCCCGTATCTATACGAGCAGTCGCTGAATGTTATACCACCCCAACTCAGCATCTCCCGAAAAGACGGTGGCGGGCCGCCCAAACCAAACCTGGGCCCGCTGTCCAAGATGCCTGTACCCCACCCCAGGAGGTCTCTTCCGGAAATCAGGCCATACGGATCATTAAAGCTGATTGGGTTGTTCACCGCATAAGCGTAGACATTGAGTCCGCCCAATAACCCAATCGGATCCTCGCTGATGAAGCGCTGCGAGGACGGCGAATAGTAACGCGCGCGATAGTAATACAAACCTATGCCGTCGTTCTCTCTGCCGGTGTACTGAGATGGATTGCTGCTGGCAGTCCCGGTGATCCCGGTAGCGCCAAACGGCTCGTAGGTGTATTCAGTCTGAACAACGCCGCTCGAATCGGTCAACGCAATCGGTGAACCTAACGCGTCTACAAGTGGAGACCTCGTGCCTGACGCGTCGGTGCGTCCAAAGAACTCGTCAAGTCCGCCACCGAGAATGTTTGCGCTAGCCGAACCGCCCACCTGCTCCTGAACTACGTTGTCTCCGTTGTACAAGAGCGCGGTGGTAACTCCATTGATCGTCCTGCTGATCCGACGACCAACTGCGTCGTACTGGAAACTTGCGTTCAAAGCGGAGCCGCTGATCGAAATCAACTGGTCTCGCGCATTCCAGGTATAATTGTTAACTCCGTCACTGGTGAGGTTCCCGTTCAGATCGTAGCTCTGCGATTGACCACCGAAAGCTGTTTGCCGATTCGCGTCGTTGTAGCTCGCCGTTGTAACAGTCGCGGGCAAGCTTGTTCTCGCATAGCTCCCGCCGAATCTTATCCGGCGTCCCGCTGCATCGTATCCGTAGGTCAGGTTCCCCAGCACCACACCACTCTTCTTGTAAGTGATCGCGGTCAAGTGTGAGGCGTCGTCGTAGCCGTATTCAGTGACGACCCCATTTGAAAGCGTCTGGGAAGTCGTACGTCCAGCGTGGTCATACGCGAAGTTGACGGTGTTCGAGCCCTGCGTGATTTGAGTCAAGCGATTCGCGTTGTCATAGGCATAGTTGACGACCGACTGCCCGGGCACGGTGAGGCTCGTCAACCGGCCGCCGTTGTCGTAAGCGTAGCCGATCGCGACGAGTGAGGTTGTTTCGCTTGTCAGCCTATCGAGATCGTCGTAACCATAGCTGATGGTTCCCGATACAGAGTCGACGATCTGTGTGACGCGATTTGCCGCGTCGTAGGTGTAGACGATTGTTGACGAGTCGCCATATGTCACCAGCGTCAACCGGTTCAACGAGTCGTAGGTGTAGCTTGTTACCTGACCCTTGCGATCGGTCGACTGATGGATGTTCCCGTCAAGATCATACTGATAGCTCTCGGAATGAAGAACGGGATCGGTTCGCGTAGCGGCGCGGTCCTGGTTGTCGTACGTGTAGCTGAGGATCTTACCTCGCGGGTCAGTCAGGCTGAGCAGGTTGCTGTTTGCATCGTATGTGAAACTGGTAACTCCTTGAAGGGGGTCAGTTGCATTAAGCGGACGATTCAGCGCGTCCCACTGATACCGAACAGTATGGCCTAGCGCATTGCTAATGCTTGTGACTCGTCCCGCGGCGTCGACAAAGCGCGTAATGCTCTGCCCGAGGGGGTTTGTATGACGAACGAGATCTCCACCCTCGTAGGCGAACTGTGTCGTCTTTCCCTCGGCGTTGGTGTAGCTGATCGGCAGGCCCGCAGTGTTGTACGCATATGTGCCCTGGTTGCCAAGCGGGTCTGTTAGGCTGATCAGATTCCCACCGCTGTCGTAAGCCAAGTTCGTCGTGTGATTCAGAGGGTCAGAGATGCTGGTCAGTTGATTGAATGTCGACTCGTAGGTGAAGCTCGTGGTGAGCGCGTTCGCAGTGTCGGCCAGCCGAGTAATCGTACTGGTATTGCCGAACGAGTCGTAGGTTGCATCGGTCTTTCTGCCTAGAGCGTCAGTCACCCTCAGCATGAAGTTAGTGCCTGACTGGAGCTCGTAGGTATAAGCCTGTTGTACGCCGGAGCCTAAGGCCAGTGTCTCGCCAGTCGCAAACCCATCGTTGTTGAACGTGACTCGGCGCACGGCGCCTCTGGGTGTTGTCACATCGGTCTGAGTGACTTTGCTACCGTTAAGGGTGTAAGCGAACTGGTACACTCCCCCATCCGGCTGCGTCTGAGTGCTCACCCTGCCGTTCGTATCATACTGATTTGTTAGATAGACGGTCCCTTTCGCATTTCGAATCGTCAACATTCGATTCGCTGCGTCATAGGTGTACTGTGTAACTCCGCCGACGGCGTCGGTTACCTGAGTTAACCGGCCGCTTCCGTCGTATGCGTAGTTGACTGTTCGACCTATGTTGTCTTTAGCCTGAGTGATATGAAAGTTCGCATCATATGTGAACGTTACCCAGCGTCCGTTTGGAGACACGATCCTGGTGATCCGGCGGCTCTGAAGCGTACCCGTAAAGTCGTTTGTACGCACCACAGACAGCTGATTCCCGTTTCGGTCGATAATCGCCACCAGCGGCGCCGTTTCCCTTTGATCGACCGTGAAACGATACACGGTCCCGTCTTTCAACCTCAGATCCCAGCGCTTTTCTGCCACTCCTCCCACGCTTTCATAGTAGGTCAGGGTCGACTTGTAAAATTGCGTCGGGGTTGAGGTAGCTTCCATTATCGCGCCGCTCGGTCCACTACCCGGGGAGAATCGGTTGAATCGAATCTTACCTCCGTCGGGCAGAATCAAGTCCGCGTATGTGTAGTAAGTCTGATCGCCGACCAGGAACATCTCATAAGGGTGTCTTGTTCCGCTGCCGAAGGGCCGCCACTTCGGATCGTTCGGTCGATATATCCGAGTGAGCGATATAGGGATTGTGTCCGGCAACACAAGATCGGTTTGCTGGTATACAAAGAGACCCGTGCCGAGGTTCACAGGATCGCCGTCATTGGAAGGGTCCTGCGGTCCGTCAGGCTCCGTGGGACTTCCAATCGAAGCACAAGTGAATAGGCTGATGGTTACGCCCGGATCGGGGACTATTTGCTTCCCGTCGGCAGTGACCGTGCCGCTCCCGTAAGTGAACCAGCCCACTCCGTCTGCAGCGTAGCTCCTGAAATCTATCCTTGTGCCTGCGGGCACTTTCTCATAGTTCGGAAAAACCAGTTTGATTCCGGGGCTTAGCGTTACATCTGTCGATTCGATCTTCGTTCCACCCAATTGCAACGTGAAGAACATCGGAAATTTCACACCCGGCGGCCCAGGGAATGGCCCCCGATCGAGTGGCACCGGTGTGATCGTTATTGTCGTGAGGGGATTTCCATCAAAGTCACGAAGAACGCTCTTTGGCGGTATATGAACCTCGAGCCCTGGGAGCAACGGTGTAGTCGCGACGACTTCTTTCTTTGTAGGCGAGGCGATCTTGATTTCGTGCTTCGTATCAAGCATAGGCATCCAGATCGTAAAAGGCAGCACATTAGTCTCATTGCTCTTAGGGACATCGATAGCAATCATGAACAGGCCATAAGTTTCTTTTCGAGTGCTGGCAGGGCGGCAATCCACTATTAACATTCTCCTGCCTGCTTCGATCTCAGTGAGCACAAATCGGCCGGTCTCATCGGTCGCCGTGGAGCGGTTTCCAATCCGCATTGTCACTCGTTCGAGTGGCCAGCCATCTATTCGCAGGACTTGTCCCGAAAGAGAAGTGAGCCCTTGAGGGCCCTCGAGTGGCGGAAGATTCTGCCAGGTAGAGGGTGGATATCCACTGGTCCAATTGCCATTGAAGTTGTCGTCGCCTGGCACCCATACCCGGCCTCTCGGTATCGCCGACAAAGTCGTGAACTGTATGTCCTTTTGCTCAATGAGGGATCCGGCAACATCCGAAGCGCCAGCCAAAGACAACGTGTAGGTCACGCCTGGCAGAAGCGGCAATCTGGGTGTAACAAAAGCCAGCATCCCGCCCTCTGCTGGTATTACCTTCGTTTCGACTCGACCTTGAGGTCCTGCGATCAAAACAGTGCTTCCATTCAAGGTGTCGACGCGCAATGCTTTGGAAAAGCGCAAGGCGATGAAGCTATCCACTGGCACATTGACGGCGTCATCCTGGGGAATAGAAGCTTCCAACGTTGGATTGGCGCTTGATGCCTGAAGACTCGTTTCTGAGATCTCTTGAGCTTTGATGAATCGCCGCGTTTGCGGATCAAAGAGCTCACCATTATTGCCAGAGATTCCGTTGTTATCAGAACCGTCAGAAAAGAGCACCATCCCATTCGGTAGCAGGGCGGCTGTGTGATTGTAGCGAGCTTTGCGAAGTTTGCTCCGCGAAGCAACTGCCCTGGTTCGAAAGTCCCACAGTTCGGCTTCTCTTAATGGAACGCCTTCGCTCGAGAGTCCGCCGGCAATCAGCACCAAACCCTCGGTGAGAAGAGTAGCTGTATGATATACGCGAGGCGTTAGCGAATGTCCGGATTGTGACTGTGTGGATGCCAGGAATTCAGAAGCGCTTATATCGGGTTTGAAAATCTCAGCTTGCTCAACCACCTCGCCGTTTGCACCGATGCCGCCGACGATCAAGACGTTACCGTCTGGCAGCATCGTAGCGGAATGCCAGGCTCTGGGAAGTCGAAGCCTGGCGGACAATTCCCCGATCGACGCTATCGATGTCGGACCGTCGTGATCAAGTCCACCAACCTTTAAGAGTCGGCCGTCAGGCAGTAGAGTGATGGTTTGCCCTGGGAGGCTACCGACTGAGTTAGCTGTTTGAGTCGGTTTCTTGGACAGGAGCTTCGAAGAGAACGGTAACCGAGCTGACTTTGAGGCCTCCAGCTTTACGTCATTACTCCGTAGAGTGGCCATTCGCGATTTAGAAGGCACCGAGCTTCGGATGGTAGCGGCTAACGGTATCTGCGGCGCGGCTCCGAGCACAATCGCCAGCGTTACACTCAATCCGAATGTAAATCGCTTCTTCATCTTATTCTCTCCGTTTCATTCACCGTTATGAACGCCCAATTCTAAGTTCGATCGCGATCCCTTGAAATGCTTCCTCATCGCCAACTACTCAAGGGCTGGTTACGCTCACGTTCATCGAGCCTACGTTGGCTCCACTCGGATCGATGGTAATCGAGAATGTACCAGTCACCGACAACGTTTGTGTCGCAAGGTTGAAGCTGGCGCTGCTGGAAGTCGTGGTCGTAAGCGTTGTGCCATCCGGCTTGAGCAACTTAACCGTGACACTCCCCATGGTGTTGCCCGTAACGTGAACTGTGACTTGTTGCCCGGATGTGCCGCTGAAAGTCACGGTTGCATTCTGTCCGGGCACGCTGGTAGTTACACCCAGGGCCGACCCGCCGATCGTGATACTCCCGGTAGGATCTGCAGGAACATCGTACAGTGTCAGCGTCATGCTTCCGGTATTGGTATTGTTCGGATTGATTAGGATGGTGTACGTCCCGTTCACTGGCAACGTTCTAGGATCGATGAATGCGCTGCTAACATTCGAGACAAGCGTTGAGGACCCCAACACCGATCCGTCGGGTTTGTAGAAATCCACATAGCTGCTAAAGATTGTGATGCTGGTCATGTTTAGGCTCACCCTCTGGTTTGCAACTCCGCTGAACGTAATGCTGGCACTCTGTCCTTGAGTCGGAATTGTGACCGCGACCGAGGAGCCTCCGGGACTAACCGCCCCGGTCACGTCGGTGCAATCATTGAGCGTTAGTGTAGCATTGCCAGTTCCGGTGACTTGGGGATTAACCACGATTGTGTACGTACCAGCTACCGGCAACGTTTGCGTGTCAATGAATACGCCGCCGCTCCCAAATGACCATGAACCAAATGAAGACCCATCCGGCTTTAAAAGACTGAGGGTAGAGCTGCCAGTAATACTGACTGCAGTGACGTTGATGCTGATCTTTTGGCCCGCTGACGAACTGAATGTGAGGCGGGCGTTTTGACCCGGTGAAGTAATGTTGACGGTTACTGGAGAACCACCCACGGAGATCGTTCCTGTAAAATCCGCCGTATTATAAAGGTTCAATGTTAGGTTTCCAGTGTTATAGACACTGGGATCGACAAAGACAGTGTAAGTACCCGCAACCGGAAGCGTGGTGTTGTCGATGAAAACACCGCTGGTACCGAAGCCCGCGGATGTCAGCGTTGTCCCATCAGGTTTTTTGATATAGACAGTACCACCCGCTACGGTGACACTGGTCACGTTCAGACTGATCTGCTGGCCTACAGCACCACTAAATGTGTAGCTTGCATTCTGTCCGGGGGTATTGATTACAACTGGTACAGATGAACCGCCGGGCGTTATTGAGCCGGCGATATGTACCACGTTGTAGAGAGCTAGTGTCGCGTTACCGGTGTTCGTCGTCGTTGGGTCGGCTAAGATCGTGTAGGTGCCAGGTGATGGCAACGTGGTAGCATCCAGCCATCCTCCACTACTGGAGTTTATTGTGAATGAAAGAAGCGTAGTACCGTTAGGGTTGAAAATGTAGACGGTCGTAGTACTGCCGATAGTGACGCCGGTGACCCTGAGGCTAATGATCTGACCAGTGGCTCCTGCAAACGTAAGCCTGGCGTTTTGTCCTGGAGTCGTCAGGGTCGCCGTTACCGAGGATCCGCTCGGCGAGATAGTGCTCGTGAAGTCCGGCGCTACATCATATAGTGTGAACGTGGCAGCGGCAGTTCCGGTGGCCCAAGGAGCGAGCATGATCGAGTAGGTGCCCGTAGAAGGCAAGACGGTCGCGTCGATTCTGTTCGCATTCGAGAATGATATTGTGACCGATGTTAGAAGGGTGCCATCCGGGTTGTATATATTTACGTACGCATTGCTTTGGGCAGACACACCGGTTATGTCCAGGTAGATGCGCTGTCCCTGGTTGCCATCGAACAACCTCAACCCAATCTTGCCTGCGGTGTTGACTGAGACACTGTTCGATCCACCTCCGATCGTCATTCGACCAGTCGTGACGACATCAGCTGCCGTGTAAGGCGACGGAGGAACAAAGAAATCTGCTGTGCTGGTAGCCTTACCTGCCGGCGTTGTCACCGCTATCCGACCGGAGCCAGATTGTGGGACGGTCGTCGCGATGCTAGTGGTGGTGGATGAGGTGACTGTCGCGTTGACTACATTAAATGAGGGGCGATTGTTGGCAGCGACAGCGTTGAAGTTCGTTCCGTTGATAGTGACCGACGTGCCGGGCACTCCAATGGCCGGTGTGAAATCGCTGATCGTTGGCGCACCTGCAGTGCCGCTTGTGACTGTGAAAGAGGTCGCACTGGTGACAGAGCCGACTGGCGATGTAACCGAAATCGATCCGGTCGTCGCGCCTGCAGGCACGCTAGTTACAATTAGATTGGTGCTTGATGCTGTAACACTTGCAGCAACTCCATTAAATGTGACTGTGTTTTGGCCAGCAGTTGCGCTGAAGCCCGCGCCGTAGATTGTAACCAAGCTGCCAACCGGCCCGCTGCCTGGACTAAACTGAATGATTGAAACCTGACTTGGTACCTGGCGCGAAATCGATAGAAGGTTGCCGACGGCGTCATATGCATACGTTGCGGCATTGCCATCCTTGTCGATGGTTGCGACGAGCCGGCCCAAGTCATCATAGACGTAGTTGATAGGCACCGGTAAATTGATGTTCAGTGTAGTTGTCGCTCCATCAGTTACGGAGATACCGCTTTGAGTTACAGTCTCATATCCTGCCGCAGATATCTCGATGGTGTACGTACCGGTATTTAGTCCGCCTATTGAATAATCCCCCGTGGCGTTACTCGTCGCCGCTCCAACGATTGAAGTGCCTTGATAAGCCTTTACCGCCGCACCCAATATTGCAGTCGTTCCGTCTGTGCGCGTGACCTTGCCCGAAATTGCGCCGGTTGCGATGGCGGTTATTGCGACCGATATCTCGTTTTTACAACTTACGGGACGGGAGTTTGCGTAGGCGGAGAGTGGACAGACGATGACCAGCACGATAAAGATCGCGGATCGGGGACCGAATGACATTTTCTTCTCCGTGGGACGCCCAAAGAATCAAGGGCAATCATCTCGTCGGTTCCGATTAAGCAGCCTCCGTTGTGCGGCAAAAAGAAGACGGCAGAGCAAGCGCGAAGAATCCAACGGATCTTTACAACTTATTCGAATACTCGGTGAGGCCGGGACAACCTGAGAACTGTAACATTAATACCAGTGCAGCGGCGTAGAGAATATCACAGAAGGAGAAAGTGTCAACGAAAATCTTAAGGAATCCTCCAGATCGATGAAATTTTCATCGCAAGTGGGCAGGTAACGACAGCGGATAATTGAAGACCGTAGTGACCATCCGCAGGCCCGCTATTAATTACATTAAGGAGACGCAAGATTTTCAGACCACAGTGTAGCAGGGATCACAGACTTCTTGCCTTTAGATAATGTAATGTACTCTCGCCCTTTGCCGAACCGGCATACCATCGACGCTGGCCGAATGGTCGGGTGCACATGCTCAGGTTGTTTGATGACAAAAAAATATTAATAAGCAGTAGGGTTAATTTGTTGGTTCCCTCCCACCTTGTAACCATCCGTTAAGCCTCTCTGTGATTAGTTCATATGTTGAAGTTCAGATGATCAAGCTAACGTGAGCCCCAAAGTGGGTCCTTAATGCACGCCGCTCTTATTGGCGTGTGTACTAATTTTCGAGAGCGTAACTGGCTAGGTCGTGGTGTGCCTACACCACGCATTCCGGCCAGCTCTGCAGTTCTCGCAAGTATTCGGAGGAGTAATCTGTGTCGTTATCAGGTCGCGTAACAAAGAAAGTATTTCAGTCGAGCATTCGCATTGTTGTTATTCTCAACATCATATCTTTAATAGTCAGCCTTTCTCCGGTTCAAGCAGAAGTTGCCGGCACTTACGCGCGCCATGCGCTACATTCAGCTTTTGCGCGATCAGTAAACACAAATCACCAACCCGCAAAAGCGCAGGATTTCGCTGCTACACGATTCGAAGATCCTTCGCGAAACGCCGATCGAGTAACACACTTCAGGCTGTGTCCTCGACATCTGTCGTTATACGTCGGTGAAGCGTACACGCTCGTGCCGGTCCCTCTGGGTACCAGCAACGAAGTCGTGCACGGCGTGGCTACTCGCTGGAGCGCCAATGACCCGAATGTTGCGACAGTGACATCGTTGGGGGAGGTCGACGCGATTGCACCGGGACACACCTTGGTAACAGTCCAGGCTGGATCAGGTCGCGCGACGGTCGCTGTTGAGGTGCGTGAAGGCGCGCGGCCCAGACAAAGCGATCTTGAGTTTGATCTGGAGCATGCGGGGGATTGCAACAATCCCGAAGCGACAAGTGACGAAGGCGCACAAGCAAATTTCCCCGACAATTATTCAGCGCCTAACGACGAGTCGTCCGTAGCGGAAAACTCGCTCACTGACAGTCTGTCCTCGACACAACCGGAAATTTCAAAACCGCAAAAAGGCGATGACAGTCAGATCGAATCGCAGCATCTAAGTAATGGGCGTCTGGCCGTTAACGAGCGGGCAAAGGGCCAGAGCTTGTCAAACCTCGCACGTCCCGCTGCTGCGTGTTTCAAAAAAAGACGGACGCGAACCCGTTCCCGTAGCTCTCCGAGCCGCCTCGCCTCGCACTGCCGCCGCAACCAAGAAGATCTTTGGCAGGGGCTTCTTTTACATCAACGATCCGATCGACGGCTCAAGCGTCGATCCGTTCTCAGCAGCAGCTACCGCGCCTTATAACGCGGTCGGAAGTCCCAGGTTCGGGGCTGAGGAAAACTCTGAGGTTGGCGCCGCAAAGACGAAGAACACTTTGGGCAGCTACAGCTTTCAGTTCACTGCTCCAATATTGAGTCTCGGAGCGCGAGGCGTCGGTACCGCGTTAGGTTTGGTCTACAATAGCAGGTTGTGGGAAAAGAACACGAGCAGCATGACCTTCAACTACAACAAGGGTTGGCCCGCCGCCGGCTGGAGCATCGGTTACGGACGCATCATCCAAAATTATGACAACACTGGTACCGGAGACCAATCCGGCAGCGGCTCATCCAACGCGCCCGGGAACTATCTCCTGGTGCAGCCGGATGGAAGCCGCATACTCCTGCAACAATATTATGACTCACCATCTGCTCGCTGGCTCCATAAGTCAACTGACGGCACTTTCATCACTTTCAATCTTCTAAACGGCAAGCTGCGGTATCCGGACGGCACGCTCGTCAAATATGACATCCTGGACAACAACCGTTTGCTCCCAAAGAGCATACGAACCAGGAACGGCGATCAGACCACTATTAGCTATAAAACCTTTGTGAAGGACCAGCAAGAACCAAATAACTTCAAGTACCGTTGGGCCATAAACACCATCACCGACAGTCTGGGCCGGGTGATCCAGTTTCACTACTACGGCGAGAAGGTAGGCGGCCAAGTGGTTCCTGGATATGAAGCCGACTCTAATGAAAGACCCGACGATGCGCTAGCCGCGATCACCGTTCCAGACTTCGGCGGCAGCGGCAATCGAACACTGGTCAAACTCTACTATCAAAACATTACGCTAACCTATAACTTCAGCCTAACTGTAGACTCGACCAGCAATCCGGCGTCGGGCTCGACGTTGACCGTGTTGAAGCGAATTTATTATCCCGCGACCGGGACCGGATATTTGTTTCCCGAGTACAGCAACTACGGGATGATTCGTTACATATCGACTCGGAATACAATGAACGGACCAAATCCAGACGGCGCCGAGATCGCTTATACCAAGTACACCTTCCAGGACACCGGCACCCTGAGCGATTCTCCTCAGTACACGACCCGCAGCGAGTGGTGGCAAGGTAAGACCGATGATAATGGCAACCCGACCAGTTCGCCCACAAATTACAATTACTCGCGAACCGTGGACAATGGTCTGCTCACCGAAACGGATACGGTCAGCTATCCAAACGGTCTACAGGTAGATACGGTGTCGGACAACAACCCGAGCAGCTTTACTTATGGCAAAGTGCTGTATGCATATTACAAAGACGGAGCTACCACCCTGCGCGAGATCGACAACACTTACACAACGCCTGCGGACGGAGGCATACAACTCTCGCAAGTCATCACGATCGATGATGCGCAGCAGAAGGCCAAGGTCTCCTATGATTTCGGGAACTATGGCAGGGTCACGAACTTATACGAGTATGGGTTCAAGTCCGGCACGTGGACAGTGAAACGGCGAACCGCGTATCAATATTCGGATGACACTAATTATCTGGCGGGTAATCTGGTCCGGTTGGTGACCGAGGTCGATGTTTATGACGCTCGCGCCGACAATGACAACACCAATGACGTCCTGACGGCAAAAACGGTCTACATTTTGGACAACTATGCGGTGAAAGGTGGGATGGAATATTACGGGCTGAGTTCCGCGAGTTACCCACCGAATCACGATGCCGCCTTCGACCAGAACAACATATACAGAGGCAACGTTACCGGAGTGCAAACTTTCAGCAGCATAAGCCCGGCAGTTTCTACCACGCGCTATACAAAGTTTGATATTTTCGGGAACGCGGTAAACGCTGACGTTAGCTGCTGCCAGGTCAAGAATTTCGCTTTCAACTCATCGAACTACTGGTCGCAGCCGGTTTCTACGACCGACGGCACTGCGGGAGTAGTGCCGTTCTTGACGACAAATTATCAGTACGATTTCAGCACAGGGCTTGTGACTCAGACCACCAACCCAAGCAATCTGACCACCTCGTTCGGATACGATGGTGCGTTGAGAGTGTTGACGGTGACTGCGCCGAGCGGAGCGGTAACTACTACAACACCTGACCGGGATGCGAATGGCAACGATCAGCTCGCCTACAGCCAACAAATCAGTTACACCGAAAACGCTTCGAACAAAGTGATCACCAATAAGAGCTGGTTTAACGGAGCGGGTAATGTATTGAGATCCGGAACCGGCGCAGGCTCCTCTCCAACCAGCTTCGACACGGTTGCAACGGTGTATGACTCCATGGGGCGCTCGTTAAAGCAATCGAACCCATACTCCGGAGACTCGTCCGGCAACGGATCGCCTTCCTACTGGACTACGAATACCTACGATAAGTTGTCGCGGGTGACGCAGGTAACTCTGCCTGACAATCAGACCGTGCGCACCAGCTACAGCGGATCAACGGTGACGGTGACCGACCAAGTCGGCCGTCAGCGCCAGAGTACCGCTGACGGACTCGGTCGGATGACCAGTGTTGTGGAACAAAACCCTTCAACCGGCGGCGTGCCTGATCCCCTAAACTTTCAAACGACTTATTCCTATGATGTGCTCGATAACCTAACCCAGGTGAATCAAGGCGGGCAGCTCCGTACTTTCGTTTACGACGCGCTCTCTCGTTCGACGAGTCAAACGACTCCAGAGGCAGGGACGGTGACATTCACCTATAATGATGCATCAGAGGTATTGAAGCGAACCGATGCTCGCGGAGTCGAAACTCATTACAAATACGACTCGCTGAACAGGCCCGTTCAGGTCTGGTACACAGGAGTTGGAGGAGACGATGCCGGAACGACTCGACCGGCACTTCCTTCTGGCGTGGCTGCAACTTCTGACGTGACGATCAGTTATAATGCCTACACCTCTTCGCAATATGGAAACGGCCAGGTGAATCAGGTCACTGATCAAGCAGGAAACGAGACCTATGTTTATGATTCGCTGGCTCGGCTTTTGCGCAAGACACGAGTCATAGACACGCAGAGCTACCAGACGGAATATCTCTACAACACTGCAAATCAGATGACCACACTGATTTATCCTTCCGGTAAGCGCGTGCGAACAAATCATGACTCGCTCGGCAGAACGAGCGGCCTCGACAAAGTGGATTCAGTGGGTGGCGTGCTGTCGAGCTATATG
>Ga0126384_10000965_pt1 | contig 16682 bp, 11 predicted proteins | sample PanSoiMetPlot_36_FD_92543 | JGI IMG/M metagenome (GOLD analysis project Ga0126384, IMG submission 92543) | Tropical forest soil microbial communities from Panama - MetaG Plot_36 | ecosystem: Environmental > Terrestrial > Soil > Tropical forest > Bulk soil | place: Panama | collected 2016-02-17 | reverse complement strand
TACGGGTATCGTGGAGACGATTCTCACGCTGGCCCAAAAACTCGGCAAGAAAGCTGTAGCCGAGGGTGTTGAGACGGAAGATCAGGTAGCGGCTCTCGTCGCTCTCGGATGCAATTATGGCCAAGGGTATCTGTTCTCGAGGCCTCTGGCATCTGCGGAAGCTGAAAAACTGATCATGAAGGATGGGGCGCTCGATGGCGCCGGCGAGCCTGTATCCCCAGATGTCAGCGTCACCAATGAGGCTTACGCAATGTAGTTTGGTCTTATCGGAAGTGACTCGGTGGCGGTGGCGGATACATTGACTGCACGGGCGTTAACCCAAACACTTGCTGATAAGCGCAAGCTGAAGCTGCGAATGTGACCGGCATCACCAGGAAGACTCCTAGATAACAACAAAGCAATCCTGCGATTCCCAGTGCGAAACTAAGAAGCAGCAGTCCTGCTAACGCGCCAAAGTTTGCCCACCCAGCCTTCACACTGAGCTTAACTGCTTCAGTGCCGGACAGTCTTCGGTCCACAATCAGCGGATAGGCAAAACTAAACAGGACCGTTAGTCCCAGCATCATTGCTGCCATCACTATTCCCACCAGAATGATCATCGCAATAAAGGCTGCGGGAAGACCGTTGCCGTGCGCGTCTGCGGTCACAACGAGGATCGCTCCAGAAAACACAAACATGCCACCAACCACGGCAAAGATCGCGAAGACAGGAAGCAGGTGCAGCAACAATGCGATGAGGCTCTGTCCAAAGAACTCGAAACCTTCGAAGAGCGTTGAGAACTCGAGCGGCACACCTCGCATTCGCCGGAAGAGAGCTAGATAGAGTCCGCACATCATTGGCGGCAGCAAAACTCCCATCGGTGCAATCTGGCCGATCAAGAGCGCCACAACAGTCATGCCCAGAAATAACCAGTACTCGTTCTTTATTAGCTCCCATCCGGCTTTGAGACACTCAACCGGCTGGACCGCGTTCGGCGAGAAGTCGGAAGAAACGTAAAGTGGCATAGATGAGATTAGCTTAAGCCAGTCAGTTTGTATGTAAGCCGAAAAGAAAGTCCCTGAGTAGATTCAGAGACACCTGCAAGCGATAGTTGCTGGTGGATCGAATGTCGTTGATAGGCGCCACCTCCTTCGACAGCTCTTGCACCGCTTGTTCGATTATTGTCCTATCGACTGTAAGGTGACGCAGCAGTGCCTCGGTTCGAATGCAGCGCAGTGGTATGGGCGCAACACTGCCCAAAGCAATACGCACGTCCTCAATCCGTTTACCGTCGAGTTGGGCCAATCCAGCGAAGCAGACCTTGGAAATCGCCTGTGCTTTTCGAGTGCCGACCTTCCGGTAGTACTGCCTTCGTGGCTGGTCGCTGCGTTTCATGCGAATGCGTGACAGTAGTTCATCCGGCCGAATGATCATTTCCTTGTAGCCCGTATGGAAGCCGAAATAAGGAATCCAGTGCGAACCGTTGCGTGAAATGAGCTCGAGCTCAGCATCGTAGGCTAATAACGCAGGCGGCGAATCGGCAGCCGGCGAAGCATTGACGATGTTTCCGCCGAGCGTTCCCCGATTCTGAATCGCAAGTCCTCCAGTTTCGGCGGCTGCCTGACAAAGCATCGGAAATTCTTCGCGCAGCAGCGGGTGCTTTTGGATTTCAGTGTAGGTAGTGAGGGCGCCAAGACTAACGTGATCGGCAGTTACTTCAATGCCTTTCAATTCGCTTAGGTTCCAGATGTTGATGTAATTGTGGTGGACCAGCGTGCCCGCTTCGAGCAGCACCATCAGATCCGTTCCACCGGCGAACGGCCTCCATTTACCGGGCTCACGCGCAAGCAGCTCGAGCGCTTCATCTAAAACGCGCGGCGTGTGTAACTGGTAACTGGGAACGTAAGCTCTCATCTTTGTGATGGCTTCACTGGATCAGGGAGCGAGGTGTTTTTGTCGTCGAATTTATTTTGCCGTGGCTTCTGATCGATGATTTTGGCTTTGCTTAAAGACACGCAGAGCCGTCGGAGTTGCGAAACGCGCTTGAGCCTTGTCGTAACGGCGTGAGCAGACATATCAACCGGCATTGGTCTCGTCCTTTCTCAACACTGATATGTCATCAAGATCCTGTCCACTGCTTCTCAATTCTTTGAGCTTGATCAATCCATCGCGGGAAACGACCGACATCCTACCGTGTTCCCAGACTGCTGAAACTCGGGACTCCCAAATAGGAAGTATTTCCGGCGTGACCAGAAGCATATCAAGTGATAGAAGGTCACCGGATTCGGAATCAATTTTAGACACGCGTCGAATCTCGATGGCTCCTTTTGCGAAGCTCAAATCCCTTCCTCGAATTGAATAGCCCGCTGAGCTAGCGATGCTAATTACCTTCTCAAGAGACTCCGGACGAATTAACAGATCAATATCAACTGTTGCTCGAGGTCGACTATGTATAGCCATTGCCAACCCTCCGCAAACAGCGTAGTCAATCTCCGCTTCCTGAAGAAGAGAAATCAGCCCGCGGAACTCTTCATAAAGGTCGATCATCGATGTTTAAGGTTTCCGGATTGCCTTAACTACCGACTCAAAAATCTTCATGTAGCCCGTGCAGCGACAGAGATTGCCGGCCAGTCCCGTGCGAATATCTGCTTCACTGGGATTCGGGTTCCTTTCCAGCAGATTGACTGCCGCCAAAACCATCCCGGGGGTGCAGATCCCGCACTGTGCTCCGCCGCAATCAATGAATGCCTGCTGCACCGCGTGAAGCTGATGCTCGCTGGCGACTCCTTCGATGGTTGTTATCTCAGTGCCCGCGACCTGGATTACGGGCACCAGGCAACTGTTCACGAGTTGACCGTTTAAGAACACAGAACAAGCACCGCATTCACCTTCGCCGCAGCCTTCCTTCGTTCCGGTCAAACTCAACTGTTCGCGCAGCACATCGAGCAGACGTTCCATCGGATAAACGCGCATAGTTTCACGACGACCATTCACCGTCGCTTGTAGCTCAATTTTTTCCGCGCCAGGCTCCATGAGTTATCCGTTAAGTATCAGTTTCCTTCAATCGATCCATCATCATCTCGGGCATCAGAGGAATCTGATTGAAGCTTACTGCTGTCGCGTGCTCAATTGCATTCAAAATTGCCGGCGCCGGTCCGTCCATAGGCAGCTCGCCGATGCCCTTCGCTCCGCCGGGCCCGTAAGCATAAGGGTTTTCTTCAAAGAAGACTCGAATGGGAGGAATGTCCACGGGTGTGGGAATAATGTAGTTGGTCATTTGATTGTTAGCCATGCGGCCATTTTGCCAGACTACATTTTCGAACAGCGTGTAGCCGATCGCCTGAGCCACGCCACCTTCGATCTGGCCCGAAGCCATTGTCGGATTTATGACCCGGCCAACTTCCTGAAGCGCCAAGAAATCATCGACGTGCGCTTCATACGTAAGTAGATCGACGGAAACTTCAGCCACATAAACTGCCCAGGCATAGGCACCGTACGCATCGCCCTGGTACTTCTCGTCATCCCAAAGAATGCCTGGAGGCGGTTCATACCTGCTGAAGGATTTCAATGCCCCAAACTGCCTGATGTATTCGGAGCAAGCCTTTTGGAATTCTGACTGCGTATAGCCTTCCGTCAACAACCCGCTGCCGATCAAGGTCTGTTTCAAACCCAGAACGGCGGATTCGATCAACTTGCCTACGACCATGCATGTTCGCGAAGCGACGGTCGGGCCACTGTTGGGCACGTGGCTCGTGTCCGGCTGCGCTACTTCGATCAAATCGAAGTCCAGACCAAGCGCGTCCGCTGCAATCTGAGTAAAGATCGTGTTCGTTCCCTGGCCAATCTCGGTGCTGGCTGCCAGCAACCGTACCTGCCCCTGCTCAGTCGCTTCAGCTCCGACGACGGATGATAGATAGACTTCGCCCGAACCAGTGAAACCAGCGCCGTGCATGAAGGTGGCTAAGCCGATTCCTTTCCTCAAGGTTCTCGACTGTTGCGTTGCTTCAGCGTTCTCGCGTGAGAAGCGCTCGCGTTTAGCCGAGTAATCAGTAATCGCCATGGCGCGATTCAATAAACTTTCGAGATCAACCCGCTCGCGAATCACCTGGCTCGTAGCTGTTGTTTCGCCTTCGTGAATGAAATTGCGTCGTCGTAACTCCTCGGCACTCAAGCCGACCGTCTGAGCTATCTTGTCCAGCTGGCGTTCCAGCGCAAAGATACTTTGCGGCGCGCCGAATCCTCGAAACGCGCCATGCGGTGGAAGATTAGTCGCCATCGCCTGGCTGCGAATTCGTATGTTAGGACAGAAGTAAGGACCAGCCGCGTGAATCGTTCCGCGTGAAAGTACCACTGGAGAAAGCGTGCAGTACGCGCCGCCGTCGATTACAAAATCGATCTCCATAGCCAGCAACTTGCCGTCCTTGGTGACAGCCGTTCGATGCCGAGTCCTCGAAGGATGCCGCTTAGTAGTAGCGACCATATCTTCAGCGCGGTCATACATGAGCTTGACCGGTTTGCCGGATTTCCAGGCGAGCAGCGCCGCGTGTCCCGCGATCAGTGATGGATATTCTTCCTTGCCGCCAAAGCCTCCGCCCGTCTCCGTCTGAACCACTCGAATTCGATCTTCCGGTAAATTAAAAAGTTTGATGAGCGCCTTATGAACATAATATGGGCACTGCATTGAGCCCCAGACCGTGACGCCGTCGGCAGCGTTCGCAACCGCTATGGCGCCATTGTTTTCGATGTAAAGCTGCTCCTGAGCTCCGGTGTGGTATTCGCCTTCGACGACGAAGTCAGCCCGGGACCAGGCTTCGTCAACGTTTCCTTTTTCGACCAGAAATTTCTTGAAGACGTTATCTTTACCCCAGACGATTTGCTTCTTTGCTAGCGAATCTTCGAGTGAATAGATGGCCGGGAGCTCTTCAATTTCAACTCGGACGTGGCGGCGCGCCTCCACAACGAGATGGCGATCGGGATGGGCCAACAACACAATCGGTTCTTCGGCGTGATTAACGAATTCGTCGGCGAGGTATGGCTGGTCGTTGAGGATCAGAGCAACGTAGTTCTCGCCCTGAAGCGGTGGCCCGTGGGTCTCGCCAAACACACTTTCGCCGAAAATGTCATTGGCGGTGACGATCGTAAATTCATGCCACGGTATACCGCCCTCAAATGAAATGCTCATGATACGGCCGCGCGGAACGTGACTTCGGATGGTCGCTCCGTGCAGCATGTCGGGAAAGCTCAAGTCGTCAACATACAGTGCCGCCCCGGTGACTTTCTTACGACCTTCTTTCCGGGGGACTGACTTGCCGATAAAATGTGGTTCAGCCGCCTGAGTGCTCATTGATTCAGGGTTTTGCGATGACCAGCGGCTCCATTTCCAATTCGCGACGGTAGAAGACGCGCGGGCGCTGCACGGTCCGTTTTTCGGGCTCAGCTATCTTTTGCTCTCCTTCAGTAAACGCGAGTTGAAGTCCGACGCCTCGAGCCTGCTTCATTTTGTCTTCCTGCATCTGCGGCACGCGCTCCGTGGCAAAGTCCAACCACTCGCGCGCGCTGACTATTCCATCTTTTGGTTCAGTATCTGCAGCCTGTGTCTTCAATCCTTCCTCAACCAGCACATACGTCAGTAGTCCATGTCCCAGTTGCGCGGCCTCGAGCGCTGCCTGGTAGCTTTGCGCTGCGGTGAGAATATACATCCCTTTCTCATAAGCAAGCTGTGCTAAGCCTTTGGAGTTCATTGGTCCACGACGTTTCTCTTCGGCTTCGAGGGCCTGGCCCGAGTTACAAGCATCGATGATCAGCAAAAGATGGCCTGCATCGAGATCTTCAACCGCCTGCTCCAGTTCGACGTCCGAAATGCTGTGCGCAAGAATCGTTTTCAAGCCTTGCTCATCTAACTTCGTACGATCGCCCGTATAACCGAGGTCGTGCGGCACGAGATAGAACCTTTGAGCCTGCGCCGTACCATGACCCGCGTAGTAGATAATGATTGTGTCCTCGGGTTCCGCCCGTTTGATCGAGCTGAGCGCGTCCGCTTTTAGCGATGGTGGTTCAGGAGAGCCAGCCAGGCGCTTCAAGGCTGACAGGATGTTCGCCTTGGTCGCATTCTCGTTGAGAAGTGGTATCACTTCAAAGCGTTCGAATCTAGTCACGGATGAGAGCCGGCGCCGCACTTCTTCACCAAAGCTTTGGGCATCCGCGACGGCGTACTTCAAGTTATATTGCGGGTTCGCATACTCATTAATGCCGACTGCGATCACGTAAGCAGTCCCCAATCGCTTCAGCGTCTCTGCGCCTGTGAGTGGCAACTGGGCATCTTTGCTCTTTACGTTGTCCTTATTAAACGCATAGGCAGTGAGCCGGTTAGCGCCGGCAGCAATCGTAACCTCATCTTCGAGAGTCACGGCACTCTTTCCCTGAAGTACATCACCGCGCCAGACCCTTACCAATGCGCCGTTACGGAACAAACGGACATCACGAGCTCCACTGCCTTGTGAGTTATCCTTGTCCGGCGCAGCCTCGGTAACATCGATGCGCACTTTTACCGTGCGCGCTGTTACAGCTGCGCCCGCATCGCCCGAGACGGTGAGCTTCACGATCGGCTGGCGCCGATCCTTCTTCGAAACGTCGAGCGTGACCCGCGGCCTATTGCCGGCAAAGACATCTGCCAGCAAACCCGGACAATAGAACTCGGTAAAGAACCATTCGATGGGCGCAACGTTGAACGTATCCTGATTGTATCGCCAAAGGATTTGGTTCCATGAAAGTGGAGTGCCATCAAAAAGACCTTGTGGCGTCACTACCATCCATTCACCGCCGTCATCGAGCGAAATTAACGTGAGCAGATGCTCGCCCGTTGACGCATCCCACAAGAACGTGCCGCCGTCGTCACTCGCCGATGCCAACAGCCGGCCGTCGGGACTGAAATCCATCGACTCGACATTCGCTGTATGTCCCACCAGAGTTTTTAGCTCGCGTCGCGTTGCCAGGTCCCAAATTTTGATGGTGTTATCCGTGCTCGCTGAAGCAAATCTTTTACCGTCGCGACTGAAAGCTACCTGCGTCACACCTTTGCCATGACCAGTAATACTCGCTACCTCGCGGCCGGTCGCACTGTCCCACAGAACCACATGTCCGGTCGCTTCCACTTTCATGTCGCGCATCAGATCCTGAGGGTCAGGAGCCTTCTTGTTCTTAGGTTTCTTTTGACCGGGAACGTTTCCAGACATCATGGCTGCGAAATCGAAGTTCGATTTCGATTCGACACCACCGGTAGCGACCAGTTGGCCGTCAGGACTGAAAACCACGGACGTCACTGTCCGTCCCATTGTGCCGGCAGACAGTGAACCCATCATGTTGGTCATCATCGTCGACAATTCGGCGAGGTTCGGCATCGTCGGTATCTGGCCCGGCTTGATCGAGCGCAAATTCCCGAAACCGCCCATTGACGTGGGGCTTGGTATCGGCGACGAAGTGAGATCTCGCAACCTGCTGCCGGATTGCACGTCCCACAGGGACACTTCACCCATTATTCCGATCGTTGCCACCACTCTGCTGTCAGGACTAAAACTGACTTCCATAGCAGTGCCGTTCAGAGCCAGGGAACGCAGCTCGCGACCTGATTTTAGATCCCAAATCTTCGCCGTGTTTTCGATTCCGCTGGGCCGCATACCGACACCTGCGCTGGCTTGTTGCGCGTCAGCTGAATAAGTTGTCACCAGCATCGTGTTATCGGGACTGAATACGGCCCGCTGCACTGAACCACCGCTCGCGGCTGGTGCCAGCGTGTAAAGCACTCGTCCTGCCGGTGTCTCAAGAATGGTTATTGAGTTGCGGAATGGCCTTATAACTGCGAGTAGACGACCATCCGGGCTCGGTATTTCGAGCCCTTTGTCGGTAACGCCAGACGCTATACGCAAGCCGCGGCCGGTGCGCAAATCCCAACGCGTTCGGCCACCTGAAGTGAGACTGGTGCCGTCAGCGCTGAATGCTACTTTGTACGACATGTTGGTTCGACCGTTCAGCGTCAGTAATTGTTTGCCGGTTTCTGTCTCCCAAATCACCATTGGCGTGTCAAAACCGCCGCTTGCGAGTTTCTTCCCGTCATCACTGAAACTGACAAAGATACGATTGAATTGAGGACTTAGTCCGTTGCTAGGTACCTGAAGTGTGGACAGCTCGCGAGCCGTAGCTACTTCCCAGAATTTGATTTTGTACCCGGACGCGAGCGCCATCACTCGCCCATCGCTACTGAACTTGATCAGATCGTACTCGTTAGCAGTCGTTCCGAAGTCGCGCTCGTCTTTCCTGGAAGTCACATTCCACAGCTTTATGTGCCGGTCAATCAGTCCAGCGACCATCAGGTGACCGTCAGAAGCAAAACCCATTTCCGGACTCTGCAAATCCTTGTCGTCGAGATCTACGGACCGTATTACGCGGCCGCTTCCAAGGTCGAGAAATTTGACCTGTGATCCAGAGTCGGAATCAATGTATGCCAATTGGCTGCCGTCCGGAGTTATGGCAGCGCCATCTGCACCGCCCATAAATCCGGCAACATTCATTGTCGAAAGACTCACCGCGCGCACTTCCTGACCCGAAGCAATGTTCCAAACTCGGATTGCGTCGCTAATCGTCACTAGTCGGCCATCAGCAGTGAAGGCAATGAAGTACACACCGCCGATGGTGGCGGCCATTCCGGCTTGAGAGGAGGCCAGCGTTTGCACTTCTCGTCCGGAGGCTACGTCCCAAACCTTGACCGAATTATTGCCTGCTGTTGCCGCTACGAAGTGGCTATCGCGGCTGAAAGCGATAGACGGTGACATCGCTGTTCCGCTTTGTGTCCCACTCGATAGATCGCGTAACTCGCGTCCGGTAGCTGTATCCCAAAGCTTAACCGTGCTGCTGCGGAAGGTGCCGGTTGCCAGCAAACGGCCGTCGGGACTGAAAACCATGCGAGTCGCGCCGAAGAAGTTGCTATAGCCGGTTTGCAAAACGAGCTCCGGCTTGGCTTCTCGAGATTGCGATCCCGACGGCGGGTTGTTTGCAGGCGCAGTGCTCTGAATACCTATGCCGCGTTGGTCCACAGGGCTTGGTGATGGTGAGGAGTTTTGTGCGCTTGACGCGCTCGTTACCATCAATACGCACGCAATTGTCAAAATCCAGCGACGATTGAGACACGATAGCGCATTACTCATGATGCTCCTGCCCCTTTTCGAAAAGTCCTCGGCAAACAGAGACCACTGACCTACTGCTCTTGCATTTTCAATTGTGCCATTACTCGAGAAATGAACTGGCCTTTCCCTTTTGTGTAGGCCCGCCGGTCGTTGGGGTAGTCACAAGCGAGTTGAAACTTGAGCGTCTCGTACGCCAACGCCACGTCGGGATGTTCTATCAAGTAATCACGGAACCGCAGGCGCTCCCAATGTTCGAAGTGGGCCTCGACCATGTGTAGATGATGGGTGCGCTCGCCGGCTGCATTTCGTTTAATGAACCAGCAATAAAACGGAGGCCCGTCTTCTCCGTGCGTGGCTCGCCAGAAGTAATCATAACCCTGAGCTTCCAGGATCGGCACGATCCTCGTTCTTGTTTCCTCCAGTGAAGAAACTTCGACGAGCATATCAACAACTGGCTTGGCAGCGAGATGGGGAACTGCAGTGCTGCCGAAGTGCTCGATACGCTTGATTAAGTCTCGCGGCAGGCATTCAAGTAGATGCTCCTTTTCCTCTGCAAACATCTTAGGCCAGGCAGGGTCATAATGAACAACCCGGATTTCATCGCTAAGTACGCGCCGAATTCGTTCTTCGAGATCTTCCATACCCTGTAACGCAAACTGTTAGTTTGCGTTGACGTTGAATCCACGCAACTAACATGAATAAAGACGTCTGCTAAGTTAGATTCACGCTTGCGTTCGTGTTGAATCCACTCAACCCATTCGCAAACCCCGACCCATCGGGGTTTGCATTATGAAAAGCTGGCGTGCTCCAGCAACAACAAGCCTACTGCGACTGCTGCCAGCACGTACATTACCGGATGAATATCTTTGCGCCGGCCAACAATGAAGTAAAGCCCGACGTGGGAGATGAAGCCCCAGAGGATTCCCTGGGTGATTGAAAAGGTCAGGGGAATAAGAATGACGGTAAGAAACGCCGGTAGGCCTTCCTCGATCTTTGAAAAATTCACTTCGCTGACACTCTTGAACATTGCTGCTCCCACCAGAATCAGCACTGGCGCAGTTGCATATGAAGGGACCATGCCGGCCAGTGGAGCCAGAAAGAAGCAGGGAAGAAAACAAAGCGCGGTAAAGAGCGAAGTCAGACCCGTGCGCCCTCCCATGTTGATGCCCGCGATGCTTTCGATATACGCAGTACCCGACGACGTGCCGGCCAGGCCAGCGCCCAATGTCGCGATTGAATCTACTACCAGACCCTGCTTCAAATTGCGGGGATAGCCCTCTTCATCCAGCAAATTCGCGGCATGGGCTACGCCAATGAATGTAGAAATCGAATCGAACAAATCGGTGAAAAGTATCCCGATGATCGCCGGCAACAGCGATAGCTTTAGTGCTCCAAGAATATCGAGCTTGAAGAAAACGGTATGAAAGTCGGGCTTGCTAAACAAGCTTTCCGGCGCGTTGATTTTTCCTGTCACCAGGGCGATCACTGTGACTAGAAATATTCCGGCGAGAAATGCAATTGGGCTCCTACGCACCATTAGTATCGCGGTTACAGCTACTCCCACAATCGTTAGTAATGCTTTGTAATCCAGCGTCCCGAGCCGCACGTAGGTTACCGGATCCGAAGCGATGAAGCCCGCATTTCGGAGGCCAATAAAGGTGAGGAAGATACCGATCCCCGCCGCTGTGCCGGTACGTAGTTCACGCGGAATTGCTTTTGCGATGGTCTCGCGGACCGGTGTTACGGAAATGAGCAGGAAAAGCACTCCGGCCCAAAAGATTATTCCGAGCGCCACCTGCCACCAGACTTTCTGCGTGAGAATAATGGTGAATGTAAAGTAGGCATTGATACCCATTCCCGGCGCGACCGCAAACGGCAACTTCGCATATAAGCCCATCAACAATGTCATGATGAAGCAGACCAGTACCGTTGCTGTGAGTACTCCGCTAAAAGCCATTCCAGTACCGGGCGTCGACAGGATGGCCGGATTGACTACGACGATGTAAGCCATCGTGAAAAAGGTGGTGATGCCGGCTAAAGCTTCAGTGCGAAGGTTTGTTGCCGGAACGCTTGGCGGCGTGACGATTTCGCGACTCGAATCCGCTGGTGTGCTCATGCGCAGTGAGAGATGTGATTTGGGTCCTGGATCTTTTGGTTTTGATCTTAGATCTTTGGTCTTTGCTCTTGGTTAGAACGAAAGCGGTATTCACGAACCCGCTCAAGCGAAAAGACAAATCACGAGCAAACGCGGGTCAGCATAAGCCAGCAATTTGTGCGGCGCAATTTCTTTTTGGATTGAAATCCGCAATCGTTGACCAACCCGCAACCCGAGGTGGTACTGACCTGTGCGTTTAGCTGGGGCGTAGCTTCAGTTCGCGGGTGAGCCAGGCCTGGCGATCTTTGCGGGCGGCGTCGACATTGAGATCGTGCTGGGCGTCATACCACTTGATCTCTTTAGGTTGGCTGGCCTGATTGAAGAAGGCGTTCGCTTCTTCCTTCGTTATGTACTCGTCTGTATTGGCGAACTGAAACAGGAAGGCTGCGGGTGCGCCGTGCGAGACCTGACTGATGGGATCGAGTGGCGCTACTGCCTGTTCGTATGCCTGGTTGCCCTGTGCTGCTGTCTTGGGCCAGTACTTGAGCGACCATGGACTGAATTTGCCCAGACCCGCGATCAGCACATAACCCTTCAGACGTCGTTCGACGCCGGAAATGATTCCTCCGTACATCGAACCATAGTCGTGACCCACATAGGCTACTCGTGTTGGATCAACTTCTTTCTGGGATAACAACAAGTCGATCGCGCGTCGAGCTTCAATTGTCTGATCGATGATCTTTTGCCTGTCTGTTGGGCCGTCGGTGGGCGGTTCCTTCCATGGAAAGTAACCCTGAATCAACAATGACGCTACTCCTTGTTTGGACAAGGCAACCGCTTCGTCAAGGAACTGTGTGCGATCACCTTTCGGCCGTCCTAACCAATGAAAAAAGACAATGCCGGCAAATGGACCAACACCTTTGGGCTTAACGAGGAAGGCCTTAATCCGCCCGTGACGCGGAGTGTAGCCGGCGTATTCAACGTCTTTGATAACTACGCCGTCTTCCTCCTTACTGGAAGTTTCTTTCAAGTCAAAACTTGCCGAACTGTCGTAGGCAAGAAGCTTTTTCAAATCAGCATCCTGGGTTGCCGGCCTCGAAGGCAACGCGGCTATGGCAACCAAGAACGAGAGTGTTAGGGTGGCGAGTGCACCAGCGGTATGCATCGTCTTTTCTCCAGAACAGGCTTGAGTAGTTTGCTGGTCTAAGTGTACGAATAGAAGAGCGCTTCTGAGAAGCAAACCAATTCTTTAATTCGTTGGCTGCGCATTCGAAGTTTCAACATTTGTAGCCACAAAAAATGGATCATCATCCGAATGTTTGAAAACAGAACTTAGAATTAGCCTTAGTGAACAGGTCGGTACCGCCGCGCGATAGCGGGTGGGTCATCCATTCGGCATGATCGAGTTTGGGCGCAACTGATGACCCACCAGCTATCCCGACGTGTCGGGATATCGACCTGTTCATCTGCGCCTGTAATCGCGGTACGCTGTAACTTCATCGGTCGCACGCTGTTCGGACCAATCCAGGTGGCGGCTGGCAATCTGCGCCGCCACCCGGTCCGCTCCGATCCCGGCGCGCGAGTTGAATCCAACCATGGTGCGTCGTAACAAACAATCGATGAGTGTTTGCGCCAGCTCATGCCTGAACGCGAACACAACCTCGGCTGCAATCGCACCAGTCTCGACATCAAATACTTCCAGCAGATCCTGATCATCTTCTGCAACCTGCAAAACGTCACTGGCGCGCGCTCCGTAGACACGAACAAGGTGATCGATTGTAGTAGCTGAAAGCTTTCTGTTTGTTTCCAGCGCGCTTTGAACTGCTTTCAAGTCGGACTCCGCACCCGGCAAAAGATCTTTACTTGTCCGGCACGGCGGCGGTATATCAATTTTCTGCGTTCTGAAGATTAGATCTACCACCTGCTCAGAAAGGCTGCGGTAGGTTGTGAGCTTTCCACCCACAATCGAGAACAAGTTTTGAAACTCCGGCGCATGATCATGAATGAAATGCCTGCGGGTTATGCCTTGCTCGTCGTTACTGTTCGTTATGGGAAGCGGACGCACGCCGGAGTATGCAAACAGAATCGAATCACGTTTGAGATTGGCGCGCGGAATGACACGGTTAGTCTCTGAGAGCAGGTATTCGATCTCAACGTCGTCGATTTTGACCGTGTCCGGGTTTTCGTCGAAACGTTTCTCGGTGGTGCCAATCAGATATTTTCCGTTCCACGGGATGATAAAGAATGGACGATGGTCTGCCCTCGCCTCAACGTAGATCGCAGTTTCGGGTGCTCCCGAAAAATGGCCGACAATGATATGGCTTCCTTTGGTACCGCCGATCATGGATTTTAGCCGCAAATGGCCGGCAACCGCGTCGACCCATGGGCCGGCAGAATTGACGACCATTCTTCCGCGTACTGAATAGTTTTCGTTCGACCTAAGATCGTTGACTTCAACACCAGCGACAGCCTGATTCTCAACGATAAACTGGTTTACCTGTGTATAGGTCTTGACGACGCAGCCATTCATCTCCGCTGAAAGTACGTTTTCGACTACGAGCCGCTCCGGAAATTCTGCCTGCGCGTCGTAGTAAAGCGCTGCCCCAACTAAGTCCTCGCGATTTAGACCGGGAACTCTTTGCCAGGCTTCGGCCGACCACAACATGCGATGGAGCGGTAATGACTTATCGAAAGAGAGCACGTCATAAGCGATCATTCCGGCGCGGATAGCCCAAAACCCGCGTCGAGCACCTTTGTAAATTGGAATCAACATTTCGATTGGGCGCACAAGATGTGGCGCAATGCGAAGCAGCACCTCGCGCTCGCGCAATGATTCCCGGACCAAGCCGAGCTCAAAATGTTCGAGGTAACGCAACCCACCATGAATGAGCCGCGTGGACCAGGCAGAGGTGCCACCCGCTATGTCTCCCTTGTCCAGTAACAGTACCTTCAGACCGCGCATCGCTGCATCGCGCGCGATCCCGGCGCCATTAATGCCAGCCCCGATGACAATGAGATCGAATATCTCGTCAGTCATACCATTTAGTGCCAGCGATACACGATCTGGCATGTCAGGATTAATCACGAAAATGTGCGGCGTTTACAATTAAAAAATTACTTACTAAACAGCATTCAATTCTCGCTCCTTTGTTAAGAGCATCGATAGGCACAGCCATTGCTCTTGCGCTCACCGCTCGATTAAGCCCCGCTTAACAACGAAATACAGAATGCCTCGGTTGCGGAGCTTAACCGCGAAGGCGTTAGCCGATAACTCTCTCCACACCTCTTTGAGATTCGACTGTGGGCCATGCTGATGAGCGCGGCCGTTCCTCGCAGTCTGTTTGAAAATGAAAGGAGCCGGTCATGCGTCCTACGAAGTTCCCGCTCTTCCTTTACCTCCTTTTGCCGCTGATTATCCTGTGCCTGCCGGCGGTCACACGCGCTGATGACAAGAATGATGGCGATGACTACGACGTTAAAGCGCGAGTTGTGCGCATCAACTTGATCAAGGGCGACGTAAGCCTGAAACGTAAAGACAGCTCCGACTGGGTGAATGCGCGATTAAATGCTCCGCTTGTCGAAGGCGACAGCATCGCGACTGGCAGCAATTCCCAGGTCGAGCTCCAAATCGATGCGCGCAATTTTGTACGACTTGCTTCAGATTCGCTACTGAGCATTGTTACGTTGCGCGAACTGGGCGTAGCACTCAGCCTTTCAGAAGGTACCGCTACAATCCGGCTCGCGCGATTTGATATAGACAAGGAGTATTTTGAAGTTGACGCTCCCAAGTCAACAATCGCGGCCCAAACCGTTGGCGTCTACCGTATCGATGCACCGCCCAAGAGTCTTGTGCGACTAACAGTCCGTGAAGGTGGAAGTGCGCGCATCTACTCTGATACCGCCGGCTTTACGGTTCGTGAAGGTACCAGTGCCACGCTGATTTATGAAGGGGCCAACGCGGCCGAGTGGCAAACAGCCAGTCTAACCACTACTGACACCTGGGATGATTGGGTCAACGAGCGCGAGCATTACCTGGCTGTGCGGTTCAAGTATGACGACAACATGCGCTACTACGACGATGCGATCTGGGGCGCGGAAGATCTCTCATCGTACGGCGACTGGATTTATACAAATGACTATGGCTGGATTTGGAGACCGAGCGCAAGCATCATCAGCAGCTACGCAGACTGGGCTCCTTATCGCTATGGTCGCTGGGAGTGGCTGCCACCGTATGGCTGGACATGGATAGGCGATGAGCCATGGGGCTGGGCTCCCTATCACTACGGTCGCTGGGTTTACTACGACAACTATTGGGCCTGGTGCCCGCACGGTTACTACCGCTCGCAGCGAAGCTGGTGGCGGCCTGCTCTGGTCGCTTTCATCAACATCGATTTCAGTTTCGGATCGAGCTATTGCTGGTATCCGCTTACGTACTACCATCGCGATCCGCAATCAGTCCACTATCGTGAGCCGCTGCAGCCATTGCGCGCGGACGAGGTAGCCGAACTGCGCCGGATTAACCCCGCCTACCTTCGCGCAGTTACATCGGTACCGGCGCGCGACTTTGGCAGCATCAATGGCAAGTTTCGACCGGTCACAGGCGATCCTGCGCGCCGTGTAATTGACGCTCGTCCTTTGCGCGGACAAGTGCCGGCACGACCCCCGACCCTGGCAGGCACCGGCAATGGAAGAACAGATCGGCCAAGACCGGCAGTAGCCGCTCGACCAACCGGCATTATAGACCGAACGCCGGGCGTGCCCCTCGATAACGAGCTGCATCGCACGCGTATGTTCAACGGACGTGAACCGCTGAGCACACCTACAGCTGGCGGCATCGTACGTGCGCCAGAAACAAGATCGACTGGGGCTGTTACGAGACCCGAGCCAATCATTAATCGAAACGACGAGGGGAAGCGAAATCCGGATGGCTCAGCGCCGAACCCGGTGCGCAGCGGCATCCCGGTTCGTCCACGACGAGATGACAGCCCGGCGAATCCCGTCGTTGGTAATGACGAACCGCGTCGCGAAATCAGACCAGCTTCGCCGCGACCGGATGCGCCGACGCGTCCCGAGCGACCTCGCGACGATGGTCAACCCAATCGCGGGTCCGATGGTCCAAGGCCGCCGATTCGCGACATTGAACGACCTCCTCGACAGGACTCGCCCGCGCGTCCAGTGGGACCGGATCGAACCGAGCGTCCGCCTGACGACACTCCGTCGCGGCCCCCGGCGCGGTCCGAAGCACCACGTTACGAACCACCACCGCGACAGGAACCACCGCCACGATCGGAGACGCCTCGTTACGAGCCACCGCCGCGCCATGAGGCGCCGAGGAACGAACCTGCGCCGCGATACGAACCACCGCCACGACATGAATCACCCCGCAACGATCCGCCGCCTCGCAACGATCCCCCACCGCGCAATGATCCGCC
>Ga0126384_10000962_pt1 | contig 16717 bp, 11 predicted proteins | sample PanSoiMetPlot_36_FD_92543 | JGI IMG/M metagenome (GOLD analysis project Ga0126384, IMG submission 92543) | Tropical forest soil microbial communities from Panama - MetaG Plot_36 | ecosystem: Environmental > Terrestrial > Soil > Tropical forest > Bulk soil | place: Panama | collected 2016-02-17 | reverse complement strand
TTCCAATTGCGGTGTCGACCACTGCAAGAATTCTCCTCGACTGCATCGGCAACCGCATATGGTCTTAGATTGCCAAAAGACAGAGTAGTGTTGGGAAAATTCGAGAGCTGCTGATGTGGAAAAGCTAATTTGGAACGGTGGAGTCGCAGCATCCCGCGTCTCCACCAAATCAATATTCCGAGGGTGGTGGAGCTCCCTCCATCATGTTTTCGAAACGGGTTGAGTTCTTCAAAAATGCCAGCTTGACGCTTCCTGTCGGGCCATTGCGCTGCTTGGCAATGATGATCTCGGCGACACCTTCGATCTCCGGTGGGACTTCATCCCTGCGCATGTAGTACTCCTCGCGGAAGATGAAAGCTACAACATCGGCGTCCTGTTCGATCGATCCTGATTCGCGTAGGTCGGAAAGTTGCGGACGCTGCTCCCCCTTGCCGCGGCTCTCGGGAGCGCGGCTCAACTGTGAGAGTGCGATCACTGGAACGCGCAGCTCCTTCGCGAGTGCCTTCAGCCCGCGCGATACAGCCGAGACTTCCTGCGTACGATTCTCGTAACGCTTTCCTCCTCCGCCGCTCATGAGCTGTAAGTAATCGACGACGATCAAATCGAGCTTTCCGCTATTCTGCTGCGCGAGACGTCGTGCCTTCGCGCGCATTTCCGTCAGCGAGATGCCCGGGGTGTCGTCGATGAAGATCTTTGCTTCGGCCAGTGAGTTCAGTGCGGAAACGAGCTTCTGCCGATCGTCGCGGCTCAGGAATCCGGTGCGCAGCTTGTGCGAATCAACATGAGCCTGCGAGGAAAGCATGCGGAGCACGAGCGCTTCGCGCGACATTTCCAGGGAGAAGACTCCAACTATCTTTCCCCCGCGGACCGCAGCGTTCTCAGCAATGTTGATCGCGAAGGCGGTCTTTCCCATTGAGGGGCGCGCGGCGATGATGATCAGATCCGAGGGCTGCAAGCCGCTGGTCATCTCGTCGAGTTTCTCGTAGTAGGTTTCGAGACCGGTGATGCGCTGCCCACGCTCGTACAACGCGTCAACGCTGCCAAACGATTGCTTCACGATCTCCGGAATACCGAGAAAGCCCTGGCCGATGCGGTTTTCTGAGATCTGAAAGATCGCGGATTCAGCAGCGTCGATAATTTCTTCCGCCGGATCGGACTGCTCGGCCGCACGTGCCATCGCTCCACTGCAGGCGTGAATCAGCGAACGGAGCAGCGCCTTGTCGCGTACGATGCGGACATACTGCGCAATGCTTGGCCGCCGGGGGAGTCCGTCGGTGAGTGAGGAGATGTAAGCGACGCCGCCGACCGACTCCACTTCTTTTTTCTTCGAGAGCTCTTCAGTGAGAGTAATGATGTCCACCGGCCGCCCGGTTTCCATCAGGTCCATGATGCGGCTGAAGAGGCGGCGATGCGAATCGAGGTAGAAGTCCTCGGCCTTGAGAGTCTCCGCGGCTTCGTTGTAGGCGAGGTTATCGAGAAGAATTGCACCGAGGATGGACTTCTCAGCCTCGATGCTCGCCGGCATCCCTCGTTCGAGATTTAAATCCGCAGTAGCCAAGGTCCCGAGACCGGATTGTAAGCGGAGGTATTCGAGGTTCACGTCGCGTTCGTTCCTCGATCTGTGAAGAAGAGGTCTTTCTTGTGGAGGGTTGTTGAAAATGCGTTAGGCAGACTCACGCTTGCACTGCGATTGCTACTCAAAAAAAATCTCAATGCTCAATGAATGACATCATCGACCAACGAATGACATCAGCGACGCGAGTTGCCAGTTAGCAGTAGCTAGCAGCTTCTAATACTTTCTCAGAACGCCGATCACTCGACCCTGAATTTGCACCGCGTTCGCCGCGACCATAATCGGCGCCATGGTTGCATTCGCCGGCTGCAATCTCACTTTCGGACCTTCGCGATAAAAACGCTTCAGCGTCGTTTCGATTCCTTCGATCAGCGCCACAACGATCTCGCCGTTTTGCGCGTTCTTTACTCGCTCGACCATTACGTAGTCGCCATCGACGATGTGCTCATCCTGCATCGAATCGCCTCGCACTTCGAGGACGAACACCTCTTTCGAGCGCGTAATGTCCTCGAGCCCGATGCTCTCAGGATTCTCGTAGGTCTCCACCGGACGACCGGCAGCGATGCGTCCAAGCAAGGGCAAGCGCTGTGACTCAACCTGCTTTTGCCGCGCGCGCATGCCACGCACTGGCAGCAGATCGATCGAGCGACTTCGGTTGTAATCGCGCTTCAGCAGTCCCTTTCGCTCCAGATTCGTGATGTGCTTGTGCACCGTCGCGAGTGAGCGCAAGCCCATTCCAGAACCTATCTCATCAAAAGAGGGCGAGTAGCCTTTGTTCTGGACGAAGTGGGAAATGAAATCGTAGATTTCGCGCTGACGCTTCGTGAGAGCCATACGCGATACAGTGTTGCGAACAAAAGGCGAATTGTCAACGAAAACTTTGCAAAACTTAATTGGGGCTCGAACCAAGCTTGGTATCGCTTCAAACAAGTACTCACGGAGATGAACCCTGATTTAGAGGATTCACGCAGATCTTTTGGGACCGTTGTAGTTTCTGGAAATCTGCGTGTATCTGTTAATCAGTGTTCATTTGCGTGAGCAGTCGGCTTAGCTTGTAGGGGAGGAATCGACTATCTTGCAACCGCCATGCTGCTGAGGATTTCTTCGACCGCGGCAATAGCGGTTTCGATCTCCTGATCAGACGTGTAGAAATGTGGCGACATCCGCACGCCTGCCTTCGGGCGCCAGTCCACCAACACATCGCGCTTGAGCAGCTCGGCGCAGACTTCCTTTGAGTTGGGCATGTCAATTGAAACGGTACCGCCGCGTTTCTCTGGATCGCGCGGAGTGTTGACTTTCCATCCTCGTGCGTCGGCGAGCTCAATCAATTTAGCTACTTGGCGCTTCGATTTTGCTCGTATGTTTTGAATTCCTGCTTCGGCGATGATCTTCAGTCCCGGCTTGGCTGCGTAGAGTGCCGGAACATTCGGCGTGCCGTTCATGAACTTATATGGCGACTCGGCATAACTGATGGGACCGATCTCGAAGTGGAAGGGATTTTCATGCGCCACCCATCCAGTAAATCGAGGTTGCAGTTTTTTCCCCAGATCGGGGCGCACGTATAGATATGCAGTGCCCGGTCCGCCGCACAGCCATTTGAGGACTCCACCACAGGCGAAGTCCACATTCAGAGCGCGAACATCCACCGGTACTGTGCCTAATGACTGGAACGTATCGAGCACAACGTGTGCGCCAACTCGATGCGCGCGCTCAACGATCGCTTTCGCATCGTTGATGTACGCGCTGCGAAAGATCACATGTGATACGGGGACGACCAGAGTTTCTTCATCAATTGCCGCAAGAAGGCGCTCAGTCGGAACATGGATTCCATCGTCGGTGGGCACCATGTGCACACGCGCGCCCACCGCACGCTGAGCCTCCCAGAAGTACATCACTGAGGGAAAGTTCATGTCGGTGTAGACGACTTTGTTGCGCTTGCCGGAAAAATCAAAGCACGAGGCCACGACAGCCTGGCACTGAGTCACATTCTGATGAAGCGAGACTGTATTGGCCTCGGCATTCATCAGACCTTCGATCAATCCACCGATTTCGTGCCCCAGCATCCACCAGGTCTCTTCCCAGGCACGCACTCCCCGGTTAGCCCAAACCTCGGCATAGTCGTTGAGCGCCTGTTGGGTCGCGCGCGGCATGGCGCCAAGGGAATTGCTGATCAGATAACTGGTCTTCGCCAGGATGGAAAACTCAGGGCGAAAGCGAAGGAGATCGTCAGGCATGAGAGCATTCTAGCCCCGATACCCTATGGCCCATGACTTCCGTGCCTATCTGGTGTCAACAAGCCTTTAAGCCCGTCGCAAGTAACGCTTACAATCGAACTGGCTCTCATCTCTTGCGGCTGATCGCGATCTGCATGGCGGATATCTCCAAACGTCTCGAAAAGGCGGGAAAGTTCCTTCAGAAGGGCAAAGTGGACTCTGCTCTGGAGGAATATCTCTCCATTTTGGACGTTGATCCGGGGAACGATAAGGTTCGTCATACTGCTGCGGATCTCTTCCTCCAGATCAATCGCCCGGAAGAGGCCGGCTCACTCCTGAGCGAGCTGTTTGATCGTGAGCTGGCGGTGGGCGACAATGCTAGGGCTGCAGTCACCTTTAAAAAGCTGGCTCGCGTTGCGCCGCCAAAACTTGGCCAGATACTTCGTTTTGCGCAAGCAGCGGAACGTAACGGCAGCCGCCGCGAGGCGATTGAGGCTTATAACACTGCGGTTAACGGCTTCCTTCAGCAAGGTCGCGAGAACGAGGCTCTCTCGGCTATGCGTCGGATGGTGGCGCTTGATCCCGATCCGCGCAACATGAAGCGCCTGGCCGATATGGCGTCGAAGCTGCAGGACCGGGAGACCGCGGCAGACGTTCTCGTGAAGCTCGCGATCGCTGAAGAGGAGGAGGGCCGGTCTGCATTCGCGTGGTTCGAACGCGCCCATCAGCAGGATCCGGGAAATCCGCATGCTGCCTTCCATTACGGGAAGGCGTTATTTGATAAAGGGGAAGTGGAGCGCGCGCTTCGAGCGTTTGAACCGGCGGCTACGGCGCAGAACAGTCTGCCTGAACATCGTAAAGCGTTTGCGTTGGCCTTACTCGCTGCTCACCGTCCCAAGGATGCCCAGCCAATCCTGTGGCAGCTTTATCTCAAAACGCCGGCGAGGCTGGATGAAATGGGTGTCCTGCTCGGAGAGCTGCTCAAGCAGCAGAACTACAAAGAAGCTCTTGAGTTGGCTCGAAAGATCGATACTCAGCAGCAGCGACTGGGAACGCGCAAGGAGTTTGCTGAGTTTCTCCGCGACATTAGCGCAGCCCATCCGTCCGACGCGGAGTTTCTCGTTTACCTCAGCGAGCTCTTTAATGCGACCAATCGCGAACACGACTATTGCGAGACCCTAATCCAGTTGTTCCAACTTCGCTATGCGGCTGGAGATTTCAGCCGTGCGGCTGATGCACTCGACCGCGCGACCGACGCCGATCCGTATCTTGAGGGCTCAGAGCGCCGATTAGAGCTGCTGCATGGAAAGATCGACTCCAATCGCTACCGGAATATCGCGAGCCGCCTGCAGAAGGCTGGAGCAGAGCCCGCAATGGATGAGAGGGAGGAGCCGCGAGAAGAATTAAAGGTTCTCTCTGAGTCGGAAGGCGAACCTACTCTTCTCGAGGACCTGATGCTCCAGGCGGAAATCTTTATGCAGTACTCCATGCGCTCGAAGGCCATGGAGCGGCTGGAGCGCATTCAGAAGCTGTTTCCCCACGAAGAAAAGAAATCGGAAAAGCTCCGCCAACTCTACGTGAGCGCCGGCATCGTTCCCCAATATGGGAAGGCCTCTTCCGCTTCCGCCGCCAAGGCAGCGCCCGAGCAGATAGTTCAATCGATTTCGGCGCCGGCCGGGTCAGCTCCCGCTTCCGGAGGAGACGGTGCCGTCGATAGTTTCGCGCGAATCACCGAGATTACGCGTAATATCTACCGCCAATCGAACGTCAAGGGCGTGCTGTTTGCAGCAGTCAACGACATCGGACGTCACTGGGGCGCCAGTCGATGCGTGGCTGGCCTCTGCAATCCGGGCAAGCCACCGTCTGCAGCTTTGGAATACTGTGCGCCTGGCGTGAAGCAGTCGGAAGTAATGGCCATTGTTCGTCTGATTGGGGTACTGCAGGGACTCGCAGTGCAGCGTGGATCAGTTGTGATTGAAGATGTGGTCAAGGCTCCCGAGCTTCAGCCTCTCGGCGAGCACCTGAAAGCGCTGGATCTCAAATCCGTCCTCGCCTGTCCGCTGACCGACGGAGATCAGCACGTTGGCATTCTCATTTTGGAACAGACGGATACGCGGAAATCCTGGCCTTCGGCCGACGTCGTGGTGTTAAAGACGATTGCGGATCAGATGGTCCTGGCCGTGAACAACGCTAAGCTCCGCAATCTGATGAAAACGCTGGCGGTGACCGATGAACAATCAGGCCTGCTCAAGCGGTCGTCATACGTTGACGTGATGATGACCGAGGTCAAACGTTCCCTGCAACAGAACGTCCCGATGACTGTCATGCTGCTTAACTTCGGCAAAGTGAGCGTTCTTTCGCGAGAAGGCGGAGAGGGAGCGTTGGAAACTCTAATGCAGAACCTGGGGCAGAGCATCGTCGCCAACATTCGGCAGACCGATATCGCCATTCGCTACGACCGCACGACTATCGCGCTGATTCTCGGCGATACCAAGGACGCGAATTCCTCGTTCGTGATCGATAAATTCCGAAAGGTAATTGCAGGAGAGAAGGTTCCGGGGACGGAGAATCAAGTTTCCATGACCGTGGGAATTGCAGGGGCGGTAATTCAAAAGGAATACGATCCAGTAGATATTGTCACTGAGGTCATAAATCGCGCCGAGCATGCCTTGGAAGTTGCGAATTCGAAGGGCCCAAATTCCGCACACGCAATGGCACCGATCTATGAGTCGGCTGCAATTGCGTGACCTAAGATTCTGTCTGAAGGCCCCAGCCTGATACACTCAAAGGTTTGCTCTTGATCGACTGAAGTTTCCCTTTTCGATCAGGCATTCACGCCACTACGGACCGGATTCATGCTTCAACCTACAGATATTGCCATCGTGAACGGCGCGCGTACGCCAATGGGCCGCTATTGCGGAAAGCTGCGCGACTTCACTGCTCAGGAGCTGGCGGCGATAGCCAGCAAGGAAGCCATTCGACGCTCCGGCGTTGAACCTGGTGAGATAGACCACGCCGTATTTGGAAATGCGCAGCAAACTTCCGGTGACGCGCTGTACGGCGCTCGCCACGTTGCGCTTCGCGCTGGATTGCCGATCGAAGTTCCTGCTTTGACCGTGAACCGTTTGTGCGGTTCGGGCATGCAGTCGATTGTGACAGCGGCGCAGATGATCCAGCTCGGTGAATCGAAGATCGCACTGGCTGGCGGAATGGAATCGATGTCGCAGGCACCGCACGTAATTCGAGGAGCCCGGTGGGGCCTTGGCCTTGGCGAAGGCAAGATGGAAGATTCGCTCATGGTGGCGCTGCTCGACACGTACTGCGGCCTTTACATGGCCCAGACCGCCGAAAAGTATGGGTCACAGCAGGGCATCGCCCGCGAGATGCAGGATGAATTCGCGTTGCGCTCGCAACAGCGCGCGGCAGAAGCGCAGAAATCGTGCCGTCTGGGCGAAGAAATAACGCCGGTAGCGCTCAAGGATCGGCGGGGCAATCCCACCGGCGAGATGTTTGAGAAAGATGATCACTTGCGTTCGGACAGCACGCTTGAAGGACTGGCCAAGCTGAGACCCTCCTTCGGCAAAGAAGGAACCGTGACCGCCGGAAATGCGAGCGGCATTGTCGACGGTGGTGCTGCGATAGTGCTGATGCCTGTCGCCGAAGCGCAAAAGCGAAGTCTCAAGCCACTCGGACGTCTCGTGAGTTGGGGAATTGCCGGAGTTGATCCCAGCATCATGGGAAGCGGACCGGTTCCAGCAACGCGCACCGCGCTCAAGAAGGCTGGACTCACGCTGGACCAGATCGACTTGGTGGAAGTGAACGAGGCGTTCGCAGCTCAGTATCTGGCCGTCGAGAAAGAGCTCGGTTTGGATCGTGAGAAGACCAATGTGAATGGCGGTGCGATCGCATTGGGCCATCCTTTGGGCGCGACAGGTACGAGGCTTGTGCTCACGTTGTTATACGAGCTTTGGCGACAGAAGAAGAAATATGGATTGGCGACTGCCTGCATCGGTGGCGGGCAAGGGATCGCGGTGATTGTGGAATCAATGTCTTAGTGGTCATTCCAACACCGCCCGATTTTGCGGCGGAGAATACCCATTTCGGGATGACAAGAGCGCCACAACTCAAGGAAGAGAATGCAAATCAACAAAGTAGGCGTACTAGGTTGCGGCCTAATGGGCTCGGGAATTGCTCAGGTCGCCGCGCAGGCTGGTTACGACGTTACCGTACTCGAGGCTGAGCAGAAGGCTCTCGACAAGGGCTTTGCCGGGATCGATGCTTCGCTGGCGAAGTTCGTCGAGCGTGGTCCGGAAAAGGGCGGGATCACTGCTCAGCAAAAAGACGAGATCCGCGCCCGTTTGAAAGCCACCCAGAAAAAGGAAGACCTCGCGAGTTGCGACATTGTCATTGAAGCCATCATCGAGAACATTGACGAGAAGAAAAAGGTCTACTCAACCCTGGATGGGATCGTGAAGCGCGACGCAATCTTCGCCACGAACACCTCCTCAATATCCGTCACTGAGTTAATGACCGCCACGAAGCGGGTCGATCGCTTTATTGGTCTGCATTTTTTTAATCCGGTTCCCCTTATGAAACTCGTTGAAGTCGTACGCACGATTGCTACTTCCGACGAGGTTATGAACACCGCAGTTGAGTTCAGTAAGAAGCTAGGTAAGGTTCCCGTGCGCACGTCGGACAAGACTGGATTCATCGTGAATCGCCTGCTCGTTCCGTACTTACTCGACGCAATTCGGGCGTACGAAGAAGGTGTGGGCTCGATTCCTGACATCGACAACGCGATGAAGCTTGGCTGCGGATATCCGATGGGACCGTTCACGCTGCTCGACTTTGTTGGCCTCGACACCACGTACTACATCACGCACGTGATGCACGACGAGTTCAAGGAGCGCCGCTTCGCTTCACCGCCTCTGCTCAAGCGCCTCGTCCTGGCCGGATGGTACGGCAAGAAGACAGGCAAGGGCTTTTATGACTGGAGCGATCCAAAGAATCCGGTGCCGGTGAGATTGTGAGAACGCATTTATAACCGTTACTGGCTCTTAAAAAGCAAATACTGATAACCGAGAATTCCCAATGCCCTTCGAAAACATTCGTCTCGAAAAGAAAAACCAGATCGCGTACATCACAATTGACCGTCCCAAAGTCCTTAACGCTCTCAACATGGCTACGATGGGCGAGCTGCGCACTTTGTTCAGTGATCTGAAACAAGATCGCGAAGTGCGCGTTGTGATTCTCACCGGCGCGGGAGAAAAGTCGTTCGTTGCCGGAGCGGACATCGGCGAATTGCAGAGAAATAACCCAGTCGAGGCGAAGGAGTACACACATCGCGGCCAAGCCGTGCTGGACCTGATCGAGAATCTCGGTAAACCGGTGATCGCATGTATTAACGGATTCGCGCTAGGCGGCGGATGCGAAATCGCAATGGCATGCACGATGCGTCTCGCGAGTGAAAATGCGAAACTCGGTCAGCCCGAAGTGAAACTGGGGATCATTCCAGGCTATGGTGGAACGCAGCGCCTGCCGCGTCTAGTGGGAAAAGGCATTGCGATGCAGCTTCTACTTACCGGTGAAATGATCAGTGCGCTGGAAGCTCATCGTATCGGCCTCGTGAACGAAGTGGTTCCGGCCGCGGAGTTGATCGGACGTGCTGAAGCGATTGCCCAGGCGATCATCAAGAATGCTCCCCTCGCGATCCAGTACTGCCTGGAAGCGGTAAATCATGGCATGGAGATGACGCAGCAGGAAGGTCTGTATCTCGAAGCCACATTGTTCGCTGTAAGCTGCGCGACGGAAGACAAGAAAGAAGGGACGACGGCTTTTCTGGAAAAGCGTGCGGCGAATTTCAGCGGAAAATAACTAACTTCAAGTTTACTACTGCACAATTCGGCCAGCTTTGCGCAGGTTGCAACTCAGGCAATAACTAAAATCGGCACGCCAATAGGCGCCAGAGTGCAAAATTTGCAGAATGATGGATTTCCAGCTGCTTTCCTCTACTGAAAATTCAGCTACTTACACTTGGCACATGGGCTGCAGCCTTAGTGCAATGCGCACCGTCACGGAGGTCAAGCATGTTGCAGCAACAACGCCATCTAGCAGTGGACATGATGCGCAGCGGACTCGACCGGCGCCGCTCTTCAATGCGTATCCTTATTGCGATTCCCGCCGAAGTAGTTTGCCCGGCGATCAGCCCCAGACATCATGCTGCGCTGGTGCGGGACATTAGCCTGACCGGGGCCTTCCTTTATTCCAGCTTCACACCGCTGCTCAACGAGGAGGTTACCGTGCACTTTGCGATACCGTTCGCTGGAAGAAACGTTCGTGTCACATGTCACACCCAGGTGGTTCGCGTGGAAAAATCGCCTCAAGGCGGCGCAACCGGGTTTGCAGTGAAGTTCCGCAATCACGACGTGAGCGTCATCCACTAAAGACGTCAGTACCGGCTGCCCCCGCCACTGCAGCCGGAGGGTTTGAGCGCTGTCGGTTCTCCGTGTTACGATTCCGTTTCTTTCAGGGCCTGAGCCCGTCTGCTGCCTCCCCAGCAGCGATGTCCTATGGTGCACCTCGCCACGACGCGAATGCTCGATTCTGCGCGAGCGGTGTGCGAGGAGCCTGATAGCCAACGATTCGGGAGATCGCGCCCTGGCAGAGTAGGATCGCGTCCGTGGCTACGGACGCGAAGCTCCCGCTCAGATTTCTGCCTGTCCATCCAGCGCCTCCCAGAGTCACCCACAGTTAAGCGTTCAATTCAAATTACATTTCAGTTCCGCAGCGAAAGGAGTCCTTCGTGAAGACTTATGAAAGCGCGAATCTGCGCAACGTTGCCGTAGTCGGCCACTCCCATTGTGGGAAGACGTCCCTGATCTCGGCCCTGCTGTACACCGCTGCCTCAACTCCGCGGCTCGGTCGCGTGGACGATGGTTCGGCAACAACGTCCTGGGATGAAGAAGAAATCGCGCGCCAAATGTCGATCACGATAACTCCTGCTTACTGCGAGTGGGATAAGGGCAAGATCAACCTGCTCGACACTCCCGGTTTCAATATGTTCTTGCACGAAGCCAAGGCGGCGCTCGTGCCCGCAGAGTCGGCGCTCGTGGTGGTCGATGGTGTCAGTGGCGTCGAGGCGATGACTAGTCGCGTTTGGGACTACGCGGCTGAGATGGATATGCCCCGCATCATCGTGGTCAATCGTATGGACCGCGATCGTGCCGACAAAGATCGCGCGCTTGAATCTTTGCGCAACGCGTTTGGGCGACAAGTAGTGCCAGTGTTTCTACCGATCGGAACTGAGCGCAACCTGACTGGCGTCGTCGATCTGGTCACGATGAAGGCTTACACATATTCGATGGGTGGCAACGGCAAGGGAAAAGAAGGTCCCATTCCGGCTGAACTCGCCGAAGAAGCCAAGGCTGCGCACGAGGCTTTAGTTGAATTAGTCGCTGAAGGCAAAGACGAGCTCATGGAGGAGTTCTTCGAGAAGGGAACCATCCCCGAAGATCATCTGATCGGCGCTTTGCATGAGGCGATCCGCGAAGATCGGATCTTCCCTGTGTTGTTTGCTTCTGGACTTGGCAATATCGGTACCGATCACATACTAGATTTTCTTGTCACGTACGCTCCAACTGCAGCTGAAAGCGCGCCAATACGCCTGGCTCCTGCCACGACGTCAGGAAATGGGGCAAGTCCAAATGCCGCCTCGCACGACACGCTGACGATCAGCGATTCGGGTCCACTGGCTCTGTATGTCTTCAAGACCATTTCGGATCCATTCGCCGGACACATCTCTTTCTTCAAGGTTTTTTCCGGAGTCGTGAAAAACGAGGCAACGGTACACAACTTCACTCGCAATGTGACGGAGAAGTTTTCCCATCTCTCAGCCATGCAAGGGAAAACAGCAGTGAACGTTGGCGAACTGCATGCCGGCGATATAGGAGCTGTAGCGAAGCTGAAGGGCACGCTGACTGGCGACAGCCTTGGGGAAAAGTCCCGCCCAGTGAACTTCCAGCAAGTCACGTTCCCTGAGCCAGCCATCACCTTCGCGATTGAACCTAAGACGCGCGCTGACGAAGACAAGCTCTCCAACGGTCTACACAAGCTGATGGAAGAAGACCAAATGGTGCGCTTCTTTCGCGACCCGCAAACCAAAGAATTCCTCATCGCTGGCACCGGACAGCAGCATATCGAGGTAATCGTCTCCAAACTGAAGAAGCGTTATCACACCGAAGTCGTGCTGAAGGCGCCGAAGGTACCGTATCGGGAGACGATTCGCGGCAAAGCCGACGCGCACGGACGTCACAAGAAGCAAAGCGGGGGGCACGGACAGTTTGGCGATTGCAAAATCAAAATGGAACCGCTGGTTCGTGGTAGTGGTTTCGAGTTCGTCAACGACATATTCGGCGGCGCGATCCCGAAGAACTTTATTCCCGCGGTGGAAAAAGGAATCGTGGAGGCTGCCGCACGAGGGCATCTCGCCGGATTTCCGGTTGTCGACTTCAGGGTGACGCTCTATGACGGCTCCTACCACGATGTTGATTCCAACGAACTCTCATTCAAAATGGCCGGCCGCTTGGCGTTCCGACAAGGCATGGATCAAGCCAAGGCAACACTCCTCGAGCCGATCATGCACGTCGAGATCTCCATCCCGGATGAGTTCGCCGGCAGCATCATGGGCGACCTGAATTCACGCCGCGGCCGCATTCAGGGCATGGATAACAAGGGCGGAACTACGATTGTGAAAGCCGAAGTCCCGATGGCCGAGATGCTCTCTTATGGTGTCGATCTTACGTCCATGACACAAGGCCGTGGCAGCTTCTCCATGGAAATGGACCACTACGACATCGTGCCTGGGGCTTTGCAGGAGAAGATTATTGCTGCAGCAAAGGCAGAGCGCGGCGAGCTGGTCGAAGTCGAGGAGTAGCGAACTCGTTTGCTGAACATCCACCTATCATCCACGTTTCGGCGGCTTAGGCCGATCTAACTTCGGCGGTTTCGGCATGATTGGACGCGGGGGCTTGGGTCGCTTCGGGGGTTTCGGCAACGCGAGCTTAGGATGTTTCGAAGACTTTAAGACCGGCCACACCATATCGGGAATCGTGGGCGGAGTGGGATTCGACGGAGTTGAAGTCTTCAGCGCGATGTCCGCAAGTTGTAGGTAATAACTGTAAGGGGGCTCGCTCAATCCCCGGCGGCCACGTTCCCCTTTGATAGTGCGTTCCAGGTCTGGCGCAATCCATACTCCGCGCGACTTCACTTTCTGGGCGCGAACCAGCGCCTTCTTTTTCCGGCCCATTCCTACGCTGCCATGTGTGGAGTTGTTTCACTCCACGATACTAAAGGGACGGTTACAGTGCCTTTTGATTGGCGTGATTTCGCACCTTAGTTACCCGGAGTGTGCGGAATAGAACCCGGGGACAACAGGGCGACCAATTCCCTGTTAATTCGCTGTTCAGTGAAATAACAGCGAAAATATCAGCGAAAAAAACAGCGAAATTTCTCGTTTCCGCGCGGCCCCGCATAGCTATTGGCGATGCGAAAGAAGAGGCCAAAATAACAGGGAATTAACAGCGAATCACCAGGTAGATCGACGATCTGCATGCCCCCTGAAGACCCGATGCTGGCGTTCCAGGTAGTGCGAACGCTTTCGGATTGATTTGCGCAAACCATCTGAGAGAATCATGAACCGGCAAAACGACTTTGACAACAAATGAATTTATCCTTGCGGGCGATTCCAGCGTTCCCAACCGTTCTCAACCCAAGACTCACGGCATGATGCGAAACCTCCGCTGCCTGGCCCGAACGGCTACGCTTGTCTGCGTGATGGCGCTGACTGCTGCCGCACAGCAAGCCGCAGCGCCGAGCACCGCAGCCTCGCACCCACTGAGCGCTGCGCAGGTCAAGGAACTCACCGACTACACTGGACTGCCGGCGGAATTGGAATGACAATTTCAAGTGCGATCAAACGATTCGCGAGAAATACAACGTGATCACTCGGTCAACCACCGCCCAGGTGTCTGCCCGGGTACAAAGCGAATGTTGTGGGATTCGGGTGGACGAACGGAGTCACGTTGGTACTGCTGAATTCGACTTAGGCGCGCGCCAATATGATCCGATCAGTTCATTGGATGATAGCAATCACAAAACGTAATTAGCGGGCATATTAATTACTCTAATACGTTCTGCTTATAATCATTGCTAGCTATCATTCCCATAAATGAACTAAATAGTCATCTGCTAAAGCCAAGATACTCTTATCAAACCTATCCGACATATCAATTGGACTAATTGAGCCTGCTGCAACTAGTGTTCTCGCTCATTACTCATGCTAGCCCGGTGTTACGACAAAGCATGACACCCAAAGAAGCGAGAGACTAACATGAAGGATTACATCCGTACTGCTTTAGGGATAGCCTTGTGTGGGGCACTCCTGATGTGTCCCGTTTCATCGCGAGCACAGACTGATGCCGCGAATTCCAATTCCGCCGCTCTGACGAGCCGCATCGAGGAACTGCAGCGAGAGCTCGATGACCTGCGCTCCCAGTTGACGACTCTCAAGGAAGCTCCGCCGCGGCCAGCCTCGGGCACTCCGGCTTCTTCTCTAGCGTCGAGTACAAGTTCCACATCGCTTTCGAGTTTACTTGGTCCAACAACGCTCAGCGGGTTTGTGGATATGTATTACATGTACAACGCGAATCAGCCAGTGAGCCGCAGCAGCGGATTTCGTAGCTTTGATGCGTTATCCAATCAATTTGCGCTGAACCTCGTGGAGCTCGTGGTCGACAAAACTCCGGAAGTGACCAACAGCAGAACCGGCTATCACATTGCTCTCGGCTATGGCCAGGCGATCAACGCAATCAACGGATCCGATCCGGGAGGACTAAGCTTCGATCAATATCTCAAAGAAGCTTATTTCTCGTATCTCGCGCCTGTTGGCAAGGGCTTGCAGGTTGATTTCGGTAAATTCGTGACGCCGGCGGGCGCTGAGGTCATCGAGACGAAAGACAACTTTAACTACTCGCGCGGGCTGCTCTTCTCCTATGCAATCCCGTACTACCACTTCGGAATGCGCGCGAAGTATGCCTTCAACGATAAGTACTCGCTTACCGGTTTTGTGACCAATGGATGGAACAACGTCGTCGAGAACAATACGGGTAAGACCTACGGCATGAGCTTCGGCTGGAATGCGACAAAGAAGGTGAACATCGCCGAGAACTACATGGCTGGTCCTGAGCAAGGTAGCAACTCAAACTGGCGCCAGCTTTGGGACACGGTCATCACCTATTCCCCGACATCAAAGCTAACGCTAGTAGCCAACACCGATTACGGTCGCGGCGACAGGATTGCCGGTGTCGTGAACCCTGTCTATTGGACTGGAGTTGCTGGATACATCAAGTACGCTCCGACCGACAAATATGCCTTTGCAACTCGGTACGAGTATTACAACGACCACGATGGCTTCACGACAGGGACAGCACAACACTTCAACGGCATTACTGGAACATTTCAGCGCATGGTTGCGAGCCACATCCTCACGCGCCTGGAATTTCGACGCGATATCTCGAATCAACCCTCCTTCCTAAAAGGGGACAACGTTCCGGTAAAGTCGCAAAACACTGCAACTGCGGGACTAGTGTTCATGTTTGATAGCCGAGAGGCTAAGTAGGCCATCAGCGGTGTAGATCCCCCCTACTGCATCACGTTTATGGATAAGTCTAATAAGTTCCATAAATGAAAAGAGAAAGTAATACCGTCAAGCAAAAATATGTATTGGACGTGACGCAGCGCTGCCAGTAGTGTTTCGATTCATTTATTGTGCGCCGCCAAACAACTTCAAAAAGAGGGATGCTATGAGTGCAATCAAGAGACAAGAGAACAAACTGTCTTTCTCGAGTAAGTTATCGCGCCTGTCTGGCCGAATGCGAAATCCTGAATGGCGGCGATACGGAAAACTGTTGCTGGCGGGAAAGGGAATCGGCATCGGACTGGTGATGCTGGTCGTTGCCTTCAGCTCGGGCCTGCTCGGCACACGCGTGCTGGCTGCCGAGAGCGGAGTGAAAGCTGCGGATATCGTCAATCCGATTAATACGGTATGGACGCTGGTTGCTGCATTCCTCGTGTTCGGTATGCAGGTGGGCTTCACCATGCTCGAAGCTGGCTTCTGTCGGGCGCGCGAAACCGTAAATGTATTAATGGAATGTATCGTCGACACATGCCTCTGCGGCCTCCTTTTCTACGCTTTCGGCTTTGCCTTCATGTTCAGCCATGGCAATGGCTTCATTGGATATCACTGGTTCTTCCTGAAAGATGCTCCCTCAACTTATGAAGCCACTGGCGTAGCTTTCATGGCCTTTTGGCTCTTCCAATTTGCATTCGCTGATACCTGCTCGACCATCACATCCGGTGCAATGGTAGGGCGCACAGGATTCGTTGGCGATCTGCTCTACAGCGTCGCGGTATCCGGCTTGATCTATCCGATCATCGGACACTGGGCCTGGGGACCTGATGGTTTTCTCGCTCTCATGGGCAGTCCCGGGCAGTACCTTCCCAGCTTGGGAATGGGCTTCCACGATTTTGCCGGATCAACTGTCGTCCACACCATTGGTGGCTTTATCGCGTTAGCCGGAGCCATCGTGCTCGGGCCCCGCCTCGGCAGGAAGTTCAAGCGCGATGGCGGCGCGCCAATGCTTCCACATGACCTAGTCATTGCCTCGACTGGCGGACTCATCCTCTGGTTCGGATGGTATGGGTTCAATCCCGGCAGCACGTTGTCGGCGATGGACTTTGAAGGAATCGGCAGAGTTGCGACGAATACGACGCTCGCAGCCTGCGCGGCGGGACTCACCGCGATGGCTTACGCCTACCTCGGCAGCAAGAAATGGGATGTAGGTTTCACGGTTAACGGATTTCTCGCCGGCCTGGT
>Ga0126384_10000961_pt1 | contig 16720 bp, 14 predicted proteins | sample PanSoiMetPlot_36_FD_92543 | JGI IMG/M metagenome (GOLD analysis project Ga0126384, IMG submission 92543) | Tropical forest soil microbial communities from Panama - MetaG Plot_36 | ecosystem: Environmental > Terrestrial > Soil > Tropical forest > Bulk soil | place: Panama | collected 2016-02-17 | reverse complement strand
GGACAAGCCGCGCCGCCGGATCGCCAGCGACATGCGGCACATGTTGATCGATGTGAGGGTGGCCGGCCCCACGCGCCAACCGTCAAACCTTTCGATGAATGCTGGACGAAGGCTGCAATGGTAGAGGGCTACGATGGGCGACCCGGTCGCGCGCACGGCCGAGGTCGTAGACAGACGGTGACAACAAGGTCTCATCGCTGCGGGCAGCAGGCGAAGCGGGCAATTGCAGCGGCGGCGTGCTGCCTCCTCGTTCCCGCCATGACCGTGCCGGTGCTGGCGCAAACCGATCCTGGCACATCGGCCTTGACCCCCGATCAGCGCAAGATCGTCGAGCAAAGCAGCAAGCCGAGCGGGCGCGGTGAACTTCACTACTCCGGCGCTGGCCTGGACACGGTGGGAGCCGAGGTCCGGGTACCGGTCGCCGGCAAGACCATCACCATCGCCCGCAAGAACTCCACCATGCAAAGCGACGGCAGCGTCATTTGGTTGGGTGAAGTGCAAGAGACCGGTGAGCGGGCGTTGCTCATGCTTTGGAGCAATGCCGTCCTCACAGGTTACTTCGCCTACAACGGAACGATCTATACGGTCGAAAACCTCGGCGGCGGCGTCAAGGTCTTCACCGAAATGGATCGGCGCAAGATGCCCGCGGACCACCCGGTCGCAACGGGCCGCACCGACAGTATGCCGGATACACCTACGCCGCCGGAGCCGGCACGCCCGCCGCCGCCAGCCGCCGAACCACCGGTCGAGCCGTTCCCCGATGCCGACCGCATCGCGCTCGAAGCCAAAGACATCACCATTGACGTGATGCTGCTCTACAGCCAGAACGTAGCCGACCTTTATGTCCGCAAGCCGGAGGATCTGCTGGCGTTAGCGATCGAGGAGACCAATCAGGCCTTCAAAAACAGCGGGCTCGGCAACATCAAGCTACGGCTCGTACACACGCAGGCCGTGGACTATGTTGGATCGGAGGAGGATCAGTTCACCGATCTCTATACGATGGTCGATGGACTGGGTCCATTCAAGGATGTGAAGCGGCTGCGTGACGAGAAACATGCCGACATCGTTGGCCTGATCATCGACAATCCGAGCGGCTGCGGTCTTTCAACCCGCATCGGTCCGACTTCGGACGAGGCCTTCTTCGTTGTGCATCACGCCTGCGCCACCATCACCTTGTCGATCGCGCACGAAATCGGACACATGCTAGGGGCGCGGCATGACCGGTTTGTCGACCGCAGCGATGAGCCGTTCGCCTACGGCCATGGTTACGTCAATGCGGATAAATGGCGGGACATCATGAGCTATAAGACCGGTTGTGGCGGCTGCCCACGCATCCCCTACTGGTCAAACCCCAGGGTGTCGTACAAGGGAGAGCCAACCGGGACGCCGGCCGCCGACAGCGCCAGGGTCATCCTCGAGCGCGCCGAACGGGTGTCGAAATTTCGTTAGCCGCCGCCGGCAACCGCCGCGGCGCATGGGCTTTGGCGCGAACGCGAAACTGGCTGCACCAATATGGGCGGCCGCTGCCGCGGCGACCGGCAACGGCGCCGGTGACCTGGCTCGGTGGCCGATCGTCCGCGTCGGGGCAGCGGCCTACCGGCCCTCGGGTCCGGCATAGGCGCGTTCGACCTTTGCGACCCGCAACGCGTAATGCGCATACCAGCGGTCCTTGCCAAGGCGTTGCGCGACCAGGTGGCGCGCATTCTGCTGCCAGGCGCTGATGGACGCCTCGTCGGTGAAATACGCAACCGTAATCCCTAGCCCGTCACTGCCGCGAGCGCTTTCGGCCCCGAGGCAGCCGGGCTGCGCCAGGGCCAGATCGAACATGGCTTGGGCCATAGCTGCATAGCCGTGATCCCCCTCGGTGCGCCGCGACGTGAAAATGACGGCGAAGTACGGTGGCTCCGGCGTGTTCGCAAAACCAAGCTGCATGCTACCTCTCCACGAGCTCCGCCAAATGCTGCTCGAGCGCGGCAAGGCACGCGTCACTGTCGCCGGCTTCGTAGGTCTTCAAGATGCGGCGATGATGCTTTTTCCAACGGGACCGATTGGCGGAACCGGGAGCCTGCTCGGCGTAAGGTCGTCGGTCCTCGGATCGCAGCTCGCAAATCAGACGCAGGAGCCGCAGGTTGCCGCACGGTCGGTAGAGCGCAGCATGGAAGGCCTGGTCCAGCTCCTCCAGTAGGCGCGGCTCGGTTTCGAGTTCAAGGCGCTGCTGCATCTGCGCCGCTTCGAGCACGTCCTTGCTGCCACGACGCGGAATCGCCAGTCGCAACGCCTCTCGCTCAACGAGCACGCGCGTGGCGACAAGGTCGTGCAATTGTTCACGGCTGATGCCGACCACCTGCAAGCTCCGGTCGGGTCTGACCTTGACGAGGCCGGCTGCGCGCAGCGACTGCAACGCCAGGCGAATCGGCTGCCGGGAGACACCGAACCGGGCGGCAAGCTCGTCCTGCCGCAGCACCGCGGCCGGAGGCAGCGCGCCGCTCCTGATTTCATCGAACAGGCGGGCAGCAATGACGTTTGTGGTCATTGGATCCATGGATCCAATGTGCGCCAACCGACGGCATCCGTCAAGCGGACCCGGCGGTGACATGGAGGGTGGCATCGGGCGCCGCAAGGCCAGAGCGCCACCGTCCTTGGGGTTGGCCGTCAAAGGCTCGCCGGCTGCTCGTCCTAGCTCCATCTCAAGCGGGACGGATGCGGTTCACGTCCCACCGCGTCGGTGCGCGTGCTGCTTGCGGCAACTCGCGGGCGCAACATCACTGTCCGGTCAGACCCATGAAGGCTTCCGTCTTCGTCACCGGCGGCGGATTCCATTTGCCCGTCAGCACCTCGGAGCGCGGCGCATAGAGCCGCATCAACAGATTGAACGCACCTTTGGGTGCTGGCAGCCAGTTGCTGTCTTGCTCCTTGCCTGGACCCTCGTTCTGCACGTAGAGCGTCAGCGAGCCGTCCGGGTCATACCTGAGCGGCATCCAACTGCTCAGCGCAAACCGGTTGAGCGGGTTTGCGATCTGGTAGCCGTCGTTGTCATAGAGCGTGAGCGACCAGAAGGCATCGACCGGTGGTAGTGCACCCTTGTCGAAATGCAGTACATACCTGTTGACGCCGTCGAGCGGCCTTCCCGTCTGATCGCCGAGGTTCATCGGATAGATCGCATCCTCGGGCACGTTGGCCCCCAACCCCGCTTGCGCGACGATGGCACGTTTCAGGTAATAGTTGCCGTAGACGCCCATCGTGTCGGTATTCATCGACCAGTAGTTTGCCACCCGGGCGATGGTCGGCACCTTCCATTGCATCAGCCTTTGCGCCGCCGAGGGCGCAGCCTCGAGCGCCGCCTTGACCGCGGGCGGCAGTTTCTCGAACTCCATGCTCTTGCCGCCTTCCAGGCCGAGGCGCTTCAGCTGTGCAATGATCGGCTCGTCGGTGAGGTGCGGCCGGTTGACCTTGAGCAGCTCGGACGCGTAGGCGAAGAACTTGTCTCCAGGCATGCTGTCGACTTGCATCTTGGGCGGCGTCTTCATGTCGACACTGGCGTCCTGCTTCACCTCTGCTGGCCTTGGCGCCCTGCCCCAATCGGACAGGGGCGTTACCTTCAATCCCGCCTGGATCTCGTGCACGGCGTCGTAGTCCTGAGGTCCATCGGTCTTGGTCCGGCCGATGATCCAAACGAAAGGCGTTGGCGCATTGATACGCTGCGTACCGTTGGGGAGCCTGAACTCTTCAACCAGCCGGTCGCGCAGATCGGGCCTCCAGCCGGGCGGAGCAACCAAATAGTGCTGGGCTTGCGTTCCGGTGGTGCGCCAGCCAGGTGATGCGAACACATCCGTCCACATGTCGAGCATCGGCAATAGGTAATAGCGCCCGCCCGTGTCGGGCACGGAGACAACCACCGGTTCCTTGGTGAGGTCCAGCCAGGCACTCGAGTAGAGCGTGTCGAAATTAGGACGCACCACCACCTTCAAGTCAGCCGGGGGATATTCCGGAATGTTTTGGAATGCATTGACCGGACCAAAGCCAGGCTTCTCGCCGGCCGCAACGTTGGTCATCTGACGGCGCGTGATGTCCATAGTCACCAGTGGGTAGAAGTAGAGATAAGCATCAACCGCGATCGCGCTTGCCTCTTGCTCGCTGATCGGTTTGACCTCGGCCGCGACGGCGCCTGACCGCCCGGCGATGGTGCCGATGGCGAACGCCACGGTAACTGCGCCGGTAATGATCAACCTGCGGTTGGGCTTCTGAAGCATTGACTTCTCCTCCGATGCGGACTGGTGCGCGCCGCCGCGGGTCAAAGCCGCGAAGACGTCGTCACCCCCGAACCTTATCCGCGCCGGTGCCGGCCGGAGCATCCGGCGGAGTGCGCATTTTACTGCGGTTTTCTCCCGACCTTTGTTGGTGCCCGTCGCTTGCAGCAGCGACAGCTGCCCGCTTGACGCGAGCAGAGGACGCAGCGCCCCACAACACGGCATCGGCGCTGCCTGATGAGTGCCAGACAAGGCGACTTGCGTCTGGCGACGAGTGTGTGCCCACTTGGAGAAGACGCCGCGACCAGTTGGTCGGCTATGCACGCGGCGCTTTGGTTTGTTCAGCTGATCCCGATCTGTCGAGCTGCAGTCTTGTACGCAGACTGCTCGCTACCCACCACGCGATATGACGCTAGAAAGTCGTCAATCGTATATGTCGGCCGCAGGCGGCGGACGACGTCGACCTCGCGTAACGCATCGTTCAACCTGCCGGCGACGGCAAGAACCAGAGCCGAAACGGCGTGGGCCTGTACATGTGCGTTGGGTTTGCGAGCCGCCCTAATCGCCCATTCAGCAGCTTCGTCATACCTCCCGAGGCGAACCAGGGCAAAGGCTCGCGCGCAGCACATCGCGTACAGCATCGGATCGAACGGGCTGAGCTGGCGTGCGACATCGGTTGCGTGAACTGCCACCGCAGCGTTCCCGGTCTGAGACTCGACGAAACCGCGCGTGTAGTGTGCGATCGCGAAGCTGGGACTCAAAGTGACGGCTTCGTTGAGTGCGTTCAGAGCAGCGGCTTCCTCTTTGCGCAACCAGAGAGCCCGTCCGAAAGCCCAGTGCGCCGCTGGGTCGTGGGGGTCGGCCTGCAGTCCACGGCCGGCGGCATCAAAAGCACGGTCTGTCTCTGGCTGTCGCTGGGTGGGCTTGAACGTGAATGCATTTTGCCAGTGTGTGAATGACAGCCCTGCGTATGCACGCGAGAATGTGGGATCTAGTTCGATGGCGCGCCGGAACAACCCTTGTGCCGCAAGGTTATCGCGTTCCGTGAAGCGATACATGTGCCATAGTCCTCGGTGATGCGCCTCCCAGGCATCCAGTGAGTTCGGCGGTTTGACGATGGCGCGGTTGCACTCCGCTAACCGAACTTCTGCGTCAAGGCATGACACGATGCGACCTGCAATGGTTGCCGGCGCCATGGGCGCGTCATCGGCACGACTATCGTACTCATCGGCCCAAACAATGCGGCCACTCTTCTGAGCGCATAGCTGCAGGCTTATTCGAATGCGGGGCGCGTCCATGTGCACGGTCCCGGTGGTGATATAGTCCACACCAAGCTGAGTCCCGGCTTCATGGGCACCAACGCCGCGGTCGCGTAGCGCAAAGGCGGTGCCCCGCGCAATTACCAAGAGGCTGCGCAGCTTCGCCAAGCCGATAATGATGTCGTTTGTTAACCCGTCCGCTAGCCTGTTGCCCGGTGGTGTTAAAGCCTCAAAGGGCATGACGGCTATCGACGCCCGGCGAGCAGACAACCATTGATGCGGATCGAAAGGTTGGCAGCGTTCCCGGCCGAGCGCAATGTTTGGCTCTGTGTGCGGCGGCTCGGGGGGCGTAGTTACTCGAACACGGCGTGATGCGAACCACGCTTCGCGCAGTGGCGCTGGATTGAGGCCTTCACGTTCATAAAGGCCAGCTATGGTCGTAATATGGTGGTCAGCTTCGACGATATGACCTCGAACAGTTAGAGCCCGCACTAAGTCTATGTGGGCCTGTTCGTCGAGCGGCACGAGCTCGATTCTCTTGCGCAAAATTGCCAGAACATCGTCGTCATCACTCGGAAGTAGAGACGCAAGCCTGGCGAGTGCCCGGCAATGCCAACTCATAAATCGGTGACGCTGTCCGTGCAGCCAGTTGTCGAACATGGGGCTGCGATCCACGGCGAGACCTTCCAGAAACACCCCGTGGATCGTGGCCGTCAGACGCTTCAGATCGACAACCGATCCGTCCGCAATCGCTTTCTCAATCGACTGTGAAAACGCGATCGCGTCGACATCCTGGTCGGATACATCGATGCTTACCCATTGGTCGTTGGTGATAAGCCGGCGCCGCCCTGCATCATCGATCACGGTCCTGAGTTTTGTCAGACACCAACGCAGTTCGCTTCGCGGGTCATTGGCCACATCCCACAGAAGCTCGCACAAATGAGATCTCAGCTTGGGACGCGGTGACAACGCCAAATATCCGAGCAGCGCTCGCACCTTGCGAGACGACGGTATGGGAATGTCCAGGCCTTGACGGGTTGCGGTGAGAGGGCCGAGTAGCCGCAAGTGGAAACCATCGCGCCGCGCCTCGCCGGGCTCGCTGCGGGCACGGCCGCCTTTTTTCGACCGAGCCGGTTTCCTCTCAGTTTCCATGCCTATTCCAACGCTCGTTCCAACGCTGGAGCGCTAGTAACGCCACAAAGCGGCAGCCAAGCGATCCGGCGGCCTCTGAGACTAGCACAGGATTGGGCGTGCCCAGAACTGTGCGCGCATAACCGCACAGGGCCACCACATGCCTTGCCAAACGGCACCGAACGAATCGGCTCTCGCGCTGCACTGCTCAGAGGCTGGCGCAGGTGAATGGTGCGGTCGCAGTCATCGACAAAGTGAAGGGAGCCAATCATGGCGCGCATTCTCGCATTGCTCTACGGGTCCGTCGCCTACCTCGTATTCCTCGGCGCATTTCTTTATGCGATCGGCTTTGTGACCGGGCTGGTGGTGCCGAAAACGATCGACATGGGATTGGTGGTACCGACTGGCGAAGCAATGATTGTAAATATTCTGCTGATGTCGCTGTTTGCCGTGCAGCACAGCGTGATGGCGAGAAAACCGTTCAAGCGATGGTGGACACGATTCGTCCCAATTGCAATCGAGCGCAGCACATATGTGCTTCTTGCCAGCCTCGCGCTCATTCTTCTGTTCTGGCAGTGGCGAGCGATGCCCTCAATTGTTTGGCAGGTCAGCAATCCCACGATTGCCATGGCTATCCTGGGCCTATCGCTGTTCGGCTGGTTTGTCGTGCTTTTGAGCACGTTCCTGATCAACCATTTCGAGCTGTTCGGGCTGCAACAGGTCATCTTGAACCTTGCCGGGAACGCCGGATCCCAGCCGCGCTTCAAGACGCCAATGCTCTATAAGCTCGTGCGACATCCGATCTATCTCGGCTTCATCATCGCCTTCTGGGCGGCGCCGGTTATGACCGCAGGCCATTTGCTCTTCGCCCTCGTCACGACAGCCTACATTTTTGTCGGCATCGCACTGGAGGAACGTGATCTGATCGAACTTTTTGGCGACGAGTACAAGCACTATCGCCAGCGCGTCGCCATGCTGGTGCCGAGTTGGCGGAAGTCGGCATGACGTCCGCAGCCTGGAGGGCCAGCGCGTCTGTGCCCCAAGGTGCGTGTCGTGGTGGCGCATCGCCGCTGGCGGTACGTGCGCCACCACGGCGAGCTTTCGGCTGCGTCTGGAGACCTGATTGGACGCACTTTTGCTGCGCACGTGCTCAGTTAAGTGGCACACACGGCAGACAGACATATGTGGGTGGCATAGCGGGCTTAAGCCATCCAGTCCCTTGTCGGTGGTTTGCAGAGAGCGACGTCAAGCGCCCCGGCCACAGCGCTGACCACGTTTGCCACGGCCAGGCGTGTCACAGCGGCGAAACCGACCTCGGCCAGGGTGGTCGCCGCAACGGGGAAATCGAGTTCCCAGATTTCAACCCGCCGCCCGCCGACCGACTTCACCATCGTCAACCCAGACGGTGGCTCGAGCAGGGCCATTTGCGCCGGGTCGAAAGCAATGGGGATCGTTGAACCCAAGCGAGCCGAGGAGAGCGTGCCCGAAGGCGAGCCTCCATCAAATGCATGCCGAAAGCCGATGATCTTGGACCGCTGACCACAGCGGCCACGCTCGGCTCGCCAACAAGGGGCGCCGACAATCGCGACAATTGCGGCGTCGGCGCGCGAAAGTCTGATGACCGCGTCGCCAGGCCGCCGAAGCCGCTATTGTCGGCGCCCAGGCCCTACTTTTTTGAAACCGTCGTCTTAACTTCTTCGGCAGTCATAGGCAGCTCAAGGCGGTCGCCTTGTTGGGTCATCATTTCTGCCGGAATAAGGACTGTTGCTCCCTTACCGAAGTCAGGCTCCAGCTGAGCCACAACGGCTTGCTGTCCCTCGTGGGTCCCAACTTGCATGACTTGGCCAAGCTTTTCACCGTCGGAACTATAGATCGATAGGCCCATCATTGAGGTCTCCTGCTGAGCTGTATCAGGCCGTGTCTCCTGTGCGGTCGCCGGTAGGGCGCCAAACGTCAAAGCGACCATGGCGATCATCACCATTGACTTGGGCATGAGTGATCTCCTGCTTGCGACAATGAACGCCAACGCCTCCTAACGGGGCATGTTCCCAAGCGGAATGGAGGAACGAAAATCACACACGCAGATACCCGGGGCACGATACGCACAGTTCCCGTGACATACCTGCGTGCGTTACGTAGGTGTTTCTGGACTGAGCTTATCCTTGACCTTTTGGGGCCAGGTCCGGACGGATGCTCCCGAGCACCCCCTGGCGCTGCACCCTTCTCGCCCTGCTCTCAGGGCCGACGATCGCTTAGCAACCACAACGTCGGCCAGACGGTCCGACGCTCAAACCACCCCTTTTAAACGCGAGGTTGCCTAACGGTGGGCGACGTCTGAACAATACCAGCTGCGTGACCGACGCGCTGGCGGGGCGCGCTGCGATAAGACGATCCGTGCGAGGGTGCAACCAGGTCGAATTCGCGGCTGCCGGCATCAAATCGATCAACTTTGGCGCGGACGGTGGCCGCTGAGAACCGCTGGCACCGTGCGGATCACCGTCGCGCCAGTCATGGTGATGTTCAGCGCCGAGCTGTAGACGGTGAGATTGCCGTATACGCGGCCTTGGAGCCCGTGCCGTGCTGGCTTTGCTGCAGTGGTGTCTTGGGCGCGAGTGACACATAGAGCGCAACAAAGCAACTCAGCCGTCCAGCGCACGCTGGTGAGCACTACCTTCGCAACTAGGGGTTTTGCCGGATACTTAAATCTGACAGCACGCGGCATCGTTTCTCAGAGCGGAGGACAACATGTCTCTCGATGTGCTTGAAGCAGCGTTTGTCGGCGCGGCGCACAGTCGTCTGCATAGCGCTGCAGGTCGACCCGCCAATGCCGAAGACCTTAAGTTCGATTTGATGTTGAAGGTGTTGCAACGAGACGATCCCCTGCGGCGGTCGTATCTGCAAAGGCGGTGGCGCGGGCACCCCCCGTCGGTCGCCAGTTTGCTGAAGCTGGGACGCTGCAATCTCGAACGCACGCCGTATTCTCCCATTGCGCTCGGCCCGCGATAGGTCGGAATCTCCACGTGGCGTCATGGCGAGCGAGGTGCGGCAACTGACGAAAGCCTTGGCCTTCGCCGCCGACGCCCATCGAAACCATCGCCGCAAGGGTGCAAGTCAAGAGCCCTATATAAATCACCTGATCGAAGTGCTCGACCTGGTCGCGTCAGTGGAGGGTGGCGACATAAACGTTCTTATTGCGGCGTTGCTCCACGACGTGCTCGAGGACACTCTGACCGGCTACGACCAGTTGGTAGCGACGTTCGGCGAGCGTGTTGCGCGCATCGTTCTGGAAAACTCGGATGATATGACTTTACCAAAGCCGGAGCGGCGACGCGCCCGGTTGGCCAGCATAAACAAGAAGTCGCGCGAGGCGCGGCTCGTAAAGTTCGCGGATATCATTTCAAACCTGCGCGCTATTGCCGTCTCGCCGCCGGCCGGCTGGTCGAGCGATCACAGGCTAGGCTACCTGGACTCCTGCCGCAATCTGGTCGATGCCGGACGCGGTGCCAATGGCGAGATCGAACGCATTTTTGACGATACGGCAAAAGCAGTGGAGCACGCCATCAGGTCGGAAGGTTTTGGCGATATCGATGGCAGCGCGTCGGCAAGGCGCGAGCTTGCAGCTGCCATAGGTCAGTCGGTGCACCTCGTCTATGTACCGAACATGCGTGGCCGGTCGCTGGGCGGAGGCGATATCGACCTGCTGTGTCAAACGATCGCGCGAACATTCCCATCGGCCACGGTGCAAACGGCAGAGGGCATTCATGAGGGGCGGCGCAGATCAATGCTCATCGGCAGGATTCGGACGGACAGCAGCGACGCGGTCGTCGATCTCGCCCAGCGGCTCTGCATCGTATTTGATGAGCCGTTTATCGGCATTGAGGTTGATGGGCGCTATATCCGCATATATGCCGACGATACCGACTAGCTGCCTTGCCTAACAGCCACATGCCAGAGCGCCGATCAGGATAGCGCGGGGCAGCGGGCGATGTGCTGGCGTGGATCGCGGAGGTTTGGTTGTTGGGTCGTGGAGCGGGATTGACGCGTAACTTCTGCGTTGGCGGCGCCGGCCGCGCACCTCTCCACGAAGGAGCAATCAGTCCTTGAATGTGCGAGGCGATGTTTGCCAAAGCGCGCGCCAGGTCCGGCGGATGACATCAACAATCGGAACCCGGCAAGGAGGAGCCCGCCTTGGACGCAGCCGCCGATGGTAGGTTCGCTTGTCGCGTGAAGAACGGCGGAGCCGACGTCGGTCACCCGTTAGCGGAAGCTCTGGGGCGTGCGCGCGATCAGACGATGCATGCGAAGTGAGCCCAGGTGGTAGATTACGCGTTCTGGGAGATCGTTGCCGGATCGTTCCTGAGGCCGCCGAGTGCTGGCGCAGATCGATTGCTCGGAAGCCCCCAGATGAGGTGAGCCCCTGCCGCTGTGCCAGACGCCGTTGCGCAAGCCATGCCAGTGACCCGGTTGCGCGTTTTCGTACCGAGTAGGATCATTGATCTGGAGTATTTCGCGGCCCGCGGCGCACTGCTAGCCTGGTGCTGGATGTGGCGAGGGCTACCCTTCCCTTCGCTACCTCCTCGGAAAACCGCAAGCGGACGCCCCGAGACAAGCCTCCATGCCTCGGGGCGTTTGCGTGCCTGGCATGCCGCACCGTTTGCTGTTAGATCTTGGCGTTGCCGCGGGAGATGTGGCCATTGCGACGCTGCGCTTCCTTGGAAGTCGACCGGCGGGCCGCTGTGCCTGAAGGCCGATTGCGAGATCGTCACGCACGGCAGCGACCACCGCGCGTTCCAGTGGAATGCTCCCGGGCGCGTTCGGGAACATCGCATTGAAGACCTCGTCGGGCAGCACGCACCCGATATCGGCGTGGCGATAGTCGCGCCGCTTGGGTTGATGAGCCGACAGGAATACGCCGTCGATCGGAAACGCCTGCGCGATGATGGCGCAGGCATTGTGCAGATCGAACATTGCCGGCGCAGCGATGTCGTTTGAGCGTTTCCACGGTCGCCCTCGCTGCTTTGGCCAAAGATCGTGGCTCGCTTCCGATCAGGCTTGTACCTGGAGGGGCTACAGGGATTAGCGTTTTAGACCGGTAGTGCGCTAAAGCCCGGTGATGCCGTGCTGCTTGTTTTCCCGATTGCGTCACCTGGACCGGCATCGGCTTCATGCAGTTGCCGATCATACTCGCCACGCGAGCTTGAAAAGGACCGGCTGGCCCTGCTGCTCTCTCGTGAACATCTGGCTGAAATTCATCGTCGTCTTCGGCGCACGCGGGAAATAATGCTGCGTGCCACTGAGCTCGTGGCGGCCGCGAAAGGGACCGGGCGGCCAGTATCTCAAGATTGAGCTGATCATCGGATCGGGCGATTGCGGCAAAGTCGTCGCGGCCTATCCCTCAGCGGGAATCGGTCAATCGTTGAGCCGGTCGACGACTTGGCCTTGTGCCGCAAAGACCTCCGGCGCAAAAGATCTACAGGACTGCCCTGCAGCAGTCGTGTTCCGACCCCGCACCGCAGCAGGGAAGCCGCCTCCGTCGGGCCGTCAGCGTCAGCTCCGCGCGTGCATGGAGAATAGACGCCCGTCTCAGCGATATCGTTCTGCTGAGGTCGGCTCAGCCCTGACGAGGACGGATCTCAGCGTTTTGGCGCGCTCCAGCTGTTTCCGAGCCGCCTCACGTAACGCGCCCGCCTCATCCTCACGCCCGGCATCCTGCGCGTGCTGCGCCAAGTGTTCGCGCAACATAACGCCCTCTTGGAGTGTCCTTACCGCACTCCAGATCGCTTCCTCGGTCTCCACATCAAGTCCTTCGAGGAGGTACTGAGCCGAAAAGCCATGTCCGGTGTGACATCGAAAGCGCGCGATTGGCTGATCCCGAACTTTGAGAAGTGTCCCGTGACATTCGGGGCAAGTCAGCAGACTTGGATCGCCGATTTTCGTTACTTCGCGCGAGAATTCCTCTGGGTCCTCCAGGATTCTCGTTTCGATCTTCAAGTTGTCAGGCATGACACGCTGCTCTCGAACTATCGACTCCTTTGTTAAGCGCACCAACAGACGCGGCAGCTCGGAGAGCGCCACGCGAAAGTCTACCGGCACATGCTGGGCTGCGGTGGCCGGCATTGAAGGGACTTCCGCGTCTGTTGGATCTTGGACGATGGCGATACCACCGCATTCCTTGATGGCAAAAAGCCCGGCCGTACCGTCATCGAGGTGTCCCGTGAGTACCACGCCGATCACCTCGGAACCGAAGGCCAGCGCCGCGGACCGAAAAAGGGGGTCAATCGCCGGTCTGGTTCGATTCTCTTTTGTACCATGACTGAGACGAATACGCCTCTCAGCGTCGATGAGCATGTGAAAATCGGGCGGTGCAATATAAATGTGCCCAGACTGCACGGCTTGGCCCGTGTTCGGATGGACGCAAGGCAGGGAGCTGGCGCGGCTCAGAATTTCTGGGAGAAGGCCAAGTCCGGATGGCGCAACATGGACGACAATGAGAATAGCCGCCCCGATATCGGCTGGAAGCTCAGCAACAAGCGCTCGCAGCGCCCGTACGCCGCCCGACGATGCTCCAATCACTATCACCCGCATGGCAGGTCTGGGCATACGCGAGGAACGTGCCGCCTGAAGGGTGGTTCCGGTCTGCGAACAAGCGATGATTGTCCGATTGCGTACGAGGCCGTGTGATAACGAAGTTGCTTACTTGAGCTCCCTCGCCTTCACTTGCGTCCCGAGCCACGCTGCTTTCCGAAATGATCATCCGGGGCTCGCCTGTAAGCTGTGCGATCGGCCGTCTGACGTACCGGACGCTGCCCGCCAGCTGGACCAAGGCTGGAATTGACCACATGGCATACGTGGCACCGCTGCGCCGTTGGCGCTTGGAAGGCTTTTAGCCCCTTGCAGCAGCGGAGCTTGCTTTGGCACCGCTGGCATGATGGGGGCCAACGCTCGTGCTGCCACGTGTTGAGTTGCTCACCGAGAACGGGCGCGACGCGTTCATTCGGCGGGCGCCATCGCTACAGCTCCTAATGCTGGAGATGCCCGGCTGGAAGGACCGACAGCTCCTGTTCCGCTCCAAGCCCGCCTCGCGGATCGACGCGGTCAATAAGTTCGTGACGGGGATTTGCCCTCGCCTGGGGCAGCGCTACTTTCGACGCGGGCGGCTCACCGCAGCACGTCGGAGGTCGATGGTGCCCAGGGGCGGAATTGAACCACCGACACCGTGATTTTCAGTCACGTGCTCTACCAACTGAGCTACCTGGGCGATCGCAAGGACACATCGGCCTCGCAAAGCGGCGCCTTTATAGGGGCTCGCCGTAACCCTGTCCAGCGCACGGCCTGGCGGCTTCCATCCGCCGCAGTCAGCCGGCAAGGCCCGCACCAGGGCTACTGCGGTGGCCGCGCCGAGATTAGCTTCAACAGGTCCTTATCCTTGCTGATCACGGCAATGTCCCTGCACTGCGCCTTGTTGCGCTGGGTGCACTCGATTGTGACCTTGTAGGGCACCTGGCCAAACTTGTAGACGGTGTATTCGGCAATAGCACCCTCCATGCCCTCCTCGGTGCGCTCGTCGAACACGGAGACCTGCGGTTCAACCCCCACTCCCTGGCCGCTTGGCCCGTAGATGGGATAGTTGGACGGAAACTGGTGCTGCAACCTCAAATCCGCTTCGACGGTGATGGTCATGTCGCCATAGCGATCGATGATCTGGTACCAGACCGGCTCTGCATCATCGGTAATGATCGTGCGATCGAGTTGCGGCCGGGCATCGGTGGCGAAGGCGTTCCTCGCCGTCGCCGGCGGCGCATCGAACGCCAGTACCGGCAGCTTCAGGCGGGCAAGTTTGGCCTCGTCTGCAGAACCGGGGCCAAGCGAGGCCGGCGGGTTGAGGGTCCGGTCCCGAACAAACGCTGCAATTTCAGGGTTCTGCCAGTCGACTTGGATGCTCTTCTCCTGCCCGAATGCGCCTGCCGCCGGAAGCAGCATCACGCCAGCGGCGACGGCCGGCAGCCAGCGCTTGGTATGACGCGCAAACCCTGTCATGCAGCTTTCTCCCTCCAGCGCTTCGCTCAGCGTCCTGCCAGCGCCATCGCGTCACAATTGCCCGGCAAGACCCTGGCGGTGGCATTATACTGCCGGCAGCGCCGCAGCGCCAAGCCGGTGCCGTCGCACCAGTTGGGGGGAGATTGTCATGCCGGTAGCACCCGAAAAACCGCGTCGCAGCCTGTGGCGGCGGCCCCTCATTCTCATCCCCCTTGGCCTGATCTTGGTGCTGGCATTGGGTATCGCGGCGCTGATCGTGTCGCCGCCGGTCGCGCTGTTGCACGCCGAGTTGACGCGCATGGTCGAAAGTGCGACCGGCCGCGAGTTAAAGGTAGCGGGTGCGGTGAAGCTCGCCCTCTATCCAAGACCCAGCCTTATCGTGGAGGACGTCACGCTTGCCGGGCCGCCCAATGCCGTCGGTCCTGAGTTGCTTCGCGCCGAGCGCATCGCCGGCGAGGTCAATCCGCTTGCTCTCGTCAGTGGGCGAACGGAGCTCTCAAAACTCGAAATTGTTCGCCCGACGCTGACCATCCGCCCCGAGGATCGCGCCCTCTTGGAGCGCGTCTCGCGAAGCCCATCGGGCGGTATCGGGCTCAAGGCCGATGAGCTCGTTTTCCGGCAGATCAGCATCACCGACGGTTCGGTGAATTATCTTGTTCGGCAACCCAATCCGAGCTGGCGCATCGACCAGGCGTCGGCAAGCTTTGCCGACGCCACCGGCAACGGCGAGACCAAAGGCAGCGGCAGCTTCAGATGGCGCGACGAGAAAGTGACATTCAGTTCCGTGCTGGCTGACGCCCGCGCTTACGCGCGCGGCGAGAGCACGCCCTTGAGCGTCAGCGTCGACTTGAAGAATCTGGCGCTCGAACTCAAAGGTGAGCTCGCTCCCAAGGACCGCCCGCAAGTCAAGGGTACACTCCTACTCCGCACCAACTCGGTGCGCGATCTGGCACGCTGGCTTGACGTTGAGACGGGTGCCTATGCCTTAAAGGGACCGGCGACCGTGGAAGGCGCGTTGGTCGCCGACGCCGATCAAATTGCGTTGGTGAAAGCCTCGCTCAAGATGGATGCTGGCGACAGCATCTGGGACACGCAAATCCGCTTTGCCGAGGTGCGACCACAAATCTCAGGCAACGTCACCTGGCGACAGCTCGACCTGCAAAAGCTGCTGGGTGATACACCGAAGATCCCGGCACTCGCCGTCCAGCTGCGCACGGTCGGTGCGGTAACGACGATTCCGTCGGCCTGGCAGGCGCTGGCAACGCAGTTGACCGCACTCAATGCTGCGCCCGGCGTGTCCTTGAGCGCCTTGGCGGCACCATCGCCGGCGGATTCGGAACGCAGGTCCTGGAGCGTCGAGACCATCGACCTGGAGGCGCTGACCGCCGTCGATCTCAATCTTACGACCACTGCGGACCTCGTCACGCATGGGACCGTGCAGATGCGCGATGCGCGCGCCGACGTTCTGCTCCACGACGGCCGGCTAACCTATACGCTGAAGCAAATTGGCATCGAAAAAGGTCGCGTGACCGGCAGGGTTGACGTCGATGCAACCGCCAAGCCGGCCAAAGTGGCGCTAAGTCTCAGTGCTAGCGACCTGCCGGCTGAAAAGGTTCTGGCCCAAGTCGTCGACAACGTATTCCTCGCCGGGGCAACGAAGCTCGACGTTGTACTTGCCGGCCAGGGTCGCAATGCGCAGGAGGTCCTCAAAACCCTCGACGGTAAGGTCGGCATGACGGTCGAGAAGGGCCGTCTCATCGGCTTTAACCTGCGCCAGGCGCTGCTCGAATGGTGGCGCAGCTGGTCCTATGACCCTGCCCAGCGAACCAACTTCGATAAGATCACGGGCAACTATGGCGTCAAAGACGGCGTCGTGCGCACCATCGGCGACCTGTCTCTGACCGGACCCGAGATCGAGATCACCTCGAGCGGCACGGTCACCTTGCCGGCGCAGACATTCGACCAGCGGGTTCGCCTCAAGGCGTTTCCGCCACCGGAGCACTTGGCTGTGCCACTGCGGGTGGCGGGCAGCTGGGAACGCCCCTC